>Ga0256827_10002088_pt1 | contig 12889 bp, 15 predicted proteins | sample CV84metaG_FD_185977 | JGI IMG/M metagenome (GOLD analysis project Ga0256827, IMG submission 185977) | Hydrothermal vent microbial communities from East Pacific Rise, Pacific Ocean - CV84 | ecosystem: Environmental > Aquatic > Marine > Hydrothermal vents | place: Pacific Ocean: East Pacific Rise... | reverse complement strand
ACTATTAAACAGTCTATGTGATTTTTTATAAATACCTTTTGCTGTGGTGCAACCATCTGCAATACCTTGTTGATAATTAGGTGGGAAATGTTTACCAAAGTAGATACCACTATGGTAAAAACCACCCTGAGAAGTAGGTACTTTAGATGAACCACAGTTCTGTAAGACTAAAAGAGTGGTTCCCATAAGAAATAGAGAAGTAATGCTAACTTTTAACATGCAGACCCTTTTATTAATAGTTAGAAAAGTATAGCAATAATTCCCTCCAATTTAGATATAATCACATAATTAATTTACTATTGGCATTTTGACAATAGTTTTCATAGAAGTAAAGGTATATATAGATGTTTGTAGATAGCGTAGAACTTAAGATAACGTCGGGTAAAGGTGGAGCTGGTTCCATCTCTTTTTGGACAGAGAAATTTGTGGCAAATGGTGGTCCTGATGGTGGTGATGGTGGACGTGGTGGTTCTGTATTTTTTAAAGTAGATAACAATACAGATACACTTTCTGGTCTTCGTGGACGTGTACATATGAAAGCAGAAAGTGGTCAACCTGGAACTGGTAGTAAATGTTATGGTCGTAAAGGTCAAGATATGATTATTACTGTGCCTCCAGGGACTACTGTGGTAGATATGGAGACAGGTGAAGAGCTTATGGACTTACTAAATGAAGGGGATGTGATTCTCTTTTTAGAAGGTGGAAAAGGTGGACTTGGAAACATGCACTTTAAGTCATCATCTAACCAAAGACCAACCTATGCACAACCAGGACTCCCAGGAATTACTAAACAAATTAGACTTGAAATGAAACTCATCGCAGATGTGGGACTAGTAGGGTATCCAAATGTAGGTAAGTCTACACTCATAGCAACACTCTCAAATGCGAGACCACAAGTGGCAAACTATGAGTTTACGACACTTACACCAAAGCTTGGTGTGGTACATATGGGGGATTATGAATCATTTATGATGGCAGATATCCCTGGGATTATTGAAGGTGCAAGTGATGGTAGAGGACTTGGGTTAGAGTTCTTAAAGCACATAGAACGTACTAAAACACTTCTGCTTATGATAGATGCCGCAAACTATAGAGAGATGAAGTACCAGTACGAGACACTGCTTGTTGAGTTAACGCGTTACTCTGAGACTTTAGCAACTCGTAAACATGCTATTGCTATTACAAAGATAGATTCACTTTCAGTAGATGAAGTAAATGCCCTTACAGAGACATTTTTAGCAGATATCGAACTAGAAGCTAATACAACGCTACATCGCTATAAAGCTAAAGAAGAGTATATCTCTTATGGTTTTGAAAAAGATTTTGGGGTGAAGCTTCCTGAAAAGAAACCACTTTTTGTACTTCCAATCTCATCAGTGGCACACATCAATACTGAACCTTTACGTTATGCATTAGGTGATTTTATTAAAAGTGTAAAAGAAGAAAACGAGGCATAGGAATGAGTACTCAACGTATTGTAATAAAAGTAGGATCTCATGTGCTAACACAAGATGGGGCTATTGCTAAAATACGTATGATGGCACTTGTGCAACTTATCGCTGAACTTAAAGCACATAAATATGAAGTGATACTTGTAAGTTCTGGTGCTGTAGCAGCTGGATTTACACAACTCCCTTTAGATAGAAGTACAGTGGCAAACAGACAGGCACTTGCTGCTATCGGACAACCTTTACTACTTAAAATGTACCAAGAGAAGTTTGCTAAGTTTGGATTACTCTGTTCTCAAGTGCTTTTTAGTGCAGATGTTTTTGACTCCGATAAACATATAAAACATGCAAAAGTAGCTATTGATACTCTCTTGGAGAACAGCGTAGTTCCCATTATCAATGAAAATGATACAGTCAGTATTGAAGAATTGGTCTTTGGAGATAATGATAGACTCTCTGCACATGTTGCACACTATTTCGATGCGGAACTTCTTGTGATACTCTCAGATATAGATGCTTTTTATGACAAAGATCCAAACAGATATGAGGATGCCAAACGTCGAGCAGTAGTTACAAAAATCTTTAAAGAAGAACTAGAAGCAGAGCATACACCAAATAATGAATTTGCCACAGGTGGCATAGTAACGAAGTTACAATCTGCCGACTTTCTTATGAAGCATGGTAGAGAGATGTTTTTAGCTTCTGGTTTTGATTTGAGTGATGTGAAGTCTCTACTTCTAGATGATGAACATATGGGTGGGACACTTTTTAAAATAAACTAATATGGATAAGAAGAATATATATGAAATATAAAATAGTTTACATGGGTACACCCCATTACGCAAGAGAGATATTAGCGAGCATCATTAAAGCAGATGATATGGAAGTATCATTAGTCTTAACACAACCTGACCGTCCAGTAGGGCGTAAAAAGGTTTTGACACCACCTCCTGTAAAAGTGTTAGCAGAAGAAAATGGTATAGAAGTTTTACAACCCAATCGTCTTACAGATGAAGGTATGTTTGAAGCTATACAAGATGCAAAACCTGACTATATCATCGTAGCTGCTTTTGGGCAGATATTACCTAAAAATATACTAGATATTGCTCCGTGTATTAACCTACATGCTTCCATTTTACCTCAGTATAGAGGAGCATCACCTGTACAACAGTCATTGCTCAATGGTGATAAAAAGTCTGGTGTAACTTCAATGCTTATGGAAGAGGGGTTAGATACAGGAGATATACTTGAAATTGTTGAATTTATCATTCCTGAAGACATGCGGCTACATGCGTTAATGCAACATCTGACAGAGGATGCTTACGCACTTACTTTAAGCACTGTGCGTAATTTTAAAAATATTACACCTCAAAAGCAAAATGAAGCAGAAGCAACACTTTGTAAAAAAATTAAAAAGTCTGATGGTGAGATAGATTTTGATAATGCTGTGAGTATATATAATAAATATAGAGCGTTTGAAGGCTGGCCAGGTATTTTTGCTAGTAATGGCACAAAGTTTGATGGTGTTATTCTTGCAAATAAAGAGACACCATATAAAGCATATGAAATACTTGATTTTGAAGATGATAGTGTAATTGTAGGGTGTAATAAAGGATCATTGAAAATAGCTACACTTCAACCTGCATCGAAAAAAGCGATGTCCGCAAAAGCATATTGTGTGGGGAGGGGACTCAAAGTTGGAGATCCTATCCTTTAGAGCGTTACCCTCTACACAAAAATATCTTACTGCGCAAATCAAACAGAAAACCCTTCAGGCTCCTATAGCTGTGATTGTTTCTGAACAAAGTGCTGGTGTTGGAAGTCGTGATAATGAATGGATAGGAGGTAAGGGAAACTTCTTTGCTTCTGTTGCCATAGCATTAGATGTTTTACCTAGAGATTTAGCTTTGAGTTCAGCATCTATCTATTTTTCCTATATCATGAAACAGACACTTGTTGAACTTGGTGAAAATATCTGGTTAAAATGGCCAAATGATTTCTATAAAAATGATGAAAAAGTGGGTGGAACCATTACACAAAAAGTGAATGATACTTTAGTATGTGGTATTGGGTTAAATTTGAAAAAATCTCAAAATGGCTACACTGCCTTACAGAGCGATATTTCACCTGAAGTCTTGTTAGAAAAGTACCTTGAGTCACTTGAAAAATTTCCAAAATGGAAGCAAATTTTTAGTGAATATGAGATAGAATTTGAGTTAAGTAGAAAGTTTTCAGTTCATATTGAAAACTATCAAACGAGCCTTGGGGACGCAGAGTTATGTGATGATGGCTCACTAATAATCGGAGGGGAAAAGGTGTATAGTTTACGATGAGTGAGGTAATTAGTATAGCCAACCAAAAGGGTGGTGTAGGGAAAACAACAACAGCGGTAAATTTAGCAGCATCTTTAGCTGAAAAAGGTAAAAAAGTACTCCTTTTAGATATAGATCCCCAATCTAATGCTACAACATCTTTAGGCTTTTCTAGAGGTGATTATGAGTTCAATATTTATCATGTACTTATAGGGAGTAAAAAGCTCTCAGAAGTACTTCTTGATACAACGATAAAAAATCTTAAATTAGCACCATCAAATATTGGTCTTGTTGGGATAGAAAAAGAGTTTTATAACCCAAAAAAGAAAAATAGAGAGCTTGTTTTAAAAGAAAAACTTAAAGAGATATCTAAGAAGTTTGATTTTGTCATTATTGATTCTCCTCCAGCACTTGGCCCTATTACGATTAATGCATTAAGTGCTTCTGATTCTGTCATTATTCCTATTCAGTGTGAATTTTTTGCTTTGGAAGGTTTAGCACAGTTACTCAATACAGTATCACTACTCAAAAAGACTATTAACCCTAAGCTTAAGATAAAAGGTTTCCTACCTACCATGTATTCAGGACAAAATAACCTTTCTAAACAAGTATTGGCAGACTTATCTCACCACTTTAAAGATAAACTTTTTCATATTAAAAAGAACTCAAAAGAGTGTATTGTAGTACCTCGTAATGTGAAGATAGCGGAAAGTCCAAGTTTTGGTAAACCAGTGATTACCTATGCAACAAGTTCTAAGGGTTCAGTAGCCTATAGAGACTTAGCTACTGTGATAGCAAGAGGTTAATGTGGCGTTAGGTAGAGGACTTGGAGATATTCTCTCTGAAGTAGAAGAGGCATATGAAAAAGACCTTTCTGGCATAAATAGTTTTGAACTTGAAGCACAAGGTGCAAGAGTAGAAGATATTGATGTTGAGACTATTACACCCAATCCATTTCAACCCCGTAAACATTTTGATGAACAAGCACTTAAAGAGCTTAGTGAATCTATAGCTGAACATGGCTTACTTCAACCTATCGTAGTTATTGAAAAAGAAGAGGGCTATCTTCTTATTGCAGGTGAGCGTCGTCTTCGTGCACATAAACTTGCAAAATTGGCTACAGTAAAGGCTATTATTGCAGATGCAGATATTGATGATATTAAGCTTCGTGAGTTAGCACTTTTAGAAAATATCCAAAGAGAAAACCTTAATGCTATTGAATTGGCAAACTCTTATGCTGAACTTATAGAAGTGCATAAAATTACACATGATGATCTTTCTGAAATTGTACATAAAAGTCGTTCACAAATTACCAATACTATGCGTCTTTTATCGTTAAGTAATTATGCACAAAAACAATTAATTTTAGGCAAAATATCACAAGGTCATGCTAAAGTTTTAGTTGGGCTTGATGAGAAGAAACAGAAAGTGATTATTGATTCTATCATAGGGCAAAAGTTAAGTGTACGTGAAACTGAAAATATGGTCAAAAATCATAAAGAGAATCCAACAAAAAATACAAGCACTAAAATAGTTAAAAACCTTACTAAAGAATATGCAGAAAAAATAGAATCTTTACTTCCCTTTACACATAAAATAAAAGCTAAAAGTATTGAAATCAATTTTACTGATGAAAAAGATATTAAAAACTTTCTTACATTCCTCGAAAAACTCTAAATTTTAACCGACCTCTCATCTCTATAATGCTAGAATAACGCGAAATTACATGAGGAGTTTTAATGCTTGACATACATTTACCATTGATGTTGTTCGTCTTAGCTTTATTTCTAACCTTACTTGTTCTTTTAAATAATATGTTATTTCAGCCATTGATTAAATTCATGGATGATAGAGATGCCTCAATAGCAAAAGATTTAGAAGCAGCAAAAGGTTTTAGTGGTAATACTGACGAACTCAATGCAAAGGCAGATGAAATTATTAGCAATGCTAAAAATGAAGCTGCATCAATCAGACAAAAAGCAATCGATGATGAAAAAACATTGGCAGCAAGTAAGGTTGAGACCAAACAGAATGAATTGGAAACTGAGTATAACAAGTTTGTTGAAAAACTTAACTCTGACAAAGAGAACCTTAAAAATTCTCTTCTTTCTCAAATGCCTCTTTTTAAAGAGAGCCTCAAAGCTAAATTTAGCAAATTATAAGGAGAGATGAAAATATGAAAAAAATTGTACTAATGTCTTTACTTGTAGTACCTGCGATTCTTTTAGCAAGTGGTCATGCAGATGGAGAGACAAGTCGTTACTTTATGCAAACAGGTAGAGAGAGTGATTTCTGGCCTAGAGTTGTAAACTTTACTATCTTTGCTTCTTTACTTTACTATTTGGTTGCTAACCCAATCAAAGATTTCTTCAAAGGAAGATCTTCAGGTATTGCAACACAACTTAATGAGATTGAAGAGAAACTTCAAGCGGCAAAAGATGAGAAAAAAGAAGCACAAGTACGTTTAGATGCAAGTGAGAAAAAAGCAGAAGAGATTCTTGCAGATGCAAAAGCAGAAGCAGTTATCTTAGCTGAAAAAATTGCTATTAATAATCAAAATGAACTTACACTTCTTGAAAAACAGCTTGATGAAAAAATAACTTTAGAAGAACGTAAATCAGCAAGAGAAGCTATCGATGAAGTATTGAGTGAAAACATTACAACTGATGATATTAATCTTGATGAGAAAAAAGTTGTTGAAATTATCTCTAAGAAGGTGGCATAGATGGAAGAATTAATTGCTAAAAGATATGCAAGTGCACTCTCTTCTGTTTCAAAAGATTTACCTGCTATTTTAGAAGTACTAACTGTACTTGCTGAAGTAACAAGTTCTGATGAAGTGAAGTCTGCATTGACATCTCCTATTGTCTCAAGTGAAAAGAAAACCGAAATGATTCTTTCAACACTTGATAATAACGCAGATAAATCACTTGTTAACTTTATTAAAATTTTAGGTGAAAATAGCAGATTGGATTTAATCCCAGCTATTTCTAAAGTACTTAATGCTGATCAGCAACGTGTTGCTAATGAGTATGAAGGTGTATTGAAAAGTACATCTACACTTGATGCGAAAGCATTGGCAGATTTAGAAAAGACACTTAAAAAGTATACGGGTTCAACGATTAAATTGACACAGGAGAAAACAGATCTTGAAGGATTGCGTGTTTCTGTTGATGATTTAGGAATAGAGGTAAACTTCTCTAAACAGAGAGTTAAAGATCAACTAATTGATTTCATTAAGAAATCACTATAGTTAGTAAACAGTAAAGGAGTAGTAGTGGCAAATAAATTGCAAGCAGATGAAATCTCTTCGATTATTAAAGAGAGAATTGAGAACTTTGAAATCGATGTTGACATCAATGAAATAGGTAAAGTAGTAGGTATCGCAGATGGTATCTCAACAGTATATGGTCTTAACAATGTTATGGCTGGTGAAGTTGTTGAGTTTGATAACGGTGCTAGAGGACTTGTTCTTAACCTTGAAGAAGCAAACGTTGGTGTTGTTGTTCTTGGAACTAGTGCAGGTATTAGAGAAGGTATGAGCGTAAAAAGAGCTGGTGAACTTCTTAAAACACCTGTTGGTGATGCACTTATGGGTAGAGTTGTTAACTCTCTTGGTGAGCCTGTAGATGGTAAAGGTGTAATTGATGCAGCTGAACATAGACTTATCGAAGAAAAAGCACCTGGTATCATGGCTAGAAAATCAGTACATGAACCACTTCAAACAGGTATTAAAGCAATTGATGCACTTGTTCCAGTTGGACGTGGGCAAAGAGAACTTATCATTGGTGATAGACAAACTGGTAAAACAACTCTAGCTATTGATACAATTATCAACCAAAAAGGTCAAGATGTTGTATGTATCTATGTTGCGATTGGTCAAAAACAATCAACAGTAGCTGCTACAGTGAAAAAACTTGAAGAGCATGGAGCAATGGATTACACAATTATTGTAACTGCTGGTGCAGCTGAATCTTCAGCACTTCAATTCCTTGCTCCTTATGCAGGTGTTACTATGGCTGAATACTTCAGAGATAATGGTAGACATGCAGTAATCTTCTATGATGACCTTTCTAAACATGCGGTTGCATACAGAGAGATGTCACTAATCCTTAGAAGACCTCCAGGTCGTGAAGCATACCCAGGGGATGTTTTCTACCTACACTCAAGATTACTTGAGCGTGCTGCAAAACTTTCTGATGCTTTAGGTGCTGGTTCAATCACTGCATTCCCAATCATTGAAACACAAGCGGGTGATGTTGCGGCATATATTCCTACAAACGTTATCTCTATTACGGATGGTCAAATCTTTCTAGAAACTGACTTGTTTAACTCAGGTATTAGACCAGCAATTAACGTTGGACTATCTGTATCTAGAGTTGGTGGTGCTGCGCAAATTAAAGCAACAAAACAAGTATCTGGAACACTTAGACTTGACTTGGCTTCATTTAGAGAGCTTCAAGCCTTCGCACAGTTCGCATCTGACCTCGATGAGTACACAAGAGGTCAATTAGAGCGTGGACAAAGAATGGTTGAAGTACTTAAACAAGGGCCATACGCTCCTGTTGCTATTGAAAAGCAAGTTGTAATTATTTTTGCTGGTGCACAAGGTTACCTTGATGACATTCCTGTATCTTCAGTGGTTAAGTTCGAAGCAGACCTTATGCCATTTATGGAAGCAAAATATGCAAACATCCTTGATGCTATCAGAAATGAGAAGAAAATCTCTGATGATACAGAAGCAGAATTAAGAAAAGCTATCGAAGACTTTAAAGCTTCTTTTTCGGCATAAGAAAGGCTAACAAATGGCTAATTTAAAAGAGATAAAGCGTAAGATAGGATCTGTTAAGAATACACAGAAGACTACTAACGCTATGAAGCTTGTCTCTTCTGCTAAACTGAAAAGAACAGAAGAACTTGCTAAAAAGTCGAGAGTATATGCAGAGAAATTGACTGAACTCTTAACAGAGATTGCTCAAAAGATGCAAAATGCTAATGCTGATGGTATTGACAATGTTTACTTTAAGGATGCTCAAAATCCTAAAAAAGTAGACATAGTATTTGTTACAGCAGATAAAGGTCTTTGTGGTGGATTTAACTCTCAAACGATTAAAAGTGTAAATAAATTACTTGAAGAGTATAAAGCAAAAGATGTAAAAGTACGTCTTAGAGCGGTTGGAAGAAAAGGTATTGATTACTTTAAGTTTAATAATATTGAACTAAGTGATGAAATTATCGGACTTTCAGCAGCACCAGACTTTAAAACTGCTTCAGAATTTATTTCTGAAATAGCTGATTCATATGTGAATGGTGATACAGACAAAGTAATTATTGTACATAATGGTTATGTGAATATGATTACTCAAGAGTTAAGAGTAGACCAAATACTGCCTGTTGACAGTAGTAGTTTAGAACTAAACTCTGTATCTACTTCAGAACTTGAAGTTGAACCAGATGATGACGATACACTTTTAGATGCATTGGTTAAGCGTTATGTTGAGTATACAATGTACTACTCACTTATCGATTCACTTGCAGCTGAACACTCAGCACGTATGCAAGCGATGGATGCAGCAACTAAAAATGCAAAAGAGATGGTGAAAGAGTTAAACGTTAAGTATAACAAAGCCAGACAAGAAGCGATTACTACTGAACTCATTGAGATTATCAGTGGTATGGAATCAATGAAATAATAGGAGAGAAAATGACAGGTAAAATAGTACAAGTCTTAGGTCCCGTAATTGATGTGGATTTTACAGACTACCTACCAGAGATTAATGAAGCGTTAGAAACAACGACTACACTTGATGGTAAAGAACATAGATTGGTTTTAGAAGTAGCAGCACAACTTGGTGATAACAGAGTTAGAACAATCGCTATGGATATGAGTGAAGGTCTCGTAAGAGGTCAAGAAGTAAGAGCAACCGGTGATTCAATTAAAGTTCCAGTTGGTGAAGAAGTTCTTGGACGTATCTTCAACGTTATCGGTGAGGCTATCGATGAAGCTGGTGAAGTTAATGCTAAAGAATACTGGTCAATCCATAGAGATCCACCAGCATTCGAAGAGCAAAGTACAAAAACTGAAGTTTTTGAAACAGGTATCAAAGTAGTTGACCTTCTTGCTCCATACAACAAAGGTGGAAAAGTTGGACTATTTGGTGGTGCTGGTGTTGGTAAAACCGTAATTATTATGGAACTTATTAACAACGTTGCTATGAAACACTCAGGTTACTCAGTATTTGCAGGTGTTGGTGAAAGAACACGTGAAGGTAACGACCTCTACTACGAAATGAAAGAATCAAACGTACTTGACAAAGTTGCACTTTGTTATGGTCAAATGTCAGAGCCTCCAGGAGCACGTAACCGTATTGCACTTACTGGTCTTACTATGGCTGAGTACTTTAGAGATGAAATGGGACTAGATGTTCTTATGTTTATCGATAATATCTTTAGATTTGCGCAATCAGGTTCTGAAATGTCAGCACTTCTTGGACGTATTCCTTCAGCTGTTGGTTACCAACCAACACTAGCAAGAGAGATGGGTGCACTTCAAGAGCGTATTACATCAACGACTAAAGGTTCAATTACATCTGTACAAGCTGTATACGTTCCTGCGGATGACTTGACGGATCCTGCTCCAGCATCTGTATTTGCTCACTTAGATGCAACGACAGTACTTAACAGATCTATTGCTGAAAAAGGTATCTACCCTGCGGTTGATCCACTTGACTCAACATCAAGAATGCTTGATCCACAAATCGTTGGTGAAGAGCACTATGGTATTGCAACTGGTGTTCAGCAAATTCTTCAAAAGTATAAAGACCTTCAAGATATCATTGCGATTCTTGGTATGGATGAGCTTTCAGAAGATGATAAACTTGTTGTTGAAAGAGCAAGAAAAATTGAAAAATACCTTTCTCAGCCATTCCACGTTGCTGAAGTATTTACTGGTTCTCCTGGTGTTTATGTTACTCTTGATGATACTATCGAAGGATTTAAAGGTCTTCTTGAAGGTAAATATGACCACATGAATGAAGCAGCATTCTACATGGTTGGTAATATGGATGAAGCGGTTGCTAAAAACGATAAGATTAACGCTAAGTAATCTTAGTTCTAATCTTTAAAGGATATTTATGGAACTCATGAAACTAGAAATCATCACACCAAATGGTGTGATATTTGATGGTGAAGTAAAACAAGTAAACTTACCAGGTTCTGAGGGTGAATTCGGCGTTTTAGCTGGTCATGCTACACTGGTATCTTTATTAGATACAGGTGTTATCGTTTACGAAAAAGAAGATTCTAAAGAGGTAGCTGTAGCTATCAATTCTGGATATGTAAAAGTAGACGAAAGTAAAACAACATGTATCGTAGATGGTGCTGTTGCTCTAAGTGGCGATGACTGTGACTTAGCTCAGGCACTAGAAGCTGCAAAAGATTTACTTAAAAGTACAGAATCATCAAATTCAGCAATTGCAGCAGCAGTTGCTAAAGTTGAACAAATTGGGAAGTCACTCTAAGTTGGACTCTCTTACTACTTATTTCAGTCAAAGCAGTGCAATAACTATTTTTGTACTGCTTTTGCTATCTATCTATTTTGTCACAACATTTTGGGTATTTTTAGATAGATTCTATATTTTAACTTCACGTATTCGCGCAGAAGGTAAATCACTCAAATCACTCTATACAGGTCAGTCAAAATCAGTGGCTCAAAACTCACTTATTTTTACTTATCTGTCTCGTGTTACTACACCAAATAAAGCTATCTTGGAAGCTGCATCCTCTGATGCTATTAGGGTTTCTACCAAAGGGCTTACTTGGCTCTCTATTATTGCATCAACATCACCTTTTATTGGTTTGTTTGGTACGGTGATTGGGATACTAGAGACATTTTCAAAGTTAGGTTCTCAATCTAGTGCTTCACTTTCTGTTGTAGCTCCTGCTATCTCTGAAGCACTTATTGCTACTGCTGCTGGTATTGCTGTAGCTATATTTGCTTATACTTTTCATCTTATATTAAAACGTAAGGCTTATGAACTCTCTTCATTGCTCTCTTCACAATCTGAAGTCATTTTATCTCAAGTGAGTGAGGATTAGTCATGTTTAGTTGGGATGATAGTCCAGACTTAAATATTACACCTCTTGTAGATGTAATGCTTGTTTTAATGGCTATACTGATGGTCACTGCACCTACTATTACCTTTCAAGAACAGATTACTTTACCTCAAGGTTCTAAGACAGTACAAGTTGAAAAGCCAAAAACTTTGACTATACGTATGGATAAAAATAAGAAGATTTATCTTAATAAAGATACGTATGAGTTAGATACTTTTGCAGATGATTTTGTGAATCAATCTGTGAAGTATGATAAGACTTCAGAAGTCTATATACGTGCAGATGAGGATTTAAAATATAAAAATGTGATTTATATTTTAAAGTCAGTAAAGGCTGCAGGTTTTGAGCAGGTTTCACTTATTACACTATGAATAAGAAATCTTCTACATTTATCTCTGGTGTCTTGGCAGTTGGTATTTATGCCTTTATAATAGGACTTTTACTTTTTTACTTTAATACTCGAGATACGCAAAAACCCATTCATTATGTAAAAAAAAATGAAGACCGTATACGTGTGACAATGGCTGCACCTAAAAATAAAACCAAATCAAAAACAAAAGAACCTACAAAAAAGAAAACTACTCCTAAGAAAAAACCTGTTAAAAAACCTAAAATTAAACCTAAAACAAAAGAGACAGTTAAAAAACAAAAAGATACCCGTAAAAAAGTGATTAAAGAAAAAATAGTTAAAAAAGTAAAACCAAAGAAAAAGCCTAAAAAGGTAGTAAAAAAAGCACCACCCAAAAAAGTAAACAAACCTAAAGACCTTTTTGCTAATGTCTCCTCTTCTAAAAAACCACCTAAAAAGAATGTTATAAAAGTAAGTTCCAAACCTATAAAGCCTAAAAATAATAATCTTATAAAAGTATCTAATAAGCCAAGTGCCAGTGATTTAGTCTCTTCATCTCTTAAAATACAAAAAAAGAGTGATAGAGGGATAGAAAATGCTTATTTTGCTCTGATAGAAGAGAAACTCAAAGGTTGGCCTGCTCAGAGTGAGTATGCAGGGGAGAT
>Ga0256827_10002087_pt1 | contig 12894 bp, 7 predicted proteins | sample CV84metaG_FD_185977 | JGI IMG/M metagenome (GOLD analysis project Ga0256827, IMG submission 185977) | Hydrothermal vent microbial communities from East Pacific Rise, Pacific Ocean - CV84 | ecosystem: Environmental > Aquatic > Marine > Hydrothermal vents | place: Pacific Ocean: East Pacific Rise... | reverse complement strand
ATGACTAACCTACTCCACAATCGTCATTTCTTCAACCAATCTGCTTGATCCTGCATATTTATCAATAATAAATAAACAATATCTAATATCTAGCATTATATTTCTACATTGGTCAGGGTCGTAGTTTAAATCACTCATTGTTCCTTCCCAATTTCTATCGAAATTTATTCCTATTAAGTTACCATTAGCATCTAATGCCGGGCTACCAGAATTTCCACCTGTAGTATGATTTGAAGCAATAAAACAAACATGCATTTTACCATCAGCATCGGCATATCTACCATAATCTTTATTGTTGTAAAGCTCTTTTAACTTTGGAGTTACTACATAGTCATAAATATCTGGATTCTCTTTTTCCATAATTCCTTTAAGTGTTGTAAAATAATTATATTTCACAGCATCTTTTGGGTAAAAACCACCAACTTTACCATAGGAAACTCTTAATGTAGAATTGGCATCAGGATAAATTCTCTCTCCCCTATAATAATCTAAAATTGCCTTCATATATATTCTCTGAATACTATCACTTTTGTTTGTAATAAGCATTAAACTGGGATAAACCTCTTCTCTATAATAGTCGAATATACTTGTAGCATAAGCATACATTGGGTCTTTTTGAAGTTTGAGAATTGATTTCCGATTTACTTTCTCAATATATTTAAAGAATTTTTCTTCATTTGCAAAAACTGATTTCTTATAAATAGAATTTACATAATTCTCAACATTAGCTTTATATTTTCCATTTAAAGTTGCAGAAAATGGAGGCTTTTGAAGATTCTTATAAGGAAAAGAATTATAAGCAGTTAAAGAGGCAATAAATATTTTCTTATCAACAGATTCATTATAATCTTTATAGAATTTTTTTGCAGATTTTTTATAAGATTCCAATGACTTATTAAAATCCTCATCCTTTACTTCCTCATCTTTTGCTTTCTCCACCAAAGCACTATAACCATTTGCAAAGCGGGTAAGGTCATGATAATACCCACATTCTACAAAATAAGAATATGCCATCTCGTAAGGAGTAAGTTCGTCGGTAATTTTATTGTAGTTATCAATCATTCCGGCATAAGAATTCTGCATTTTATTAGCCCAAATATCAAATTCAGCTTCTTTTTCTTGTTTATTAGCAACAGTGTTCAATCTTTTAATGCCTCTATCTTCTCCTATCCATTTTTTCCAGCCATTGGAAACACCAGCATACTTTGCAGAGTATTGTATTCTAATTTTCTTATCACTATCCATCGCCTCAGTCATAATATCCAATTTCTGACGACGAAGATCTATTTTAAATGGATTCTGTACTTCTGTAATAAACTTAACCGAAGAAGCAGGAATATACTCTTGAGTTCTACCTGGATAACCAAAAATGAAAGTAAAATCACCTTCTTTTACTCCTTTAAGAGAAACTTTAAGATGTTTTTTTGGTTTGTAAGGGATATTATCCTCAGCAATATTTGCTGCTTTATTTTCTTTATTGGCATAAATTCTAAATACAGAAAAATCACCTGTATGACGTGGCCACATCCAATTATCGGTATCACCACCAAATTTGCCAATATTAGAAGGAGGAGCTCCAACAAGTCGAACATCTTTATATACATCGTATTTCATTAGAATATACTGATTGCCATAGTAGAATGCTTTGATATCTATTTTCTCAAATTCGTTCTTACCATATTTATCCTTAATAATCATAGAGTTAATATAAACTATAGAATCTCTTTCACGAGTAGTCATATTCTCTGTTACTCCTTTAAGCACAGCATCGCTCACATCTTCCATATAAGTAAGAATTCGTGCTGTTAAACCTGGATTTGTAAGCTCGTCTTTCATGGTTGGAGCCCAAAAACCATCTGTTAAGTAATCGTGTTCAACAGAACTATGTTGTTGTATATTTCTATAACCACAATGATGATTCGTTAATAGTAAACCCTTACTACTAACAAGCTCAGCGGTACAACCTCCGCCAAAATGCACTATTGCATCTTTTAGACTTGACTTATTAATACTGTAAATATCCTCAGCAGAAATCTTCATTCCCATTGCTTGCATTTCACTTGCATTCATTTTCTCTAGCAACATTGGAATCCACATTCCCTCTTTCGAAAGAACACTGTATCTCGCTACTGTTAGTAGTAGTGTTATTAGTAGTAACTTTTTCATATGATTATTTGTTTGTTGTTTTCTCTGTGCCTCGTACTTCGTACTCGTTTCCTAGCACTGCGTACTAGGTTATTTACCTTCGACTACTTTGTAGTCGTGGGGAAGTACGAAGTACTTCAAATATAATAGCCACGAATTTCATTCGTGGGCTATTATTAATTTATATTTATAAACCACAAAGTAGTTTAAGATTTTTTCTTTAACTGACGACTACTTTTTACTTTGAGTTTTAGCCTTAATACGTTCTACTTAACCGCAATAGTCTCAATTTCAACAAGTACTCCCAAAGGTAATTCTTTAACAGCGAAAGCGGCTCTAGCAGGAGGATTTTCTTGATATCGGCTACCGTAAATGGCATTCATGGCAGCGAAATTGCTCATATCACTCAATAGACAAGTTGATTTTACAACATCAGCAAAAGTATATCCAGCCTCAGTAAGTATTGCCTCAATATTTTTCATCACCATTTCTGTTTGCTCATTAATTCCACCTTCTACTACTTTTCCGGTAGCGGGATCAATTGGCACTTGTCCTGAAATATATATAGTTCCATTTACTTCTATTGCTTGACTATAAGGTCCAATTGCAGCTGGGGCATTCTTTGTGTTTATTACGTTTTTCATGATATTTTGGTTTAATATTGTTTAAATTTTTTAACCTCAATTTATATAAGAGGTGCTACAAATTTACATCTTTTTAAGTTTAGTTTTAAGCTAATAAAATCAATATTTATTATGCTATTTTACTTGTGAACATGTTGCAAAATCAAATATTATAACAATTAACAATATTAAAATAAATATTTAACACTTATTCATTGTAATGGTATTTATTGTATATTTGCACAAAATATTTAACAATAAAACAATTATGGTAACAATTAGTGAATCTGTAAGCGATATAGTAAGGAGAAAGCCCTTTTTAGAGGAAGCTCTTGCCTCTGGTCTTATTAACTTATCGTCTTTAGCTCGAGAAATACATACAGAAGTATGTCAAAGATTAGACAAAGATGTGAAGCATGGAGCAATAGTAATGTCTCTAAAACGTCTTAAACCAACTATTAATTTTCAAATAAATCTCAGGATTAAAAAAGTTGTTGAATTAATGGGTGATATAACTGTAAGATCAAATCTTGCAGATTATACATATCGCAATTCAATGTCTTTAACATCTTGTCAGACACGATTACTTGAAATTATTAGTACCAGAAAAGAAATATTCTACGCATTCTCGCAAGGAATATATGAAACTACTCTTATTTTAAGTGACGTTATTGATGACGAAATAAATAAGATTTTTAAAGATGAATATTTAACTTATAAATTCTCAAACCTTTCTTCTATCACTATTAAACTTCCAGAAGAAAATGCTCAAGTATTTGGTGTTTACTATCACATACTTAAGAAATTAGCTTATGAAGGAATTAATATTTTAGAAATTATTTCTACAACTCATGAGTTTACTGTCATAGTAAATGATGCCGATGTTGATGCTGCTTTTTCTGTTCTAAAGAGACTTAAACACGAAGAATTTTAGTTATTGGCTTAAAAACGCCAATCTCTTCGTTGAACTCGAATTGTCAAACAGTCATTTACTATAGTAAACTCCTATTTCACAATTCTACGTCCGCCTCGACCTTGACGTTTTAAATATACCAATAATTAAAGTTTTGGCTTAAAAACAACAAAACCCGCTATTCAGGCGGGTTTTCTGTTTCTTCATCATCGTCATCCCATTCTATACTAAATCCTCCCTCTTTAATCTCGGTATTTTCTTTTTCTTTAGCTTTTACTGCTTTTACCGAATCTTTTCTTTGCTTCTCTTCTTCTTTCTTAAACCAACCAAACTCCTTGTTTAAAGCATCCTTTAAACTGCTTTTCTCTTCTGATAAATCTTCCTTCAACTTTTTCTTTAAGCCCGATTTATCATATTTTACTTCAAAATCATCTCCCCTACTTATAATCGTAAAAAACAATTTAGACCTCCCATTAGCATCATTCTCTATTTCTCCAAATTCTGTGGAAAGCGTCTTTTCATACTTCTTCCCCATCACTTCTGATAATAATACACTCACATGATATTCATACTCATTATCAAAATTATGAGTACCTCGTAAATTTAACCCCATTTTATCAGAATTAATATCCATATTTGGTATGCTAATAAGTGAATTTTTTACACTAATACTATTCTTAATAGTGGAAAACTTAATAACTGAAAAATCATCTATTTTGGTATAAGATTTAAGTGCATCTAAAGATTTCATATCTCTCAATACCCCATCTTCTATAACAATATCTGAAGTTAACTCTATGCTATGACTATTAATTTTCCAATCTTTATCAAAATTCATTGATATAATATAGCTTGAAGTTAATTCACCACTAATGTTCTTATCTGTTAATACATCTTGCTCAAAATTATTAAAAGCTCCAAAAACTTGATCTATTCTTACTTTATTAAAACTACCTTGCGATTTCATAAGGTACCTATTCTGTGTACTTCCATCAATAAATAAATCGCTATTAACTGCTCCTTCAAATACATTTAAGCCAATATTTCTTATGCTGATTTTTCTATTATGCATTGAAAAATTCCCTTTAGTATTTTTTGTAATTATATTATCATATACAAATTCCTTAAAGCTAAATCCTATATCAACAGATAGTTCATCAGAAAAACGAGTATCAGCTGTTTTACTACTTGGCAATGAAGACATTATTTGCTTAAAAGAAATAGTATTAGCAGAAAGAATAAGCTTAATCCTTAACATATCATCTCCCCTATAGAAAGTTGATATAGGTAGGTTGCTTATTGTTCCTTTGGCCAATAAGTCAGTATTCCCTGAATTAAACCTAAGTTTAGAAATATTCATATTATTATCCAATAACTCTGCTTTCATATATATAGAATCGTAGCTAATATCAGAACCATCTAGCACAAGTTTAGCGTTTTTTATTTCAAACTTATTCTTCATAGATAAATTGAATATTTCCCAATTTCCACTATCATTAAATATTAATTTCAATCCAATATCTGAACTTAAATCTATATCTCCTTTTAATATTGAAATAGTATCAATATTAATTGCTGCTTGAATTTCTGCTAAATCTAAAGTAGAATAAAACTTAGCTCTTAGGCTTGGTTTCCAAAAATTATAGATATTAAAATCACCACTGATTTTACCAATATTACTTTTCGTTGACAAGCTTTTTATAGATAAACTTGATGATTTTAAATTATGCTGCTGTCCATTAGAATACTCTACGTTCGCCGATAGAGAATTAAATTTTATATTATTGTCAGGAATAATAAATGAAAAGTCCATTAAATTCATAGATATATCCATTTTAGGAATATATTTTCCTCCAAATTTACCTTTTATATTAGCCTTTATATCTAAGACTCCTTCTAAATCGTAATTTTCTACTAACGATTTTGTCTCTTTAGGTAAATTCTTAATGATTTGAGATACAGAAATATTATTTGTATTTAAGGTGGCATTTATACCAATTGATTTATCAAATAACTCAATTTCTCCATTTAAATTTAAAGGAATACCTTGATATCTTACAAAACCTTTCTTTAGATTATAATACCCCGTTTTAGTATCTATTACAAGTTGAACTTTCAAATCTATATTCTTATCCTTAAGAATATTTCTTCCTCTATTTCTATATATCTTTAGTTTAGTTCTTCCATCAAGAGTAATATTAAAATTAGCTGGCATAAACTCTCCACTAAAATCTACTTCCTCAATCAGTATTGAAGCTTCTTGATGAGTAGCTGTATTTTTGTAATTAAATACTGTATTTACAATTTCAACACTAGTCAAATTCAAAAAATAGCTACTACTATCTTCTTGATTAGTAGATATAAAATTAAAATTATTTGTTCCGTCTTTATTTATTGTAAGATTAAAAATAGCATTATTTATCACAATATCATTAATATTATAAATGCCATTAATAATATCCATAATATCAAAGCTGAAATAAATTCTATCAGCTTCGATTATCTTAATAATATTAATTGAATCTGATTTTTTATCAAGTATTGCTACTTCATTGAAATTAAGGGAAGCCTTGGGAAAATTATTGAATAAACTAAAGTCTATTTTTTTTACAAGAATTTTAGTATCAATGTTTTTATTTATTTGCTTTATGGTAAAATCTTTTATTTTATCTTCATACAAATAGGCAAAGATTAATGCCAAAGCAACAATAATAACTGAAATAATTGACCCATAAAAGAAAACTTTTTTGATTACTTTCTTAAATGACATATTCATAAATTCCTATTTATTTTCTTCCAATTCAATATAATCAACCTCAACATCATCTTCTTCATCCATTATCTCAAGAAACGGCTCTTTAAAGGCTTTTGTTGTAAGTTTTTTGTCAAGAGTTAACAATAGTGAAGGTAAAAGAATCAAATTGGAAAACATTGCAGCAATTAATGTAAAGGAAATTAATTTACCTAGAGATTCTGTACCTCCAAAAGAAGAAATCATAAATACTGAAAACCCGATAAATAAAACAATAGATGAGTATATCATTGAGTTTGCCGTTTCTTTCAAAGCATTAATTACTGAAGTTTTAATATTGGAGTTATTTAACTTCAATTCCATTCTATACCTCGAAAGAAAATGAATAGTATTATCAACAGAAATACCCAATGCAATACTAAAAATAAGAATTGTACTTGGTTTCAAAGGAATTCCGTAATAACCCATAAGAGCAACAGTAAGCACCTGAGGAATTAAATTAGGAATAAGAGCAATCACAACCATTTTTGAAGAATTAAATAATAAAAACATAATTCCACCAATAATAATAATTGCCAATAATAAACTATAAAGTAGATTATTTACAAGAAATTGTGTTCCTTCCAAAAACACTACACTAGTTCCAGTAAGATGTACATCGTATTTTTCTGGATTAAATATTTTATTAATTTTAGGTTCTAAATCCGCCCTAAGTTTCTGTATTTCTGGGCTACTTATATTCTTCATTTGCACAGTAATACGAGTAACTTGCAAACTACTATCAACGAAAGAATTTATCAAAGTACGCTTATTCTGTCCCATATCCTTTGGAAGATAACTCATTACAAACACTTTCTCATTGGAATTAAGAAGCTGATACTTCTCGGGGTCACCATTATAATATGCTTGCTTAGCTACTTTTACAACATCTGCTACAGAAATTGATTTTGAGAAAACAGGATATGTAGCAAGTGTATCTTGAAGCTTTGAAATTCGTTTTAAAGTTGCCGTTTTAAGAACACCTTTTGGCTTCTTAGTATCTATCAATATTTCAAAAGGTAGTATTCCTTTAAATTGCTTCTCAAAGAAAACCAAATCTGTATTCATTTTTCCATCCTGTGGAATATCATCAATAACGTTTCCAGTAGTTTTAAGCTGTATCATTCCAAAAGCACCAATAATAATAACTACTATAGTAATAATATAAACCCTAGTTCTATTATACAATACTATATTCATTAATTTACCAATAATACTATGTAAACCCTTTCTCTCAAGATGCTTTAAATGGCGACTTTGAGGCTCTGATACAAAACTAAAAAATATTGGTATAAGAGTAATTGAAAGTACAAAAACCATCATTATGGATAATGCTGCCACTACACCAAATTCAACCAAAAGCCTATTTCTTGTGATAATAAAAGCAGCAAAACCAACTGCTGTAGTAAGGTTTGTAAGAAACATTGCTCCACCAACACGGTGAATCATTCTAGCTAATGCTTTAATTTTTTGCCTATGCGAATAAAACTCACTGTGATATTTGTTAAGTAAGAATATATTATTTTCAACTGTAAGAATAATGATAAGCGGAGGTAGTATTCCTGTTAGTATTGTTATTTCAAAGCCAAATATTTGAATAAAGCCTACAACCCAAGTAACAGCTAATATCATTACAATTAAAGGAAAAAATACTGCTTTAAATGATCTGAAGAATAAGAATAGAATAAATGAAGCAATAAGCATAGTTAAGATTGTAAATAATCCTAATTCATACTTAATCATTGCTGAAGACTTAGTTCTGATATACGGCAAACCCGAATAATGAACATCAATACCACTTACGTCTATATATTTATTAACCTCATTTTCTATATTTCCTAACAATTCAAAACGTCGCTTACTATTTACCATTTCTTTGTCAAGCGTTACCGCCATAATGGTTGCATACGTTTCTGTATTATAAAGTAAACCTTTATAAAACTGTAATCTTTCTATCTCTTTAAATAAACTATCTAACTCATACTGTGACTGAGGTTTATGTGTAAAAAGAGGCTTAATTACAAATTTCTTTAAACTGTCGTTTTTTCGTAAATCAAATATTTTGGAAAGAGAAACAGTGGCTTCAACGCCATCCACTCCCTTAATATTATCAGCTAAATCATACCATTGATTAAAATTTTTTAATTTCTTAATATTATTATCTTCTATAGCTAGGTATAAGACCGAACCATCCTGACCAAATATTTTCTTGAAATTTTGATACCTTATAACAGTACTGTCAGAATCAGGAAGCATTTGAGCCATTTCGTATGACATCTTAATTTGCGTTCCCTTATATCCCATAAAGGCTGTAGCAACAAGTAAGACAGACAGAACAAGTATCCTTTGTCTAAGTATTAATCGAATAATGTATTTCCACATAATAATTGTATTGGCTGCAAAAGTAAAATAATATATTGAATATTAGTGGCTTCTAATGATAATTTTTGAATGGAAATTATTATAAATATTGATAATAAATAATACTCGTAATGAAAAAGTTTATAAAGGTAAACTCACAGTACATGACAATTTTTGAATTAAAGTCGCTTTGCTCCAATTAATAGACGCAGATATGTATGATTAATTATGATTTTATATTTTTCATCATTAGGCATTTATTTTTTTGTCATGTACTAAGAGGTAAACTACATATTCAAAAACAGTAATAACATATTTATTTATATTAAAAAAACATAATAGCGTTGTTATTCTTTTAACGAATGTATATTTCTGATATTCTGCAACTTCTATTAATCACATAATGCAAAAACTAAATAATTAATTCTAATTAAAATATTAAGTGTATGTTTGTACTCGTGTTATAAATTATTTAGAGTAAAAAGCGTTAATATTACTAATCCCGAAGGCTTAGCAATAATAATCCTAACATTATAATTTACAGACACCTACGACAACTGTTTTGTAAACTAAATTAATCAAAATGTCCTTATTAAGTAAAACTAGAGAATTACGAAAGCGTATGGGCGAAGCTGCCAAAGGTGGTGGCGACAAAGCTATTAAAAAACAAGTTTCGATGGGTAAATTGACTGCCCGCGAAAGAATTATTGAATTATTAGATGATAAATCCTTTTATGAGTATGACTTATTTGTAAAGCATGCTGCAAAGGATTTTGATATGGAAAAAAAAGAGCTTGCTGGTGATGGTGTAATCATAGGAACAGGAACTATTAATGGTCATCCAATTTGTATTTATGCGCAGGATTTTACTGTAGCAGGAGGTTCATTAGGTTATATGCACGCACGCAAAATAACCAAAATAATGGACCATGCAATGAAGCTAAAAGTTCCAATTATTGGAATTAATGATTCTGGTGGAGCACGTATTCAAGAGGGTGTAAACTCTTTAGCTGGTTATGGAGAAATTTTCTATAGAAATACTCTTGCCTCTGGTGTAATACCACAGATTTCAGTTATTTTAGGTCCTTGTGCTGGTGGTGCTGTTTATTCTCCTGCATTAACTGATTATGTTTTTGTAGTTGATAAGATTTCCAAGATGTTTATTACTGGTCCTGAGGTTATTAAATCAGTACTTGGAGAAGAGATTACAATGGAAGCTCTTGGTGGTGCGAAAGTACATGCTGAAACAACTGGTAATGCTCACTTCTTTTCAAATAGTGAAAAAGAGTGTTTCGATTCCATTAAAGAGTTATTTACATACATTCCTTGGAATAATACAAAAAAAGCAGATGCTTTTACTCCAAAACCTCCAAAAACTAGAACTTATAAATTAAGTTCAATATTCCCTTCAGATCCTGTTACTCCTTACGATGTTAGAGATATTATTAGATCTATTTCTGATGATTCTAAATTCTTTGAAATTCAAGACCTTTGGGCTGCAAATATTGTAATTGGTTATGCTCGTTTTAATGGTGAAACTATTGGTATTATAGCAAACCAACCACTAGTTCTAGCAGGAGTTCTTGATGTTGATTCTTCTGATAAAGCTGCTCGTTTTATTCGTTATTGCGATGCTTTTAATATTCCTTTATTGACTCTTGTTGACCTTCCTGGTTATTTACCTGGTGTAGATCAAGAGCATGCTGGAGTAATTCGCCACGGTGCTAAGCTTCTTTATGCATATAGCGAAGCTACTGTTCCAAAAATTACATTGATTACTCGAAAAGCCTATGGTGGCGGATATATTGCAATGTGTTCAAGTCACTTAAAAGCAGATTTTGTGTTTGCTTGGCCAACAGCAGAAATTGCTGTAATGGGACCTACAGGTGCTGCAAATATTATCTTTAGAAAAGAAATTGCACAAGCTGATGATCCTGAAGCTATGAGAGCACAAAAAGTTGAAGAATATAAACAAGCTTATGCAAACCCATATGTTGCTGCTGCTTACGGTTATATCGATTCTGTTATTGAGCTTAAAGAAACTCGTAAGTTCATTCTTCATGCTTTAGACATTTCAAAAAGTAAATCAACTATTTTACCTAAAAAGAAACACGGTATTCCTCCATTCTAGAATGGTAGTTTAATCAGTGTTTATTAATTTTTTATACATAATAATATGGATAATTCAGAATTAGATAGTTTAAGAATAGGTGATATTTTCTATCCTACAAAGCTAACTGAAGCTTTTAAGAATAGAAAAATATATAAAAAACCGAATTTTAGTAAACAATTTTCATTTATTCCTGGCTCTATTGTAGATATTAGAGTAAAAGAAGGGGATAAAGTAAAAGAAGGGGACATATTAATGCACCTTGAAGCCATGAAAATGAAGAACCGTGTTCTTGCTCCTTTTGATGGAGTTGTTAAAAAGATTTATGCGAAAGAAGGAGACATTGTTCCAAAAAATCATTTAATGGTTACTGTTACTAAAGAAAAGAAGGCTAAGAAGAAATAAAAATTTCTATATAACAAAGAAGCCCAATATTTGAATAAATATTGGGCTTCTTTGTTTATTGGAAAAACCTATTTTGCTTTATCTATCCACTCCTTAACTTGTTCTGGAGTTGGATTTTTAATATCAAGTTTTAACTTCTTTCTAAGTCCACAAAGCTGACCATGAAGTTTATTTGGTAACTGTTCTGATAATTCATTTATTAAACTAATTCCCGCCTTACGAACTACTGCAACCCACTCTGTAGGAATACCTAAAGCTTCAAACTCTAAATCAGTACTAACTGCCACTTTCTTTTCAGGTCGCATCTGAGGAAATAATAATACCTCTTGAATACTATCTTGATTGGTCATAAACATAACTAAACGATCGATCCCTATTCCCAAACCTGAAGTTGGAGGCATACCATATTCCAATGCCCTTACAAAATCCTGATCGATAAACATTGCCTCATCATCACCTTTTTCGCTTAACTGAAGTTGGTCCTCAAATCTTGCTTTTTGGTCTATTGGATCATTCAATTCAGTATAAGCATTTGCCAACTCTTTACCATTAACAAATAATTCAAATCGCTCAGTAAGTTCATCATTATCACGATGTTTCTTACACAAAGGCGACATCTCTACAGGATAATCTGTAATAAATGTTGGTTGAATATAATTATGCTCACACTTCTCACCAAAAATTTCATCTATTAGTTTTCCTTTACCCATTGAAGGGTCAGTCTCTATTCCAAGCTGCTTACAAACATCAAAAATTTCGGCTTCTGACATTCCATTTAAGTCAAAACCTGTATGAGTTTTAATAGATTCTAACATTGGTATTCTAGCATAAGGAGCCTTAAAACTTACTGTATTTTCGCCATACTTCACATCAGTAGTTCCATTAATGTCCATTGCAACTTTCTCAAGCATTCTCTCAGTAAAATCCATCATCCAGTTGTAATCTTTGTATGCAACATAGATTTCCAAAACTGTAAATTCAGGATTATGTGTTCTATCCATTCCCTCATTACGAAAATCTTTTGCAAACTCGTAAACACCCTCATAACCACCTACTATTAACCTTTTTAAATACAACTCATTAGCTATACGCAAATAAAGTGGCATATTAAGAGCATTATGATGCGTAATAAAAGGACGCGCTGCCGCTCCTCCAGGAATTGGTTGTAAAATTGGTGTTTCTACTTCCAAATATTCATGCTGATTAAAAAAATCACGCATAGAATTAATTACCTTGCTTCTCTTAATAAAAGTCTCTCTAACATGACTATTTACAATCAAATCGACATAACGCTGACGATAACGCTGCTCAGGATCAGTAAAAGCATCATAGCTTTTTCCATCTTTTTCTTTTACTATTGGTAATGGTCGTAGAGCTTTACTTAACAGCTTATATGAAGTTACATGAATAGAAATTTCTCCCATCTTTGTAACAAATACATAACCCTCAACACCTATAAAATCACCAATATCTAATAATTTCTTGAAAACAGTATTATACATTGTTTTGTCCTCTGTAGGACAAATTTCGTCACGCTTTATATATA
>Ga0256827_10002086_pt1 | contig 12902 bp, 8 predicted proteins | sample CV84metaG_FD_185977 | JGI IMG/M metagenome (GOLD analysis project Ga0256827, IMG submission 185977) | Hydrothermal vent microbial communities from East Pacific Rise, Pacific Ocean - CV84 | ecosystem: Environmental > Aquatic > Marine > Hydrothermal vents | place: Pacific Ocean: East Pacific Rise... | reverse complement strand
AATTTGGCAAGATTCTCATCTTCAATTTTATTTAAAATTTTATCAATTTGCTCCCCAATATCGGAATCGTTTCTATGTTCGTGTATATAGTCGAATGTGCAATCTTTGGGTAAAACAAAACGTTCTCGTTTCATTTTTCGTTCTATCAAAGCCTCGTCGTTACCAAATTGCTTTTTATATTCTTCGTATTTGTCTTTCCATACATCACTCAAGTATTTCACAAACATAAATACAAGGATATAGTTCTTATATTCCGATGAATCGAACGCACCTCTAAATGTATCGCAAGCACTCCATAGCGAGTTATTTATCTGTTCTTGTGTTGGTCTGTTATTTGTAGTCATATTTTATATATTTCTTATTTCTTTGATGTTAATAAATTCAACATTTTTTGCTCATTAAGAGCTTTCTTTTTTATTAATATATTGCTCATTAGTATATATTCCTTTCTGCATAAATTACAATAGTTTGCAATTTTATTTTGCATTTCCATTGAAGGTGTGTTTATTTCAAGCTCCTCTAAAGCTTGTTTATTTATATTTAAAGTTGACGAACCCGATTTTACACGCTCAAAATAGGCTTGTGATTTTTTGCTATTAATATACCAAGCCAAATATTCGGGTAAAAGCTTATTTTTATCCGTTTTTATTATAAAAAACACTGATGAAGCAATTGATTCCCCCTCATTATTATATATTACCGCCATATTTCTAGCTCCTTTAGCAATAAATAATATATCTCCTTTTTGTAAGAAATGATTGGGATTAAAATTGGGCCTTGGCAAAAACACATAGGGTAAGTCAATTTGCTGAAACTCGTAATCAATATCTTTTAACTGAATTATTGCAATATTAGCATCTTGCACTGTTTGGATTTTACCCCTAAACGTGTATCCTGCTTTTATTTCAGTAACAAGTTGATTAAGCTTCATTTTTGAGTTTGTAATAATTCATTACAAATATAGGTTTATTATTTATTGTATACAAGGAAGATGTGTCAGAATTTAATTACTGCAATAAATAATTACTAACTAAATGTTAATAAAAGTTATTAGAATTTAATAAATACCAATCTTTCATTCTTAACTTTCATAGGTATGAAAATAATAGATTATACTCAATTCATTTAGCTTTTAGGGAATTTATACGTTTTTTTAAGAGTTTAAGATTTTAAGCAGAGCTTGTTACGCTTACAATTTTAAGCAAATAAAAATGGAAAAAGAAAAAGTAGAAAAACCGAAAAGCTATTTGGATTGAGTATAACTTAACAAATAAAGAAAAACATTGAGTAAAATTACTCATTGTATTGAGCAAATTGTTACCGAAACTAATAAAAACATCAATGCATTGATGCTTTATGCTTATTTTGTATATTTACACTGATAATAATTTACGATATGGAGATGATAAAGCAAAAATTCTATAATAAATATGCACAAACACAATTAGAAACAGTGCGTAATTTTATTAATTCAATTGATTGGGAAAACCGTTTTATAGGAATTAAAGGGAGTAGAGGCGTTGGAAAAACAACTATGATTTTGCAATATATAAAACAATCAGATTTTATTGTTGAGAGTAAATATACCTTTGAGATTGGCGGAAAGAATAAAAAACAAAAACAAATAGAAGGAATAGAAAACTCATATGTAGTTAAAGATAATATTGAAATAGGGTCAGATAATATAATTCCTCTTTGGTTATTTGGCTTTTTATACTAAAAAAGCGAATTCTTTATATTTAAATAAAAAATCCGCTTTAGTGACCACGAAGGGACTCGAACCCCCAACCCTCAGAGCCGAAATCTGATGCTCTATCCAATTGAGCCACGCAGCCATTTATTATAGTACAAATTTATTAAATTTATATAAATATTTTCTATCTTTGACTAAAATATTCAGAAAAAACATAAATATGAAACATTTAGTTACTTTATTATTAGTATTAGGTATTTTTATATACGCAAATGCACAACAAAATCCAGTTCTTGGTTATCAAAAAATTAATGAATTAGAAGGTGGGTTTAACGCTATACTTACTCAAGAAGATTATTTTGGAAGGGCGGTAGATTCTATTGGTGATTTAAATAGAGATGGTGTAACAGATATAATTGTTAGTGCTCATTACGATGATGATGGTGGGGCTAATAAAGGCTGTGTTTATATTTTATTCTTAAATTCTGATGGAACAGTTAATCATTATCAGAAGATTAGCGATACAGAAGGGGGTTTCTCGGGTGTGTTAAGTAATAATGATGTTTTTGGAACTTCAGTTTCATCGTTAGGTGATTTAAATGGAGATGGAATTGTTGATGTTGCTGTAGGTGCCGAATATGATGGCGATGAAGGTTATTGGCAAGGAGCTTTTTATATTTTGTTTTTAGATACAAATGGAACAGTGCAAGATTATAATAAAATAACATCAAGTGATATTGGTGTAATTATTTCAGGTACACCTGTTTTTGGTAGCGATATAGCTAATCTTGGTGATTTAAATGGTGATGGTGTAAATGATCTGGCTATTGGTTCGCGTAGAGATGAAGATGGAGGTAGTCGTCGTGGTGCCGTATGGATTTTATTTATGGATACAGTAGGAAATGTTGTAAATTATCAGAAAATAAGTGATACGCAAGGTGGCTTATCACATGATATTGATTATGAAGATTGGTTTGGTTCTTCAGTTGCAAGTTTAGGTGATTTAGATGGAGATGGAAATACCGATATTGCTGTTGGTTCTTATCGTGATGATGATGGAGGTTCTGATTTAGGAGCCGTTTATATTTTGTTTTTAAATTCTGATGGAACAGTTAATCACGAACAAAAAATAAGTTCTACAGAGGGTGGTTTTACAGCTACATTAAATTCTGATCAAGTTTTTGGGGCTTCAGTTGCCGCAATTGGAGATATAAATTGGGATAATAATATGGACATAATAGTTGGTGCATCTGGTGATGCAACAAATGGAACATCTTCGGGTGCTTTTTATATTTTACATTTAGATACTGATGGTACAGTAATTTCGCATCAGTTTGTAACTGAAGGATATAATAATTTCTCAGGAAATATTGATGCGTATGATAATTTTGGAAGAAGCGTAGCCTCAATAGGTAAATTAGGAACGACACATCGTTTGTTAATTGGGGCAATAAATGATAGTGATAATGGTGGGATTAAAAAAGGAGCTGTTTGGATTTTAAGTATAAAAGGAGAAATTAACACCGAAACTGATGTGCTTTTTACAAATGATATTAACCTATACCCAAATCCAACAACAAATATTCTTAACCTTGAGTACCGTCATTTATTAAATAGAGCACAAGTATCTATTTATAATATTTTAGGAGCAAAACTGAATTTAGATATTCAATATCAAGATAACAAAGCAATTATTAACACATCTACATTGCAAAATGGTATTTATTTTGTGAAGTTTGGAAATTTAACAAAGCAGTTTATTAAACAGTAAATAGAACATTCTTGTTCGATAAAAATAACAAAGAGCCAAAATTTAATAATTTGGCTCTTTTTATTTCTAAAAACACTATTTTTGCAAACTCAAATTAAATCCGTAAAAAAGATGGAATACAATTTTAAAGAAATAGAACAAATTTGGCAAAATTATTGGCGAGAAAATCAACTTTATAAAGTTGATAATAAAAGTGATAAACCAAAATATTATGTGTTAGATATGTTTCCTTATCCTTCGGGAGCAGGTTTACATGTTGGTCATCCACTTGGTTATATTGCATCTGATATTTACAGCCGTTACAAACGATTAAGCGGATTTAATGTGTTACACCCAATGGGGTACGATGCTTTTGGTTTACCTGCCGAGCAGTACGCTATTCAAACAGGTCAGCACCCTGCAATTACAACAGAAACAAATGTTGCACGTTATCGTGAGCAGCTCGATAAAATAGGTTTTTCATACGATTGGGATAGAGAGGTGCGTACAGCAGACCCTGAATACTACAAGTGGACTCAGTGGGTTTTTATGCAAATGTTTAATCATTATTATTGCAATCAGGCAAAGCAAGCACGACCTATTGAGGAACTTGAAAAAGCATTTTCTACAGTAGGTACTGAAGGATTAAACATTGCTTGTTCAGAGGAGTTAGCTTTTACAGCTGATGAGTGGAAAGCAAAAACAGAAGAAGAGAAACAAGAAATACTATTAAATTATAGATTAGCATTTTTAGCCGATACATTTGTGAATTGGTGTCCTAAATTAGGAACAGTATTAGCTAACGATGAGGTTACTAACGGTGTTTCAGTTCGTGGAGGATATCCTGTTGAACAGAAAAAAATGCGTCAGTGGAGTTTACGAGTTTCAGCTTATGCACCTCGTTTGCTTGATGATATGCAAAATCTTGCGTGGACTGATGCTCTTAAAGAAATTCAGAAAAATTGGATTGGAAAATCTGTAGGAGCAGAGCTTAAATTTAAAATAAAAAGCCTCACCCCAACCATCTCCAACGGAGAGGGGCTTCGCCAGAATTATGAGACTGCGAACAAGGTTACTTGGCCAAATATAAAAGAAAACGCAAGAAGAAATCGTAAAGACCAAACTCCATCAGAAGAAGCATTGTGGCAAGAGATAAGAGCTAATCAATTGGGGCATAAAATTAGAAGGCAACATGTTATTGGAACTTTTATTGCAGATTTTGTTTGTATTGAAAAACGTCTTGTAATTGAGGTTGATGGCGAATATCATAAATATAATAAAGAAGAAGATGAGTTAAGGACAAACGAGTTAGAGTCTTATGGTTTTGAGGTAAAAAGATTCCAAAACGAAGAAGTATTAGAAAACTCAAAAAACGTAGCGAATAAAATAAAAGAGATTTTAGATAATAAGCCAAGTGCGAAAGTTACCTATTCTCCTTTGGAGAGGGGGCAAGGGGGAGAGGCTTTTATTGAAGTATTTACAACACGCCCAGATACTTTATATGGAGTAACATTTATGGTTTTAGCACCTGAAAGCGATTATGCTGCACAATTAACAACACCTGAGCAAGCCGATGCTGTAAAAGAATATATTGAAGCTACAAAAAAGCGTAGCGAACGTGACCGTATGTCTGATGTGAAAACAATTTCTGGAGTATTTTCTGGTAGTTATGCAATTCACCCAATTACAGGGCAAGAAATTCCTGTATGGATTGCCGATTATGTTTTGGCAGGATACGGAACAGGAGCTGTAATGGCTGTGCCTGCACACGATAGCAGAGATTTTTCTTTTGCAAAACATTTCGATTTGCCAATTATTCAAGTTATTGCCAAAAACGAAAACGAAGTAACCGACCCAAAAGATTGGACTGAAAGCTACGATGCAAAAGAAGGTATTGCTGTAAACTCTGAAATGATAAACGGTCTTTCGGTAGGTAAAGCAAGTAAGAAAATAATTACTTATTTACACGAACAAGGCATTGGTAAGAAGCAAGTAAATTATCGTTTGCGTGATGCAATTTTCTCACGTCAAAGATACTGGGGCGAGCCGTTTCCTGTGTACTTTAAAGACGATTTACCATATTTAATTGATGAGGAATATTTACCTCTCGAATTACCAAAAATTGATAAATATTTACCAACCGAAGACGGTAAACCACCTCTTGCTCGTGCTGATAAGTGGGCATGGGATAATGTAAATAACAAAGTTGTAGAAAATAGCAAGATTGATGGTAAAACAGTATTTCAGTTAGAATATAGTACAATGCCTGGTTTTGCAGGTTCATCAGCGTACTCATTACGTTATATGGATAACAAAAATAATGAGGCTCTTGTTTCGAAAGAAGCAAATGAATATTGGCAAGATGTAGATTTGTATATTGGTGGTACTGAGCATGCTACGGGGCATTTAATTTACTCTAGATTTTGGAATAAATTTTTATTCGATATTGGTGAAATTAAAAAAGATGAACCATTCAAAAAGCTTATTAATCAAGGAATGATTCAAGGGCGTTCTAGTTTTGTTTATAGAGTGAAAGAAACAAATAATTTTGTAAGTTTTGGTAAGCGTAAAGAGTATAAAACTGACCGTTTACACGTTGATGTAAACATTGTACGGAATGATATTTTAGATACCGAAGCATTTAAAAACTGGTTACCTGAGTATGAAAATGCAGAATTTATTCTTGAAGATGATGCTAAATATCATTGTGGTTCGGCAGTTGAGAAAATGAGTAAGTCGATGTACAATGTTGTAAATCCTGACGATATAATTGAGCAATATGGAGCAGACACATTACGTATGTACGAAATGTTTTTAGGCCCATTAGAACAAGCAAAACCTTGGGATACAAGCGGAATAGATGGTGTTTACAAGTTCTTACGTAAAACTTGGAATTTATTCTATAAAAATGGAGAATTAAATATATCAGACGAAAAAGCTACAAAAGACGAGCTTAAAGCACTTCATAAAACAATAAAGAAAGTTACCGAAGATATAGAGAATTTCTCGTTTAATACATCGGTATCGGCATTTATGATTTGTGTAAACGAGCTAACAAGTTTAAAAACTAATAAGCGTGAGATTTTAGAGCCATTATTAGTTTTACTATCGCCATTTGCACCGCATATTACTGAGGAACTTTGGCAAAATGCACTTGGTAAAACCGAAAGTATAATAAATGCAGAGTTTCCAAAATTTGTTGCTGAATATTTGGTTGAAGACGCAATAAAATATCCTGTTCAGTTTAATGGTAAAACTAGATTTATGTTAGAATTACCTGCAACAATGAGTAATCAAGACATTGAAAAAACAGTATTGAAAAATGATAATACACAAAAATATATTGATGGAAAAACTGTACGAAAAGTAATAGTTGTTCCAAAACGTATTATCAATATTGTGGTATCGTAAAATTTAATTTGGTACATTTGGTATAAAATAAACCAAAGTGATAAAACAGCTAATAATAGTATTGTTATTGTTTTCAGTTTCTGCATTTTCGCAAGATACAATAGTTCATGTACAGCAAGGAATAGTTAATGCTAAAGTTAAGTTTATTAAAAATGATTCGGTATATTTTACTAGTTTAGAAGGTAAAAATAAAAGTTTCTCAATAAATGATTTGGTTGGAATAAAATATGCAAATGGCGAAATTATACAAAATACCAATATTAGAAGAACCGTAGAAAAACAAATATATTTAATTGAAAATAAAAAGGCAGGCTACAGTGTTTACGACGCAATTATATTAAAATCGAAACAAAAACTTGATGTTAATTTTATTTCAATGAATAACGATTCTGTTTTTTACTTTATGCCTAATAAGAATAATAGTATTATAAAATCGGTACTTATAAAAGATTTAGCAGGAATTAAATTTAAAAACAGTTCTTCAATTAGTTTTGACAACAATAATATTATGGGAATATATTATCGTATTTTAAATAAAAAACGAGATACAATTCCTAAATATAAATCGAAGGGATTTTATGTTGGTTTAGAAACATTTGTTGGAATAATTGATTTTGAATATAATCCTAGTTTTGAAGTAAATGATAGTTATTATCTTAGTACTTCAGATAATGAAAATACATCTTATTCTATGGATGCTGAACTTGTTGTTAGGTATAAGTTTAGCAATTATTTCGGTTTTAAAATAGGCTTAGGATATTTATATTATCATAATTATTATTCTGATATTTTTTATAAAAATGATAGTGCTTTAATTGATTCAAAAGATGAATTGAAATACGAAAGATGGAGCGAAATAAATGCGTATTTTATACCAATAAACATTTTTTTGATGAGTAGAAATAGGTTTGGATTTTATGCAGGAGTTGGTGCAGATATTATTATTCCACACAGTGCTAAGTACAAACAGTATCAGCCTGTTTTAACCGGAAACGATGACGCTGTTGTTTATGGTGATTTTAAAAGTGAAATACCTGAAACTATTGCCTATTTTAGTGTTTCAGCAGGAATACACTTTACTTTAAATAAAAGATTTAAAATTATATTGGGTGGGCGTATTGGCGGTGGTGAGTATGTTAATATGATAGGTGGTTTTAAACTTGGTGTGAATTATTATTTAAGTTATTAAATTAATTGCTTATGAAAATATTTGTTATAATTTTATTTTTTGTGATGGTGAAAGTTTATTCACAAGATTTAATAATAAAAAAGGATAGTACAATTTTAAATGTAGATATATTTTATTTTGGAAACGATACTGTAAAATATTTAAATGACTCAACAAAAAACGAGTCTTTTGTTTTACGTAAAAATTTATTAGCTGTAAAATTTAAAAATAATAGCGAGTATAAAGAAAACTATCGCTCTAATCCTTTTACGGATATTTATAATAAAATTGCTAGATATAATAAAAAAGGCTTGTATTATGGTTTTGATATATACGGAGGTATTTCTGTATATGATTGGGACAGTCGAGGTATTGAAGTGCCCGATACTTGCTATATATCTGGAGATAATAATTATTCTTTTTTTAGTAGAATAGATTTTATTGGTAGGTATAATACCTCAAACTTTATGGGGTTTAAAATAGGTTTAGGGTATCAGTATCATGTATTTGAAACAGAAGCTGTTGTTTATGAGGGAGATGGTTATGATTATTATGAGAAGCCTATCATTGAAAAGTATAAAATAAAAGGTATTGTACATAGTTTAGTTTTGCCTTTTGGTATTTATTTTTCGCCGGGAAATAAATATGGTTTTTTTGCCGATATAGGAGGTTCTATTCATTTGCCATTAAGTGCACAATATTCACAAACTTATGAAGATGTAAAAAATAATAAAATTGAAACCTCAGAAGGTAGTTTTATTAATGAAGCAAGAAGAAGTTTCTTATATTTAGATGGGTTAGTAGGTATGCATTTTATAATAAAAGAACAATATTTATCGTACTTTGGATTATATATGGCTAAGGGTATTCCTGAAAATACAAATTTATTTGTTGGAATAAAGTTGGGAACTACATTTAAAAAATAATTTTTATAAAAAATTAACTCTAATATTTGCATTGAATAAATATAATTTCGTATTTTTAATAAAATTTTTGTAATACTTTAAAATCGTAACATATGAACATTACTTTCAACGAATTAAGAAGAATAAAAGATAGTTTACCTGATGGTTCAATGCATAAAATTGCCGAAGATTTAGATATGACAGTAGAAACTGTACGTAATTACTTTGGTGGTCGTAACTTTGAAAAAGGCGAAAGCGTTGGTTTAGTTATAGAGCAAGGACCAGATGGAGGTATCGTTCATCTTGAAGATGATAAGATTCTTAATATGGCAAAAGGAATTCTTAATGAAAATTAAATAAAAGATTTAAGATTAAAAAACCGAAAAGTTTACTTTTCGGTTTTTTTTATTTCCTTTGTATAATAATGAACTTATTAATAAAATTCATAAAATTTGGTGTTGTTGGCTTTATTGGTCTTATAATTGATTTTTCAATAACTTGGTTATTAAAAGAAAAATTAAAGGTAAATAAGTTTATTGCTAATGGTTCGGGTTTTGCTACAGCCGCTACTGTGAACTATTTTATTAATAGAGTTTGGACATTTCAAAGCACAAATCCTGATGTTAAAGGCGAATATTTTAGTTTTATTATTGTTTCGGTTATTGGTTTAGGAATAAATAGTTTGGCTCTTTGGTTTTTAATTAAAAAATTTAAAATGAATTTTTATTTTGCCAAACTTATTGCTATTGCTATTACTACAATATGGAATTTTGGTGCAAATCTACTCTTTACCTTCGCCTAAAAAATACAAGTTTCACATCACACATCTAGTTAGAATCATAGCTCTTCTTCAAAAGTTTTTTAACAGCATTCATGTATTTGGTTTTTAGTTCGTCAAACGAATTAAAATCTTCTCGGTAAAAAAGTCCAACACCTTGCGTATATAGTGAGTTTTTATAAGCAACATTCTCATTAACCTGATTAAAACCTTTTAAGCGTAAACTTCCGCTTTTGTTTACCATTACCTCAATATTAAAATTACCTGCAACATTATTTGTAGATGAATTTTTTGTTTGGTATTCGCCAAAACCTACATTCCCGTTTAGTAGAACTCGGTCGTTAAGTATCTGAGTAGAAAGAGCAACCTCAACCTCATCGCTCGAAATTTCATCGCCAGGACGATAGTTTACCCCAATATCAAAATCATCGCTAATTTTGGAAAGCCAATTACTTAGTTGATTTGAAAGTAGTTCGCCAGAAGTTTTACCAATAGCATTTCCACTAGTTTCTTGATACTCGGCTCCAACAAGAAGCTCTTGGTTTGTATAAAAATTATTGGTTACTAGTAAAAATAAAATCTGACGGTTTAGTTCTTCTCCATTTAGGTTATCAATAATATTAGATAATCTATCAGATGCTTTTGGTATGTTTAATCCAAAATTTATTTCAGGGCTTAAAAGTTTATTATTTAAATTTAATTTACATTCAATAGGAATTCTAGGTTTATCTTCGGGGTTAAAAGTTAAATTATATGGCGATGCTTTTAATTTATATATAGCCTCTAGGTTAGTTGTTGCAGAATAAATATCGCCTGTCCATTTAATATATCCACCAGGTTGAATTGTAAACTTTTTATTAAGTATGTTTTGTAGTGTAAATAAATATGTTCCTTGACTAACAAAGTACTCACCGTTAATTGTAAAGCGGTCGTTTTTGTTAACTTTCATATCAATTTTACCATCTCCTCTAACTTTTATTACATCTCCAACTTTCTCATCAAAAATTATTTGCAACTCAGCATCAGAAGTAAATTGTAAATCGAAAAACATATTTATACCTGATAGGTTTACTTTATATTCATCTTTCTTTGTTTTCTTTTTACCACTACCATGCGAAACAAATGTTATAAAGTTATTATCGCTAATTTCTTCGGGGTTCGAAAGAGGAATGTAAATTTTAGTATTCTTGTTAGTTTTGGCAGAAACATAAAAGTCTAATAAATCAACATCGCCTGTAATTCTTATAAGACCTGTTATATGGCTCTTTCCATAGAATAAATCATTATGTTTTTTTGTGGTATTTAAAACTAGATAATTATTCGCATTTAAGTTTAAATTAAACTTAAAATCTTTAAAATAGTTATGAGTTATGCTTCCATTAATATAGCCTTTGTTTGCTTCTTCGTCGTAAACTATAAAATTTGTTAAAACTAATTTATTAGTTTTTATATAAATAGTATCGGAAAAGCTATATTTAGTATTTAAATAATTCACTTTTAACGATGCTTTTCGAGGTAGAATATAGCCTTCAAGCATTGGTTTATTAATAGTTCCTCCAATAGTTATATTGCTATACAAAAGCCCGTGCATCTCCGAAGTGTATTCTTTTATAAACGGTTCAATAATTTTAGTTAGGAGCTTGTTTGTTTTTAACTTAAAATTTAATTTATTACTCCCAACTTCATAATCTCCTGTAAGTTTTATTGTATTAAATTTATTATAATTTGACGATGCATTTATTCTAACTTTATTGGTTTGATTAGAAAATTTACTTGTTACATACATATTGCCCATTTTATTTTTATTAAATAAAAGGCTATCTATATTAAATTTAGAATTGAAAATAGCTTTATTATATAGGTCGTTAATGGTTATATCGCCATATACTGCACCTTTTAAATTAATATTTTTAGTACCAATAAACGAATTCAAAACACTAAGTTTGAAATTATTTATTATTATCATTAATGAATCGCTAGGGTCTTTGCTAATAAGTCCATTGGCGTATATGTATTGTTGTTCTTTATTTATTGTCATTTTGTTTATTCTAATGCTACTAGAATCAATACTGCCTGTAAAATCGTTAATTAGCCAAGTTGAGTCGTTTACAATAACAAACGAAGGTATAAAACTGTAGTTGGTAAAAGTTTTATTATTAATTGTACTAAAATCTATTTGAGTAAAAATATCGCCAATATTTTGTTTCTCTGTTTTGTTATCCCATTTTAAATTCACATCAGATGAATTGTCTTTTGATGTGATTTCTAACTTAGTATTTTTAAAGTTTAATTCATTAAAAATACTTATACTATCAGCCTTTATATACACAAGTAAACTGTCGTTTTTAGTGTGAACATAGCTATTTAATTTAGTTATTATTGAGTTGTTTAATTTAATAAAGCCAATGCTTGTAAGTATTTTTAAGTTGTTTTCTTCGGCATTTAAAACTCCTTTTATTGTTGAACCGTAACTAACTTCAGAGCTGTCAATAAAAAAACTCATAATATTTTGAGTGTTTTTAAACTTTAGTTTAAATTTAATATTATTGTTATAATTATCTTTTAATTCTTTGTATTCGGCAAGTGCAGGAAGATAATTCGATGCAATATTACGTGCAGAATTATATAACTCAACAAGTCGGTATTTTCCTTCAATTTGTGCATCTAAGAAATCCGAAGTAAGATAAGCCTTCATTATCTCGTTATTTTTTCTTGATGCAAAACGAAAATCTGTAATATGAATATTCTTATTAGTTGTATTAAAGTTTATATCAAAAATATTAACACTGCCCGTAATTTTATCTATGTCTAAACCAGTGTATTGCGATACCATTTTAAATGATAAGTTTGCTATTGAATCAGCTTCGTATATATGCAGATTATATATGTTAGATTTTTTAACATCGGCTGTAAAGTCCATTTTAGGCTCTTTTTCATTAAAGTCGAAAGTTCCAATAAAGTCCATAATCAAGTTTGAATCATTTACTTGAAATAATCCATCAAACATTTTGTTTTTAATATCTCCATCTATTGATATGTTTTTATAGTCGTATCCTTTTATGGCTAATTGTTTTATGTTGCCATTTACTGTTGCAATAACAGAATCTTTTTTAATGTATCCGTTAATTTTAGAGTTTAAACTTATTTTGCCAATTTGAGAACTTGCATTTAAAACCTTACCAATATTTAGGTTGTTT
>Ga0256827_10002085_pt1 | contig 12905 bp, 12 predicted proteins | sample CV84metaG_FD_185977 | JGI IMG/M metagenome (GOLD analysis project Ga0256827, IMG submission 185977) | Hydrothermal vent microbial communities from East Pacific Rise, Pacific Ocean - CV84 | ecosystem: Environmental > Aquatic > Marine > Hydrothermal vents | place: Pacific Ocean: East Pacific Rise... | reverse complement strand
TCAAATGCAAATGCTTTAACTTTATTCAAATCTTCTTTAAAATTACTCATCTTTTTTATACTTATTAAAATTGTAAATATTATCAGATACAAAACTATATATTTTTTCTATATTTATCGAAGATAAAGCATTTAGATGACAATCTATTGTATTCTTATCATTTCTAATTGCCGGCCCTGTTTGCATTTCTTTAGGACTATGGTTTTGTATTTTATTAACAGTTTCTAATATTAATGGTTTAATAATATCAAAAGGTATATTTTTCTGTTTTAATAAATCCTCAGCAATTGTAAACATATGATTAGTAAAATTATTTGCAAAAACCGCTGCTATATGGCATTGTAACCTTTGCTCTGAATTTAGTTTAATAATATTATTTGATACGGAACTAGCAAGTTTCTTAAGTTTTAATAAAGATTTATTATTGTTTGCTTCTAAACAGAAAGGTGTATTTTGCATATTCACATATACATCCTTTGTAAATGTTTGTAATGGATATAAAACACCGTAATTTTTAAACTTGTTTAATATATTAATTGAAACACTGCCTGTTGTATGTGCCACTAATTTAGGTTCAAAATCAATATGCTCAACAATATTTTTTATTACCATATCACTAACACTAATTATTAAAATATCTACATCTCTATTTAAATCTGTTATACTGTTTATGGATAATGCATTTACCTTTTTTGCTAATTTTTGTGAGTTTTCAAATGTTCTACTATAAATGTTAACTATTTCATAACCTTTTTTATAAAAATTATTTGCCAAATGTGTTGCAACATTTCCTGACCCTATAATGGATATCTTCATATATTTACTATTTTTCAACTACCTAATATTTAAATGCTTACAATAATCGTTAAGCACATTAAGTAGTGTGTAATTAATTATATTTTTATAAGATGATACAATATCATATCTTTGTTGCTTAATAAAAACGCAAGTTTTTTAAATAACAATAGTCTAAAAACTATTATTGCAAAAATAAACTATTAAAATTAAAAATATGATAAACCGATTTTTTGTTTTTACACTATTGCTAATCAGTGTATTAATTAGTAATGCAGAGGAAAATAAAAATATTAATAATAAAAATTCTATAAGTGGAACTGTTATTGATGGAGCAGATGGAACTCCTGTTGAATATGCCACTATATCACTATACAAAACAGGCAATAAACAACTAATTACCGGAGGAATATCTGATAGTGAAGGGTTCTTTAAGATAAAAGATATTCAACAAGGCAATTATTACTTAACAGTTACTTTTATAGGGTATAATACCTCAACAGTGAAAGAAATTAAAGTAAATAAAAACCAACATAAAGTTGATTTGGGGAACATAAAAATATCTATGAATTCAAAAGAAATTAGTGATGTCGATATTATTGCCGATAAAGCTTCTGTACAATACAAAATAGATAAAAAAATTATTAATGTAAGTCAACAACTAACAGCAAAATCAGGTAGTGCAATAGATATCTTAGAAAATATTCCATCAGTAAAAGTAGATATAGAGGGCAATGTATCTTTACGTGGAAGCAGCTCTTTTACCGTTTTAATTGACGGAAGGCCAACTGTACTCGAACCAAGTGATGCTTTAAGCCAAATTCCTGCAGGAGCCATAGATAATATTGAAATTATAACAAATCCATCTGCAAAATACGAACCTGATGGTGCGGCCGGTATTATAAATATAATTACTAAAAAGAATAAACTTCAAGGAGTAAGTGGTATTGTTAATGCTAATGTAGGTCGTTTTGAAAATTATGGTGGTGACTTTACAATTGATGCCCGTAGAAAAAAGATGCATTTCTATATAGGTGGTGATTATAACCATAGAAATAGGCCGGGAGATATAATATACAATAGAGATGTCTTAAATAAGAATGGTAATGATTATCATGTAAAATCTAACGGCGATTTTAATTTTAGTATGTGGAAATACAGTTTAAGAGGTGGGCTTGATTGGAATATATCTGAAAAAGATATATTTGGTATTAATTTTAGAGCCGGCAGTAACAATAGAGATAAACTTGTAAATAAAAATTATGAAGAATATTATGACTTAGATACATTAAAACAACTTTATTTAACTGAAGATAATTCTAATAGAGCCGGCAATTTTTATGAAACAAATATTGATTACAAACACAATTTCAATAAAGATAAGACTCATTTTATTGAAACCCAGATTATTATGAATCATAGAACTTCTGCTGAAGAATCTAAAAATATACGTTACTATACAAATAACTCCATAAATTCTGCTAAAAAATCTACCGAAGAAGGTCCATACTCTAACTTACGCTTAAAATTAGACTATACACTACCTTTTAACAATGGTAATAAATTAGAAAGTGGTTGGCAAAGTCAATTCTCATTAAGCGATGATAATAACAAAGTTTATGATTACGATACCTTAATATCACCTCCGGAATATATTTTCCAAGATAAATATAGCAATAATACAAAATACACACGAAACACCCAAGCCGCATACAGTACTTTTGGAGGTGAATATAATAATTTTGGTTATCAAGCAGGATTAAGAATGGAATACACTTATCGTTTCTTAGAACTTGTAGATACAAATAAAAATTACACGATAGATAGATTTGACTTTTTTCCAACATTACATTTTTCATATAAGCTACCAAAAAAACAGCAACTAATGATTAGTTATACTCGAAGGATAGAACGCCCTAGAGGATACCAATTAGAACCATTTATAACATATAAAGATGCTTATAACGTATATAAAGGTAATCCTGGGTTGTTGCCCGAGTATATAAACTCATTTGATTTGAGCTTTCAAAAAGAGTTTAAAAAGAAAAATTTCTTTTCAATTGAAGGGTATTATAGAGTAACTGAAAATAATATAGAACGAATAATGTCTCCTTTTGAAGAAGATAGCACTCTATTTTTACACACTTTTGTTAATTCAGGAACAGATTATGCTTTAGGTGTTGAATTTATGGTAAGTTACAACTATAAAAAATGGTATACAGCTAACCTAATGGCTGATTTATACGACAATAGATTAATAGGTTCTATTAATAAAGTTGATTTTGAACAGCACAATTTCAGTTGGAATACTAGATTTAACAATACCTTTAAAATTAATAGTAATTCTAGATTTCAATTAGACCTATCGTACCAAAGTCCTACAATTAGAGCTCAAGGTCGTTCTGAAGGATTTTTCTCAACAAGCATGGCATATAAACAAGACTTTTTTAAAAGAAAGATGTCCGCAACATTACAAGTTAGAGATATTTTTGGTACGTGGAAACATGAATTTACATCATCTGGACAAAACTTTTATCAATATACATACCACAAGGTTAAGACTCCTATTGTAATGCTTACTATAAGTTATAAAATTAATAACTATAAAAATAAAAAAGGAGGAAAAGGTGGTGCAGGAATGGGTGGAGATGATATAATGTAATTTGCAAAAATTATTTTTTTTTATATCTTTATAACAACATTTTTACAACCTTGCTTACAAAAATTCAGATTATATGAAACTATTTATTAAAATAATAATACTAAGTGTAGTTATAATACCTTTAGGAATAGGACTTTTTCAACCAAAAGAACGTATTGTTGTTGAAAAAGGTATTATAGATAAAATGTATTTCTTTATATTAAGTGATGTAACAAACCATTGGGAGGAGCCAAAATGGAGACAAAATATAGATACAATAATACAACAAGAAGCTATTGATGGGCAAGATGCTTGGGTTGAACATTACACAAATGGAGATACAATATTGCTTATCACTCAAAAAACAACGGAAAACGACTATATTAGACTATTTTTGGGTAAAGATGGGAATTATCATAATAGAGTTATAACCATAAAAGATTATAATGGAAAAACGGCTATTAGAATAACAGAAGAAGCAATTGAGAATAATCCGTTCAAAAGATTTATGCTTTTATTTAAAGACCCTGTAAAAGAACGATTAAAGCTATACATATCTGATCTTAAAGAAAAAAATAAGCCTGACCCTAATACAGAATCTAATGATGATTATGGTATCTAACAAAAAATAGAAATGGAAAATACAGGACTAAATTTTTTAATAATTTTAATTCCAATTATTATCTGGATACTACCACTGTTAATAATTATAGGATCTAGTAAAACTAGTGGAAGTGAAAAAATTGCATGGATTTTAGCTATGTTTTTTGTATCATGGTTTGCTTGGATATTTTACATATTACTTGCTCCAATAAAAAAAGGATAAACTCAGTTTAATTTATTAAAAACAATAAAGTATTGTAAATAATTATTCTTTTAATGTAATGTGTGTTAAGTAATAAATAATTTTGAAAAAACCTGTTCGACTTTTTCAACCTCAATAACATTTATTTTATATTTTTTTGCATCTGAGTTTTTCTGTTTAGGTATAAATATTCGTTTAAATCCTAATTTTTCAGATTCTGCAATGCGTTGTTCTATTCTACTAATCATTCTAATTTCTCCGGATAGCCCTATTTCTCCCGCAAAACATGTGCCTGTTAGTATTGGCTTATCAACATCGGAAGATAAAATTGCACAAATAACAGATAAATCAGTGGCGGTATCTGTAACCTTTAGTCCTCCGGCAATATTTAGGAATACATCTTTTGATGATAATTTAAAACCTATTCGTTTCTCTAAAACAGCTAATAACATATTTAGTCTACGGGTATCAAAGCCTGTTGAAGAACGTTGAGGTGTTCCGTAAACAGCAGAGCTAACCAGTGCTTGAACTTCTATTAATAGAGGTCTTGCACCTTCTATTGTTGCACATGTTGCAACTCCGCTATATTGTTCTAAATTATTCGATAATAGAAATTCAGAAGGATTAGATACCTCTCGTAATCCGGAGTCTCTCATTTCAAATATTCCTATCTCTGAAGTTGAACCAAATCTGTTTTTCTGAGAACGTATAATTCTATAATTAAAATTATTATCACCTTCAAATTGCAGTACAGTATCAACAACATGTTCAAGAACTTTAGGACCTGCTAATGCCCCTTCTTTGGTAATATGACCAACTAATAAAACCGGAATACCATATTCTTTTGCATAATGCAAAAGCAATGTTGCACTTTCTCTTATTTGGGTAACCGTACCTGGTGAAGAGTCAACTCGTTCGGTTCTTAATGTTTGAATAGAGTCAATAATTAAAATATCAGGGGCAATATGTTTACTCTGATTTATAATGCTTTCAGTTGATACCTCTGCTAGAAAATAAAGGTTTTCATTATTTGATTTTAATCTATTTGCTCTCATTTTTATTTGACTAGCACTCTCTTCTCCGGAAACATATAATATTTTACCACTTAAATTTTGTGATATTTGTAATAATAATGTTGATTTTCCTATGCCGGGTTCTCCACCTATTAATGTAACAGAACCGGCAACTAAGCCACCACCTAATACTCTATCAAATTCATTATTATTTGTTGATAAACGATTTTGTTGATTTGCAGTAATGTCATTAAGTAAAATAGGGATATTGCCTGATGCAAATGTGTCTACTATTGATGATTTAGACGGTGTTGTTGTTATCTCTTCTGAATATGTATTCCACTCATTACAAGATGGACATTTGCCAATCCACTTAGGCGAAGACACACCACAGTTTTGACAAATATAGACAGTCTTAGATTTAGCCATTATTCTAGCGTCTTAACAACTCTATACGTCTATAGGCATCTAACTCATTCATTGTTTTTTGTTTGGTAAGTTTAAACTCTGAGTTATTTAAAATATCAACCCAATATTCACCTCTTGGATCTTGTAATTCAGGAAAAAAATAATTGGAACCATCTCCTGTAAATATATTAAATGTTGATGATTCTATGTTATATGTATATACTATTGTATCTTTTTTACCTAAGTCTATTATTTTATCTCCATCACTTTTATTTACCATCCATATTTTTAATAAATCACCGGCATAAAACCTCCATCTTATTATCATAGTATCTTGTTCAAAAAAAGATACTTGTTCCCACTCTCCTATTATTTTGTCTTTGTATCCTATTTTACAACTACTTAACAATGTTACCAATACTACTAATATGTAAAATATCTTTCTCACTTTTTGATTTTTTAATTACTTAACAATTATTAACACCAAAGTTATAAAATTAATTATCTTTTTACAAAAAATTACACTAATCCACCTTTTTTAATGATAGATGTTGATGAAAATCCTTTTACTAAATCGATTATAACCACTTCTCCTCCGTATTTTGTTACTACATCATATCCTATAACATCTTTTGGTTTATAATCTCCACCTTTAGTAAGAATATTGGGTTTTATTATTTTTATTAATTCATAAGGAGTATCCGTATCAAAAAAAACTACGGCATCAACAAAGCTAAATCCTGCTAACATTAAAGCTCTATCGTATTCATTATTAATTGGTCTATTTTTTCCTTTTAATCTTTTTATGGAACTGTCTGTATTTAAACCTATTACTAATTTAGTTCCTAGTTCTGATGCTTGTGTGAGATTATGGAAATGACCTATATGAAGAACATCAAAACACCCATTAGTAAATACTATTTTTTCATCTTCCCATAAAGATAGTATATTACTAATCTCAGATAGTTGAAATATTTTTGATTTTATAGCATCTATTTTTGCCATAAATATTTATTTTAGTTTGTTTGTTTGAGTATCAGGAAAAATAATGGAAGGTTTAAATGTTTTTGCTTCTTCAAAATCCATACTGGCATAAGAAATTATTATTATTATATCTCCAATTTCAGCTTTACGAGCTGCTGGGCCATTAAGACATATATATCCGGAATTTTTTTTACCTTTTATAACATATGTTTCAAAACGTTCTCCATTATTTATATTTACAACTTGAACTTTTTCATTTTCTATTATGTTGGAAGCATTCATTAATTCCTCATCAATAGTAATACTACCAACATATTGTAAATTAGCATCGGTAACTTTTACTTTATGTATCTTTGATTTTACAATCTCTATATTCACAGCTTTAAATTTAAATTATAAGACAAAGTTAAGAATTAAAAATAATATTATCGATTAATCTAACATTTCCTGCCCATACTGCAATACAGCCAACTAACTTATTGTTATTTGTATTATTTGTATTTTGTAATGTTAATTCATCTACTATATCAAAGTATTCTAATTTTAATAGAGCTGATTTATTTATTTCATTCACTGTCCACTCTTTAACTCTTTTTATGTCTTTGTATTTATTAAAAATATTTATAGATTCTTGTAACACTCTATTTATTAGTATGGCTTCTTTTCTATATTGTTCTTGTAATAAAGTGTTTCTTGAGCTCATTGCTAATCCATCTTTTTCTCTTATAATAGGACAAGATATTATTTTAACATTATAGTTAAGTTTCTCAACCATTTTTTTTATTATGGATATTTGTTGAAAATCTTTTTGACCGAAAAACACTTTATCTGGTTGTACAATATCAAATAATATAGAAACAACTTGGGCAACTCCATTAAAATGTCCATTTCGGTATTTACCTTCCATTATTTTATCGATACCATCAAAATCAAATATTCTATTATCTTTTTTTGGATATATTTCCTTTTCTGATGGGGTAAATATAATATCAACACCTGTATTTTTTAATGTAGATATATCTTTTTCAATATCTCTAGGGTATTTTTTTAAGTCTTCTGTATTATTAAATTGTGTAGGATTAACAAATATACTTACAATTGTTATATCTGTATTTTTTAAAGAGCATCTAACTAAAGATAAATGACCGTCATGCAAGGCTCCCATTGTGGGAACAAAACCTATCTCATTATCTTTCTTATTTTTTTTTACAAATGCAGTTAGCTCTTTTCTAGTTTTAAATATTTGCATTATTAAAAGTTAAAATTTTAATGTGGTACAAAAGAAATTTAAAAAACTATAATTCCAAAGAAATAAAGGGCTTTTATTTATAGGATAACAACCACACTTTATCATTTTGTTCATTATTGCGTATCCTTCTAAGCTCATGTAGTGCTTTAACTTTATTATCAAAGCATTTTAGAGATACACGATATAAATTATCAATATTTAATATTTCCATATTAAACTCTTTATTTTTGTGTTGTTGTATATATTGTTTGGCATTTGTTTTATTTTTAAAACTACCTCCTATTATGTAAAACTTATAACCTTCATTTTTTTGTTTCTTAAGCAGTTCATTATTTTCAGAATAAAATAGAGCTGTTCTTTTATTTGTGTTTTTATTTATTGCATTAGACATATTAGAGTCTGAATCTATTACTGTATTTGCTAGCTTTGTTGAGTTGTTATCTATTATAAAATTATATCCGGCTTGTTCTTTGTTTTCAGATGATGGAAATAATATAGATACACCTATAGCTAAAATAACAATAGCTGCTGCTACCCACTTAATTTTTTTAGTATTTTTCATAGATAAGCTGTTTAATTGTACAATATCTAGCGTATTCTTTTGATAATCTAATGGGGGAAACCTAAAAGATGATAATCCATAGGATTTTATATCATAATTAATTGTATTCTTTGGTGTAAAAAGTAATTTATTGTCTTTATTATATTCAAAAACACCAATTCCTTTAAATGTTATTTTTTTATTTTTATCTAATTCCAACCATATTCTTTGAACTTCGTCTTCTATTTTTAATTCTGCTTCAGAATAAGATATATTAAGATTTTTAACAAGATAGTTTATTAATAATCCATCATTATATGTTAAATGAGAATTAAATAATATATCTTTTTGGGGAGGTGTAAAAGTGTGATTTGTAATATTAATATCTGCACTTTTATTATTTGTTATAAACCCTCCAAATCCAGGAAGAATAACACATTCGTGTATAAACAACAGCCTACTTATGTATTCATATATATCTTGCATGTGATTATATACATTTAATTATAATTAGTACAAATTTACATAAAAAATTTAAAGGTTTCAATTTAACTGTATTATTTTTAATAACTTTACAATTAGTAATTTTTTAGTTATGTCTATATTTAAGTATTTTTTTACAAAAAAAGATTATTTAATACCTTTTGATTTATCTTTTTTAAAAACAGATATCCATTCTCATTTAATACCTGGTATTGATGATGGTTCAAAATCTGTAGATGATACTATTTTCTTAGCAAAAGGATTGCAAAAGATTGGTTATAAAAAAATAATTACCACCCCACATGTAATGAGTACCCATTATAAAAATACACCGAAAAACATTAAAAGTGGATTACTAAAAATAAAAAAAGCTTTTATTGATAATAATATCAATTTAAATATTGAAGTTGGAGCAGAATATTATATAGATTATGATTTTATTAATAAAATAAGCAATAAAGAATTATTAACTTTTGGTGATAATTACGTATTGATAGAGTTTTCATTTATAGAGCCTCCTCGTAATATTAAGAATATTATATTTGAGTTGCAGGTAAATGGATACAAGCCGATATTAGCACATCCGGAAAGATACATATATTGGCTTAATGATAAAAAAACTTTATTTAAATTAAAAGATAGTGATGTTTTATTTCAAACAAATCTTTTATCATTAATGGGATATTATGGTAAGGAATCTGAAAAAATGGCAAAAATGTTATTGCAGAATAATATGATTGAGTGGCTTGGTACCGATCTACATAATGAGCATCAATTAACTATTCTAAAGAAATATAAGATTAAAGAATCTATTGCTGAATTGATTAATAAGACTCCCTTTTTAAATCAAACAATTTAATTTATAACAATACTATTTTTAATAAAATAAATCTAGTGGACTTTCGTAAGCTTTCGAAGTTATTTTTCTTACCTTTAAATTTGGTTTGAATGTAAAGATTTTGTAATATTGTTTAAAAAGGAAAAACTATGAAACAATTATTTACATTACTTTTATTAATATCAGTTAAATTTGCATCTCCTCAAGACAAAATACATTGGGGGTCTACCGGAGATCCCTTGCATGGTTTAACAATTACATGGCATAGCGAAACAATAGGTGATAAAATAAGATGGGGATATACAACATCTTATGAGAATGGAGAATTTGATGGGATTAGGCGTGATGATTATGCTGGTAATTTGTATGATTATAATTTCCCTACAGTTAATGTTAAAGACACTATACATTATTCTATTTATACTGATAGCTGGTCTGTTGATAATATATTTGTAACTGCTTCTAATGCTAATAAGTTTACATTTATGTCTGGGGGGGACAGTCAGAATGATAATGTAATCCCTTGGCGTACAGCATCTGCAAAAGTAGCTACAGAAGATTTTGATTTTTTTCTTTTTACAGGAGATAATGTAAAATATGATGATAATATAAAAGATTGGAATAATTGGTGGGATAATGGTGTTGATTTATTACAGAATAATTTAATTTATTATACAGGTGGAAATCACGAGTATGGCTCTTTTTATTTAAATCAGTTTGTATTACCCGGGAATGAGAAATGGTATACTTTTAAGTATGGTGATGTATTATTTATATCAATGTTAACAGAAGCTTATCAGGATTCACAATATGTGTGGTTAAAAAATGTACTTGATACAACTAAAATAAAATGGAAAGTATTGTTTTTTCATAAACCATTTTTTTCATCAGGAATTCATGGTGGAGATATGGCAAAGTATAAGGATACTTGGTGGAAAGCTTTAGATGATTATGGTGTTGATATTGTATTGAATGGTCATGACCATTTTTATTTAAGAACAATGCCAATTAATTGCAATGTAAATAATATAGAAGCAGTTTCTGAATATGGAAGTAATCCGGGGCAGGGTAGATTAGAGATTGTAACAGGTTCAATGGGGGCAGATTTATATTACACCAGAGATAAATGGTTTGTAGGTGTAAATAAAAAAACAATGAATTATGTACGATTCGATGTTGATGGAGATACAATACAAATGAGAGCTTATAATATATCCGGTAATGTAATAGATAGTGTTACTTTGAGTAAAAATAATGTAAAGTTTTCTGCTGATTTTATCTCTTCTATAGAAGAATGTAATTTAACAGTTGATTTTATAAGTAAGTATTCAAATGATACAGTTTCTTATTTGTGGGATTTTGGAGATGATAGTATTTCAACAGATAGAAATCCAACTCATACATATTTGAATTCTGGTAAATATAATGTAAAGCTGACAGTCAATAATGGTATTAGTGATAGTACTGTAGAAAAAATAATAATATTAAATTATTCTGACACACCTAAAAATTTATCAGCAATAAAGAATACAGATGGTACAATTAATTTATCAGCAGAAGCATCAGGAGTTGTAAATTGGTACGATTCTCCAAAATACGGCAAATTATTAGGCACAGGAAATGATATTACAATACCTCAAACAACAAAAACAACTTTTTATGCAGAGAATGTAACAGGTAATGCTGTAATTTATAAGGGAGCAAAAACTGAAAAAGAAGATGGAAAATATTATACAAAAGACTCTGTATGTGGATTGGAATTTTCCACAAAAGAAGATATTAAACTAAAAACAATTAAGATATATAATAATATAAGCTCAAGTGGGAAATATTTATGTAGTAAATCTTTTTTAGTTAAAAATAATTTAGGAGATATAGTTGCAAAAAAAGATGTGTATATAAAAGAGGGTGAACAACGTATTGCCTTAGATATGTTAATTCCCGCAGGAGATAATTATAGATTATTAATAAATAATTCTAGCGAATTATGGATTGATACAAATAATATTAATTATCCTTATAATATAGACAATATAGTAACAATTGTATCTGGCATAAAGTCAGATAGCGTGCCTGTATTATCAAAATATTACTTTTTTTATGATTGGGAAATAGAAACAGGAACACCCATTTGTTTAAGTGATATTGAGTCTGTTTCTATAGAAACGGCAGTAAAAGATGATGTAAATACTAATATTTATATTTATCCAAATCCTGTTAAAAATGATTTAAATATAAATAATCTGCCAGTAAATAACTGCAGTATAGTTATATATAATAACAACTTACAGCAGGTAAAAGCAGTAAATAGTAATGGGTTATCTAATATAAAAATAAACTTTAATGAATTATCATCGGGAGTATATTTTTGTAAAATCATGTTAGATAGAGAAGTGTTATTAATAAATAAAATAGTTATTATTAAATAGATGCAATTATGAGAACAAGAAGTTTAATGCAAATACTTTTCGGAGTATTATTATTGGTTACATTTAATGGAATTAGTCAAACGGTAGAGAATCCAAATTGGGGGTTTTCTGATTTTTCAGCAAGCACAGTATATAATGTAACCGATATGAGTGGAAGTGGTATTCAAGATAAAATAGATGATGCATCATCTAATGGTGGTGGTACTGTTATAATACCGGCAGGAACAATAACAATATCTTCATGGATTATTCTTAAAAATAATGTAAAACTAAAAGGAACTTTAGCTGGTGATGGCACACATCAAACAACTATAATTGCTCAGAAAGATGCTTTTGCTGGTGAAGATGATTATACAATAATAAAAATACCAAATGCTACAAATGTTACTGTAGAAAATATAATTCTTGATGGAAATGAGAATTTTGCATCTGGCATTACGGTCTCATCAACAAGTAATACATCAAGCAACATATTAATATATAATAATATTATAAAAAATATAGGTATAACAAAAGTTGAAACACTTGAAGAGAGTAAAAATATGCCTACATATAAGAAAAGTCCAACAGGTATAAATTTATGGAGTGATTCCCATCCTGCTCAAAACTTTACTGTTAAGGATAATGTTATTTTAAATATTTCAAAACATGGTATAGATGTTAATTTAGGTAAAAAATTTATTATTCAAAATAACATTGCTGATAATGCTTATATGGGT
>Ga0256827_10002084_pt1 | contig 12905 bp, 10 predicted proteins | sample CV84metaG_FD_185977 | JGI IMG/M metagenome (GOLD analysis project Ga0256827, IMG submission 185977) | Hydrothermal vent microbial communities from East Pacific Rise, Pacific Ocean - CV84 | ecosystem: Environmental > Aquatic > Marine > Hydrothermal vents | place: Pacific Ocean: East Pacific Rise... | reverse complement strand
CTGCTTACGGCGAGGAGATTCATTTCAATAATTTAACGCAATAATTTTTTTTAATTGTTCTCAATTGCCATACAAGCAGTTCTATAAAAAACAAAACCTCCAATATATTTATATATTGGAGGTTTTGTTTTATGTAATAAGGATATTACTCCCAGTTTCCAGCGTTATTATTAGCTTCACTTAACGAACCTACTTTAAGAGTATCGTAAATATCGAAAGGAGCTACATCAACAGCTTCAAAAACTTTCACTTTTACTCCACCAGTAGCAGTATCGCCAGTAATAATTGTACCAGCACCTAATTTAAATTCAATATTATTTGTGTATGGTATATACTTTAAAGAATCAATAGGGTAATTATTAGGAAAAATAGAATCAAGAACAGCCACTTTAATAGTATCTCTAACAACAAATCCCATTTTAACAGCTTTTTCAGCCGAAAGACTGTCAGGAAGAACTCTTAAAATAATTCCAAGTTCAATAGCTTTTTCTTCTGTTAAAGTATCTTCATTATAGCTACCCATATTTCTTACAAGTAATAACGAATCGTATTTAACAAATTTTATTAATTCATTTAAATCTCCTGCAAACTCTTTATAGCGTTCTTTATACGCAACTTGAGCAGTTCTAATATCCTTCAATTTGGCAATTACTTTTTCGTACCTTTTAGTTTTTTCATTTTTAAAAGCTATAGGTTTTGCAATAGAATTATAATCTACATAAGTAAAAACAACTATTAAAACAAATAAGAAAGCCGTAATAGGAACTTTCAATTTTTTAATATTTGTTATTAATCCAACAGTAATTTTATCAGATAAATCTACCGCAGATTTTTTTAACCCATCTATTCCAAACATGTTACTTGTGCCAACAAGCATCTTTAACAATCCAAAAAATATTGCTACAAGCAAAGTAATAATAATAATTGCGTATGCAACGTTTACCAATAAGCTTAATAAAAAGTCCATTTTCTAAAATTTTTGTAAGTATGCAAATTTATAATAATTTCATAAATAATAATTCTTTATCTACAATTTTTTATCTTATTTTTAAAAATAAATCAAAATAATACAAATTTAGCAATGTTGGAGGAACATATTAAACAAAATATTTTAAAAAATTTAAAATTTGACCCAACATCAGATCAAAATAATTTTATAAATAAGTTGTCGGAGTTTATACTTCCAACAAGTAAAACCTCTATTTTTCTGCTTACAGGCTATGCTGGAACAGGAAAAACAACAGTAATAAGTGCATTTGTAAATACATTACAGCAGTTTAAGCAAAAATCGCTCCTAATTACTCCAACAGGACGTGCAGCAAAAGTTATTTCGGCATATTCTAAAAAACCTGCATATACAATACATAAAAAAATATATAGGCAAAAATCTTCAAACGACAATTTTGGTAAGTTTTTACTAGGTGAGAATTTAAATACTGATACAATTTTTATTGTAGATGAAGCTTCAATGATATCAAATAGCTCTGGGGGGTCAATTTTTGGTTCTGGCAGATTGTTAGACGATTTAATTAGATTTATATTTTCTGGCGAAAGATGCAAATTAATAATTATTGGTGATGTTGCTCAATTGCCTCCTGTAAAATCGAGTTTAAGCCCGGCATTAGATAAAAACGAGTTAGAAAGTTATGGTTTTGAGCTTGTTCATGTAAATCTTACTCAGGTAGTAAGGCAAAAACAAGAATCTGGAATATTAAATAATGCAACCAATATACGTACTAAAATTACAATGAAAGAATTTGGATTTCCCAAAATTATTATTAATAATTATACCGACATACATAAGGTAAGTGGTGAAAATTTGATAGAGGAAATAAGCTCATCTTACGATAATTTTGGAAGTGAAAATACAATAATTGTAACTCGGTCAAATAAGCGTGCAAATTTATTTAATGAAGGTATAAGACGTTCAATATTATATCAAGAAGAAGAAATTTCTACTGGTGATTATTTAATGATTGTAAAGAATAATTATTTTTGGTTAGAGCCTAATACGCATACCGATTTTATTGCAAATGGCGATATTGTAAAAATTACAAGAATAGGAAAATATGAGGAGCTGTATGGCTATAGATTTGCCAATATTGATGTGCAATTTATTGATTATCCTGAGCTTGAGATATCAACAAAAATAATTTTAGATACACTAAATATTGAAACAGCATCGCTTACAAGCGAAGCAAATAAAGATTTTTATTATAAAGTTGCCGAAGATTATGCTGATATAAAAAGTAAAAAGAAACGTTTTGAAGAAATTAGAAAAAATCCATATTTTAATGCTCTTCAGGTTAAATTTGCTTATGCAGTAACATGTCATAAGGCACAAGGCGGACAATGGGAGAATGTTTTTATTGACCATGGATATATAACAGATGAAGATGCTAATACAGAATTTCTACGATGGCTTTATACAGCTTTTACTCGTGCCACCAAAAACTTATATTTGGTTAATTTTAAGAAAGAGTTTTTTGAATAAATTTGTACATTATTGCAAACCTAGCGTTGCAATTTATTTTTATATCTTTTATTAATTCGTATTTTTTAAATTTAGATTAGTTTTGTACTGTGAGTAAAACAAAAGAATATACAATAGATAATGTGGACGAATTTAAAATTAAAATTTTACAATGGTCAACAAATTATAATTCTGTTGCAATTTTAGATAGTAATAACTATAATTCTGATAAATACTCAAAATATGATTATATAGCTGGTATTGATGCAGTAAAAGAGCTGAAATTAACACAATACAAAGGCTCTTTTAATAAATTAAAAGATTTTAAACAGAATAATAAGAATTACATATTTGGGTATTTTGCTTATGATTTAAAAAATGATATTGAAGATTTAAAATCGGATAATAGTGATAATTTACAATTTCCTATTTTACATTTTTTTGAGCCAGCATATTTAATAAAGATTAAAGGAAAATCGTTATTTATTACTTCAAATAATAATATTGATAAAATATTTAATCAGATAAACACACAAATAATTATTAATTCTGATATAAAACCTAATTTTTTCACCCCTGTTTTATCAAAAAAAGAATATATAAATACTGTAAATAAGTTAAAACAACATATACAATTAGGTAATATATATGAAATTAATTTTTGTCAAGAATATTATACTACAGTAAAAGAGTTTATACCAACAAGTGTGTACTCAAATTTAATGAAAATATCGCCAACACCTTTTTCGGCATTTTACAAAACAGATAATAATTTCTTAATTAGTGCTACTCCCGAGAGGTTTATAAAAAAAACTGGGCAAACTGTTATTTCTCAACCAATAAAAGGAACAATAAAACGAGATATCGATTCGGAAAGAGATTTACAATTAATAAAGAAATTAAAAAATGATAAAAAAGAACTATCAGAAAATGTAATGATTGTTGATTTGGTGAGAAATGACATGTCAAAATTTGCAAAAAAAGGGACAGTTAATGTTGATGAATTATTCGAGATTTATACCTTTCCTCAGGTACATCAAATGATTTCTACCGTTACCGCAGAAATAGAAAAAACAAATAATAGTATTGATATAATTAAAGAAATGTTTCCTATGGGGAGTATGACGGGAGCTCCTAAAATACGTGCAATGCAACTTATTGAGAAATACGAAAAATCTATGAGAGGTTTGTTCTCTGGTGCTGTTGGTTATTTTGAACCAAATGGTGATTTTGATTTTAATGTAATAATTAGGAGCTTATTTTATAATTCTAGTAATAATTATTTATCCTTTCAAGTAGGTAGTGCAATTACAATTAATTCTGATGCAGAAAAAGAGTACCAAGAATGTCTAATTAAAGCAAAGGCAATACTGCTAGCTACAAATGCAAAAAACTCTATTTAGTCAATATCAGGAATATAATCGGTAGCAATAACCTTAAATTCTGTTCTACGATTTATTTGGTTGGCTTCGCTTACTAGCTTATCAATCTCTTCTTTAGCATCGGTACTTTCCTGTATTTTTTTAATAAAAGACTCGTTCAATTCGTCACCCTCTTTAAATATTGATTCTTTAGCCAAACGTGGTGTAATTATTTGCGGTGTACTTTCTCCATAACCTTTTGCAACAAGTCTATCCTTGTCAATATTTTTCTCAATTAAGTAATTTACAACCGATTGTGCACGTTTTTGCGATAAAACTTCGTTTGCATTATAGTCGCCAATCATATCTGTATGAGAAGAAAGTTCAATAACAATATTGGGATTATCGTTAAGAATACTAATAAGTTGCTGTAGATTTTCTTTTGCATCGTCTCGTAAATCCCATTTACCCGAATCGTAAAAAACATTATCAATTTTAATTGATTCGCCAATTTTTGCGAGAACTATTTCTTTTTTAAAATGTTTACTATTAGCAAGATTTTTTGTTGATGCTTTTCCTTTTCCATGAAGATATCCTTTATCGCGTACAACGTATAAATAATCGGTATTTTGTTTTAATTTATATTTAAAACTACCTTCTTCTCCAGTTTCTAAAACAATATCGGTACCATCGCTACCATATATTTGAACTTTAGCTCCAGCAACTGGTTCGGCACTATTTGCATCGGTTATTGTTGCCGAGAGCGAATACTCAATATCAGGTAATAAAAAATGAAAAATATCATCTTTACCTCTACTCTTTATCTGTATTTCTTCGGCTGCTTTATCTTCTGTTTCTACTTGAATAATAGTGCTTCTTATACGTGTTGATGTAAATAAACCTTCCTCTTTATTTCCTTTAAATACAATACCAAAATCATCTTGAGCGGTGTTAATAGGGTACTTCATGTTTTGCACATTCCATTGGTCGGTTCCAGTTGGGGTAGCCACAAAAATATCTAATCCTCCAATTCCTGGCAAATAATCCGACGAAAAATACAAACGACCATCTTCACGAATATATGGGAACATTTCGTTCCCTTTTGTATTTATTTGAGGGCCTAAATTAATGGGTTTTCCCCATTGGTCTGACTTACTTTTTCGCTCAACTTTCCAAATATCTTTGCCTCCCTGAAAACCTTTTGCAATCATATCTGATACAAAGTATAGTGTTAACTCATCAGCCGATATTGATGGGTGTGCCACAGTAATACTATCTTCAACAAGAGGTATAATATCTACTTTATTGAACAAACCTTGGGCATCCATTTTTGATTTGTAAATTTGACAGTTTAACAATTCGTTTTTAACCACAATACAACGAGTAAAATACAGTGTCATAAAATCTCCTGCAAACGAGGGTGTACCATCGTCCCATTGTGAACAAATTGTATCGTCAACAAAAACAGGGTCGCTCCAATCGCCTTTTTTATCTTGTTCTGACACAAATATATCGGTATAATATTCGCCTGTTACAGGACTAATTTTTGTGTAATTATCTTTTGGGCGAGTTGAAGTAAAATACACTTCGCTATAATCTTCGTTAGAATAGCAAGGAGAATATTCACTATATTTTGAATTAAATTTTTTCTCGTTTGTAATAATATATCTAGTAGGAATAGCCATCCATTCGGCAATTTTTTTACACGACTCTATTCCCATATCTGCTCTTTCATCGTCAGGTGTTTTTTCTTTATATTTTGTATATTGTTCGCTTGCTAGTTCGTATTTGCCGTTTGCTTTAAGCATATCAGCATAATATAGGTAAACAATTGGGTCCCAATATTTTTTGGCTATTGCACTTTTATATTTTGATGCTGCTTTTTTTGAGTTTCCCATTAATCGGTAGCACTCGGCAATTTTAAACCTTAAGTATGCTTTTTCTTGTTTATTTTTGGTTTTTTCGTATGCTTTTGTGTATAGTGGTATTGCATTAACCAATTCATTTTTTTCGAAAATTAAATCGGCCTTTATTGTTTGTTTACTTTTTGTGAAGTCTTGTGAAAAACTTACAAAAGGAAGTAAAATAAATAGTATTATTGTAATATTTTTTAAAGCTATATTCATCTGTTAAATTGTATAAAACGATAAATAATTAATTTTATTATTAGTTAAAGTCTAAATTAAATTCTATTCTTAATTTCTCTAAATTATTATTTTTCTCGTTCAAAAAATTATATTTATCTCGCTGTGTATAAAGTTTATTTTCTTCTTTTGTTTTGGTAATTCTTGTTACAATATTTAGTTTTATGTAGTCGTTTTTTAAATTATTTTTTAAATAATCTAATATCTCTAAACGTTGTTCTTCAATAGCTGTTTGCTGTGTTGTACTTGTAGTAGGTATTTCAAAAGTTAGATTATCGTCTTTAAGTTCAACTTTATTTTTATTTAAAATACTATATATTCGAGTTTCTGTTTTTTCTAAATTGTCAACAAAACTTTTATAAACTTCTAATGCTTCGCTTTCAGTATATTTTTCTTCACGTTTAATATAATCTTTTTCTTCTTCTTTTTCTTGACTATTAGAGGTTTCGCCTTTTAATACCGATTTTATTGAAACTGATGCTTGAGCCTGAGATGTTGATGCTTTTGGCTTTTCAGTAGGTCTTTTAGGTGTAATAAATTTTTTTTCTGCTACTTTCTCGGCTGGTTTGCTTGTGTTTGTTTTAGGTACTTCTAAATTAGTTTTTTTTTTTACTTCTTCGTTTAAACTTGTATTGTTAATATTACAGAGTTTTATTAAAGCAAGCTCAACGTGTAATCTTTTATTATTAGAAGTTTTATAAGTTAAATCGCATGAGTTTGTAATATTAAGAGCTTTATAAATAAAATTTACTTCAAGTTTATTTGCAAATTCTTTATAATTTTCTTTTATTTTATCGCCAACTTCTAATAATTGAATAGTTATATTATCTTTTGCAACAAGCAAATCTCTAAAATATGAACTTAATCCGTTAATAAAAAAGCTACCATCAAAACCTTTGCTTAATATTTCATCATAAATAAGTAATGAATCTGAAATATTCCCATTTAAAAAAGCATCGTTTAGTCTAAAATAATATTCGTGATCTAAAATATTTAAAGTTTCTATAACCTTATCGTATGTAATATTATTATCAGAAAACACACTAATTTGGTCGAAAACAGAAAGTGCATCACGCATTCCTCCATCGGCTTTTTGTGCGATTACATTTAGTGCTTCTGCTTCAAATTCTATTATTTCTTTTTTTGCAACATACTCTAAATGATTTACAATATCTGCGATTTTAATTCTATTAAAATCGAATACTTGACAACGAGATAAAATTGTTGGAATAATTTTATGTTTTTCGGTTGTGGCAAGTATAAATATTGCGTGAGCTGGAGGTTCTTCGAGTGTTTTAAGGAATGCATTAAATGCCGAAGCAGATAACATATGTACCTCATCAATAATATAAACGCTGTATTTTCCTATTTGAGGCGGAATTCTTACTTGTTCGGTTAAGCTACGAATATCTTCAACTGAGTTGTTTGATGCTGCATCAAGTTCGTGAATATTAAATGAACCCGAATCATTAAATGCTTTACAAGAATCACATTCTTCGCATGCTTCAAAATCAGCATTTTTATTAGAGCAATTTATTGTTTTTGCAAAAATTCGTGCACAAGTTGTTTTGCCAACACCACGTGGCCCACAAAAAAGATATGCATGTGCTAAATGATTATTTTTTATCGAATTTATTAAAGTATCGGTAATAGCACTCTGACCTACAACGGTATTAAACGTGTCTGGTCTGTATTTTCGTGCCGATACTACAAAATCTTCCATTAAAAAATATTTTTCTCAAAGATATTATAAACTTATTAAAATTGAAAGTTTAATGTTTGTAAAGTTACTAACCTAAACTATATGATTATTCCAAAACAATAACTCGTTAGCTTACTGAGAAGATTCATTTTACATTTTATTTCTATTGTTAAGGTATGGTAATAAAATTTGATTAAAATTTTTATTTATATCGGCTTCAATGAAATGAATTTTATTTTGTCCGGTTTTTAGTTTTATTTCATTAAAAAATGCTTTAAATTTTTCTCTAATATCTTCGCCTATTTCAGTTGGAGTGAGTTTTACCTCTTTCTCTGTTTCTAAATCAATAAATTTGTAAGGTCTGTTTGTAAAGTCAAATTCTAATTCGTATTTTTTATCCCGTAAATGAAATAAAACTATTTCATGTTGCTTAAACCTTAAATGTTGCAGTGCGTCGAAGAGTTTTTCGCTGTTGTTAGGTTCTAGCATATCGCTAAAAATAATTACTAATGAACGCTGATGAATTATTTCTGCAATTTCGTTAATGCTTTTTGCTGCATTAGTTTGTTTATTTTTTTGCTGATTTTGCTTTTCTAAAGTTTGCTCAAGTTTGCTATATATTAATGATGTTTGTGATTTTGATAGTTTTGAATTTATATGAAATTCTAATTTATCAGAAAATAAAGATAGACCTATAGCATCGCGTTGACGTTTCAGTAGGTTTATTAATGCTGCTGCTGAAAAAATAGAAAAATTTAATTTATTAATATTAGAATCAGTTGGAAAAAGCATTGATGAAGATGTATCAATAATAATATGGCAACGTAAATTTGTTTCTTCTTCAAATCTTTTAACAAACAATTTATCGGTTTTACCAAAAAGTTTCCAATCTATAAATTTTGTGCTTTCGCCAGTATTATATGCACGATGCTCGGCAAATTCAACCGAAAATCCGTGATAAGGGCTACGATGTAACCCTGTAATAAAACCTTCAACTACTTGATTTGCAACAAATTCAATGTTTTTATATTGATCGGTTTCGAATATTTCTTTTAAATTATTCAATAAAAAATTATTTTTTGTTTTTGTAAAAGTAATATACTTTTAACAATTAAGTTTAATTTAGCCTAAACAAAAAACAAATTATGGAGAATATTGAATCAAAAATTGAAAATACTTGGAAAGAAGTATTATATAATGAATTTCAAAAAGATTATTTTATAAAATTAAAGCAATTTTTAGAACACGAAAAATCTAAAAATAAGATAATATATCCTCCTGAAGACTTAATTTTTAATGCCTTTGACAAAACGCCGTTTAATAAAGTTAAGGTTGTAATACTTGGTCAGGATCCTTATCATGGATATGGTCAGGCACATGGGTTATGTTTTTCTGTTCCTAATGGAGTAAAAATACCACCATCGTTAAGAAACATATATAAAGAGTTAAATACCGACATTGAATTTGTAATACCTAAAAATGGGAACTTAGAAAAATGGGCAAAACAAGGGGTATTATTAATTAATGCCAGTTTAACTGTAAGAGATTCGGAGGCAGGCTCTCACCAAAAAAAAGGTTGGGAAACCTTTACTGATAATATTATAAAAACAGTTTCAGACAATAAAAATAATATTGTTTTTATTTTATGGGGCAATTATGCTCAAAGTAAAGAGTGTTTGATTGATAATAATAAACATCTAATAATTAAATCGGTACACCCATCACCATTATCGGCATCGCGTGGTTTTTTTGGCAGTAAACCTTTTTCAAAAACTAACAGTTATCTACAAACTAACGGTTTTCACAGTATAAATTGGGATTTATAAAACAATACACAAATTTAAACTTACGTTTAATGAGAGCGTATATACAATTGGCAAAATCTGTATTTCATATTGAATTTGCAATGTTTACATTTGTGCTTAGCAAATATTAAAAATATTATAATCTATTCTGTTCGAATACTCAAAGCGTCTTGCTTTGAGTATTTTTTTTGGCATAAAAATTGAATTAACCCTATAAATGTTATATATTTAACCCTATGCGATTTATTGTTGTTATATTATTTTTTTTAAATATTTACACCGTCTATTCTCAAGATACCATTGGGAGGACACCAGATGGGTATGTTGTTGCATTAGCTTTAGTTGATGGAGATACGATGCCACAAATAAGACTTCGCCAAGTTTATGTTATGCCTAAAAAAATATATTATTCAAAAAGTGAAAAAAGAAAATTTTTACGTTTGGTAAGAAAAATTAAAAAAGTATTACCATATGCTCAATTAGCAAATAAAACTTTAAGAGAGATAAACAAACAAATGGAAGGTATTGAGGATAAAAGAACTCGAAAAAAATATATTAAGAAAGTTGATAAGGTATTGAAAAAAAAATATGGAAATGAGTTGAAAAATTTAACCATCTCTGAAGGAAGAATATTAATAAAACTTATTGATAGGGAAACAGGCTCAACATCATACGAATTAATTAAAGAATTAAAAGGTTCGTTTTCTGCATTTATGTGGCAATCGCTAGCAAGACTTTTTGGAGAGAATTTAAAACAAGATTACGACCCTAAAAAAGAAGATAAATTAATTGAAGAAATTCTTATTAGAATACAAGCAGGACAATATTAACATTTCTAATAAACTGCTAATTACTACACACACACAATAAATATAGTTTATAAATCTTCGAAATCAATACTAGTCATATTGTCTCCTTTTGGCGTTTCTATACTATTAGAAGGCTGTTGTTCTTTAATAAAATTAACAACTTCACTTAAACCATCAGAAAACTTATCAAAATCTTCCTTATATAAAAATATTTTATGCTTTTCGTAAAATGGTTTTCCTTCTGGAGTAAATTTCTTCTTGCTTTCGGTAACCGTTAAATAATACTCATCGTTTCTGGTTGCTTTAACATCAAAAAAATAAGTTCTTTTGCCAGCTCTTACAGCTTTAGAAAAAATATCTCTTCTTTCTACTCTCTCAATTCCATCTCTCTTCTCGTCAGCCATCTTATTAAATTTCTAATTTCGACCTGCAAAAGTAATAAATTTATTATAATAACCTTGCCTATGATGTGATTTTTTGTATATTTTAACATTCATATTATTATACTCAATCCACATAGCTGTTTGGATTTTTTTCTTTTCCTTTTTTCTTTTTATTTGTTTATTATTTTATACCAATGTGATTGAAAACTGCCGATAAATAAATTGGAATATATTTTTTGTATTTAAGTCAAAAAATATTTGCATAGCACAAGTTATGGAAATAATTTTAACGAAAAATATGGGAAATAGAAACGATTTATATCGGTAATTTTGTTTCATTTTTTATTATAGGTGTAATGAGCTATTCTTAAATTTTAAAACTCTAAAAAAGAAAAAATAAAGTCGTGTAAAGTTTATTAATTACAATATTATTCTAAAATCAGTTTTTGAATAGTAATGTTATTTGCTGTAGCTACTTTTACAAAATATATACCTTTTGGCTCTTGACCTAGGTCTATTTTAGTGTTATTGGTTTTGCTATTAATTTTTTTTATGGTTTTCCCTGCAATATTTATTATTTCTATACTTGCATTAGTTATGCTTTGTATTTTTATTATTCCCTTGCTTGGATTAGGCGAAATATTAAATTTGCCATTGCTTTGTAATTTATTTACACTTAGTACAATGTCAATTTGCAAACATACTTCGGTTGTACAATCATTCACATCTGTTTCTATTACACATATATTTCCTGTGCCACTGACATTCCACATTACATCAACAGTATTTGTTCCATTACCAGAGATTACTGCACCACCTTGCGTAATCCAATTATAGGTTGAACCAGCAGTATTTGGCACCACATAGGTAGCAGTTTCGTAAGCTTCTGGATAAGGATTGCCATTAATTTCACTTATGTTTACTGCACACTCACTGTTTTCATACCAAGCTATTTTATTATCATTTAATGATGCTGATAATACATCCATATCACCATCGTTATCTATATCAATAGCATATACAAAATATGCACCATCTGCATTAGACGAAATTATTTGCTCCTCTCCAAAATTACCTGCTCCATCGTTTAAGTACCAAGCTATTTTATCATCAAAAAATGAAGCTGATAAAATATCCATATTACCATCGTTATCAATATCTGCAGCATAAACAGAATATGCACCGTCAGCATTAGATGAAACAATCTGCTCTACTCCAAAATTACCATCACCATCGTTTTCGTACCAAGCTATTTTTTTATCTTTTGCTGAAGCCGATAAAACATCTATATCACCATCGCCATCTATATCTGTAGCATATACAGAATATGCACCATCTGCATTAGACGAGATGATCTGCTCTGCTCCAAAATTACCAGAACCATCGTTTTCGTACCAAGCTATTTTATCATCTTTTGCCGAAGCCGATAAAACATCTATATCGCCATCGCCATCTATATCTGTAGCATATACACAAGCTGCTTTATCTGCATTAGACGAAATAATCTGCTCTGCTCCAAAATTACCAGCCCCATCGTTTAAGTACCAAGCTATTTTATCATCATTTGATGAAGCTGATAGAACATCAATATTACCATCACCATCAATATCTATAGCATATACAGAGTTTGCTCCGTTTGCATTTGATGAAATAATTTTTTCATCTTCAAAAACACCAGTGCCATCATTTAGGTACCAAGCTATTTTATCATCATTAAACGAAGCTGACAAAACATCTATATTACCATCGCCATCTATATCTGCAGCACATACAGAACGTGCATCGTTTGCATTAGAAGAAATACTTTGCTTTGAACCTATATTACCTAAACCATCATTTAGGTACCAATCCACTCTATCATCTCCTCTGGAAGCCGATAAAATATTTATATTACCATCGCCATTTATATCGCTGGCATATATTGAGTTAGCCTCAACTGCTGTTACTGAGATAATTTTCTGCGAACTAAAATATATACTTTGTGCCTGTGTTTTTGTTGTAAAAACTAAAAAGACTATGGCGACCATACTTAATTGTATAATTGTTCTCATTTCTTTAATTTAAAAGTTTATAAGGTTTTAATAAATCTATTACAAAAGTACATGATTTATAGGTAGGTTTTGTTATTGTTCCATACCTTTTTGTTTTTTATTTGTTTAAATGTATAAGCGTAACGCACTATGCTTAAAATTTTATATTAATTTAAATCGAAAATTACCGATATACAT
>Ga0256827_10002083_pt1 | contig 12906 bp, 11 predicted proteins | sample CV84metaG_FD_185977 | JGI IMG/M metagenome (GOLD analysis project Ga0256827, IMG submission 185977) | Hydrothermal vent microbial communities from East Pacific Rise, Pacific Ocean - CV84 | ecosystem: Environmental > Aquatic > Marine > Hydrothermal vents | place: Pacific Ocean: East Pacific Rise... | reverse complement strand
TAGCTAGAGCATTAGCAAATAAACCACAAATAATACTAGCAGATGAACCAACTGCAGCACTTGATTCTCAACGCTCAGTTGCTGTTGTAGAGATGCTAAAAAAAATAGCAAGAGAACAGGATGTAGCCATAGTTATGGTAACTCATGATGAAGCGATGTTACCACTTTGTGACAGAATTTTAAGTATAGAAAACAAAAAAGTTATTTCGACTTTACTCTAAATTTGCTTTATTATATAAAAAGTATTATAATAGTCTTTATATTAAATATTTTGGATAATAACTATTATGATAATACTTAAAAGCACAAAAGAGTATCAAGAACAAATCGGTGAATATATTAAATCTTTACGACTTACAGAGGCTAAACATACTCAAAAAACTAAAGCAACTCAATGTGGAATTGCTTTTGCGACTTATGTAAAACTTGAAAATACAGGTATTGGCTCTATACTTATGCTCATAAAAGTACTTTCAAGTTATGCTCTTTTATCTAAAATAGACGAGCTTACAAAAATAATAGAACCATCACCTAGCCAAAAGATATTACAAACCAAAGTTAATAATAAAAAAAGAGTCCGTCATAGTAATACGGATATAAAAAGATGATTGAGGTATCTATATTTGGAAATAAGATTGGAATATTAGAACAGCGTAAAGAGGGTATTTTTTTTGATTTTTATGAAAGTTTTCGCTCGAATGCTTTGCCCATCTCACCATATAAGCTAGATCCAGAAATAAAAATGAAGTATAACTATTTCGATAGTATGTTTGCAAACGGTATGCCTGGTATTTTCAATGACAGTATGCCTGATGGTTATGGTGCGCAGATGATGTTAAAGCACTTTAAACAAAAGCAACATAGTGGTATAATAACTCCACTTCAAAAATTAGCATTTGTTGGTACGGATGGCATAGGAGCATTAGAATACACTCCATGTGAAGAATATAGTGATATATTTGACATAGATATATCTACACTTCCTAAAACACTTAAAAATGAATATGAAGGTTTAGTTCCTGATGTACTAGTAAACTTGATTAAACTACCATCACCTGGTGGGGCTCGTCCTAAAACTTCAGTTTTATATGATGAAAAAGCCAACATTATGAAAGGTGGAAATACAAGCAATGCTAATAAAGATTTAGTACCTTGGATTATTAAGTTTGATGAAGAAGGCTCTCAAGTTACTATTTTAGAAAAGCTTTACCAAGATATAGCTAAAAATTCAGGCATACTTACTCCCGAAACTAAGCTTCTACATGTAGAGAATGAAGTTCATTTTGCTATAAAAAGATTTGATAGAGTTGGTACAGAAAAACTACATCAAGCTACAGTATCTGGGCTACAACATCTAAGCCATATGGAGACAAACAACTTCTCTTATGAAAACTTACTTGTAATGACGCAACAACTCACTAAAGATATGTCACAAGTTCAAGATATGTACAAACGAATGGTTTTAAATATTGTTGGAGCGAACTGTGATGATCATCTAAAAAACACCTCTTTTAGTATGAGTAAAAATGGTACTTGGAGTTTGTCTCCTATCTATGATGTAGTTTATAATACTGGTCCAGCAACTTTTGGAGAGCACTTTTTATCTATTAATAAAAAAAATAAAGATATAACAAAAAAAGATTTATTGGCTGCTGGAAAAGTTGTAGGCTTATCTAACAAGGAAATGAGTATATATTTAGAATCTGTTATAGATAGTTTTAGTGATAGCCTAAAAAATATTTCTAATTACAACTTAGATAAAATACTCATAACTGAACTTACAAATAACATTAACCTTATTTTATAGCTTACTTAGCCTTTGGTCTAAAAGCTTTAATTACATCTTCATCACACTCTAAAAATGGACCCTCAAGTAAATCTATACAATACGGAACTGCTGGAAAAACTGCATCTAAACATTCACGAATAGACTTTGGTTTTCCTGGTAAATTTATGATTAAACTTTTTCCTCTAATTCCAGCGGTTTGTCTTGAAAGAATTGCTGTTGGGACATACTGTAAGCTTACTTGACGCATAAGTTCACCAAAACCTGGCATCATCTTTTCACATACATTCTGGGTTGCTTCTGGTGTAACATCACGAAGTGCTGGACCAGTCCCACCAGTTGTAACAACTAAACAACATTCTGCTTCATCACAAAGCTCTTTCATAGTAGACTCAAGTACATCTTGCTCATCAGGAATACATCTGTAAACTATTTCAAACTCACTTTTTAAATAATCTTTCATAGTATCTTGAATTGCAACTCCAGATATATCTTCATAAATCCCTTTACTTGCTCTGTCACTCGCTGTTATTACACCTATTTTTATTTCACTCATATTTTATATCTCCTATTAATTTATTTGCAAAAAATGATTTGCATTTTTTATATATGTCACTGTTGAAACTTCTAAGAATAACTCTTTTGCAGCTTGCGCATCTATAATGTTATCTTCACCACCAAGATATACCTCTACATGTAGACCTTTATCTATTAGGTATTTAAAATCTTCTAAATCCCATTCATAGTTTAAAAGTTCATCTAACTCAGAGTATTTTGTTTCATAATTTTGGACTATTTTTTTCTCATGTGGCTCAAAACACAAAGATAAAAAACTTTTCATATAATTTATTTTATCTTTTTTATAACCCATTAGTTGAAGCTTTTTAAATTTAGTAGTTTTATTTTGGAAAAATGCTGGAGATAGTAGTTGAAGTCTATCTATTCTATTTCCTAATTCTAACTGCTCTTTTACAAATTTTAATGCTTTTATAGCACCATATGAAAAACCACAAACTGTATAATCAGACTTGTTTATATAATCTTCAAAAAGATACTCTTCATTTATAAGTGAAAAACCGCTAAAGAACTTCATTTATTAACTTTTTAACATCAGCTTTTGTTATGCTTTCTCTTTCATATAAGACAATCTCAACTTTATTACAAATACTAGTCATAGATTCTAGTAATCGTTTTGTTTCAGAGTATAATCTACTCATAAGTATCTCTTGCTCATTTTCAGAAGCTATTAGTGATGAACCCATACCGTATTCATTTATCATCCTATCTATATGCTCTTTAGCTTCATCTAAATCTATTTTTGCAGAACTTGCGTGTTCATCATATTTTATATCACAAGCAACTATTCCAGCTAAAAACATTTTTATTCGTGATTCTATCTCATGTTTAATAAGTGGCTCTTGTGTTGATGGTGTTAATTTTTCATTAGAAAGTAATAATTTTTCAAATGGTAAGTCATAATATGTTGCACAAATAACCTTGGCTGCCTGATAAGTCACCCTATACTCTTTTTGTTTTTCAGTTAAGATTTGAAGTTTTTTCTTTCCAAACATAACTTTGTCTTTTACCTGATGAAAATGCTCAATAGTTACTTGAAAATCATGTTGACGAATAGCTAAAAGTGAAGCTTCATTTACAAGTGCAGCTAATGACGCACCATTAAAACCAACTGTCATATTTGCCACAGCTGAAGCATCTAAATCATTCGGTATTTTTTGTATATATTTTAACAATATTGATTCGCGCTCTCTTTTAGTTGGTAATTCAACAAAAACTCGTCTATCAAATCTTCCAGCCCGTAAAAGTGCCGAATCAAGTACATCTACCTTGTTTGTTGCGGCTACTACTATAACCCCACTAGAACCCTCAAAACCATCCATCTCTGTAAGAAGCTGGTTTAGTGTAGCTTCTCTTTCATCGTTTCTTTGACCATCTCGTTTTTTTCCAACGGCATCTATTTCATCTATAAAAATAATACTAGGTGAGTTGTTTTTAGCAGCGCTAAAAAGTTCATGTACTCTTTTTGCACCCATACCAACATAAATCTGAACAAATGAAGCTCCACTTTGATAGTAAAACGGCACACCAGCTTCAAATGCAACAGCCTTAGCAATCATAGTTTTACCAACCCCAGGAGGTCCAACTAAAAGTACACCACGAGGCATTCTAGCACCAAAAGTTTTGTAGCGTTTTGGATTTTTCATAAAGTCTATAATCTCTTCTAATTCTATCTTAACATCAGCAATTCCACCAATATCATTGAATGTTACATCAGATTTTATTGCCCTAATTGGTTCTGACATTTCAGAATTTAAACTACCCATAGCCTGCTTTGAGTTTTGTGTATTTTGAGTTTGTTTTTTTTGATACCATCTAAATATTAGACTAGCTGCAGATAAAAACAATACTAAAAACAGAAGATATACAATAATACTTGTACCCGTTTCAACCTCAACTTTATAATCTACAAACATTTTAGGTGTAACTTGTGATGATGCAATTTTATAAAACCCATTTGCCGTTTTTAAATAAACATATTCTTTTGAAACGACTACCTCTTTAACACTATGATTGTTTAAAATTCTAGTAGCATCTTTTAGTGTAATTGGATTTGAGTTATCTCTTAAAATTGCGAATAATACTAAAACAACAACTAAAAATGCTGATGCGTAAAGGGCTACACGATTTGACTTAGATACTTGCATAGTTATACTCCTCTTTTTCATTATACTTAGAAATATTTATCCAATTTCCAAGCAAATCTTCATCTGATTCAATCATAATTTTATTGAAATGTTGATCATAACCAACAAATAAACCATCTTTTTTACTCTCAATCAAAACTTCAAGTTCTCCACTAAAAGCCTTTCTAAACTCTAAGTTTTTATTTTTAATAATATCTTCTAGCTCATGAAGTCTTTGTTTTGCAACCTTACCATTGACCTCTGGTTTCATCATTGCAGATTGTGTACCATCTCTTTTTGAGTATGTAAAAGCATGAAGATGTGTAAGTGGTAAATCTCTTACATTTTTCATAGCCTCATTCCATAACTCATCAGTTTCACCTGGATGACCAGTTATAAAGTCAGTACCAATAGCAAAACCTTTAGAGGCTAAAAGTTCAAAAAGCTCTTTATCTTGTTTATAAATATTTCTTCTGTTCATATTTTTAAGCATTTGTGGTGATGTATGTTGAAGCGCTACATGTAGGTGGCGCTCAAGCCAAGGCTCTGTTAATATCTCTTTAAACTCATCATCTATTTGAATTGGTTCAACACTCCCCAAGCGAATGCGTCTAACACCACGAATCTGTGAGATACGCTTCATAAGTTTAGCCATAGATGAGCCTGTTTTTTTACCATAACTTCCTACATTTGTACCAGTTAAAATAAACTCTCCAAAACCGTTTCTTGCAAGTCTAGTAATCTGCTCTAAAATTTTGTCTTCATCCATACTTCTAGCATCACCACGAACAAAAGGTATTATGCAGTAAGAGCATCTAAAGTCACAACCCTCTTGAACCTTTATAAACGCCCTACTTTTACCTACAAAATCATCAACAACTGCTTTGTCAATATGATTTAAATCACCCTTTTCATAAAAAGGTTTTTCTCTACTTAGTAATGAATCAATTTTTTCTTTTTCACTCTGACCAAAGACTCCAGCAACCCGTCCATCAGCTAAAAGAGATTCACCCTTTGTATGTGCGCCACAACCTGTTAAAAATACTTTTGCATCATTTGTTTTTTCAAGTTGCGATATATATGAACGGACATGAGTATCTGCACCATTTGTAACTGTACATGAGTTTATAACTACAACATCAGCCTCAGCTTCATTTTGAGTAATATCGTACTCTTTTAAAGCACCCATCATCACTTGAGAATCATAAAGATTTGTGCGACAACCAAAAGTTTTAAAATATACTTTTTTTTTCATTAAACTATATCCTCTTGTCCTGTTTCAAATGGTGGTGTTTTTCTTTTAGCAGAATCTTCCATATGTAGCATCTGAGTTGGGTAAGCTATAGTTATATCATCTTCAGCGTTAAATGCATCTACAATCTCAAGCGAAATTACACTTCTAAGTGTTAAAGTAGCATAAGCATTTGTTAAATACCAAGCATCTATACTTATTCCACTAGGTTCTATAAAAGAGAAAATTCTAGGCTCAACATTTGTATTTTTTAGTGAGTACTGATTTCTTAATTTGTTTAACTGTTTTCTAGTAATATCTGTATAACCTTTTGAGAATTTTTTAGTTATCTCTTTTGCTAAATGCATAGCTTTTTTGTGATTAGAATCGTAAGTAATAGTAATATGAATACCATCCCATACAGTTTTTAATGATGAGTGCGTATAGTTTGCTATCATTCTTGTAAAAACATAGTTATTTGGAACAAATATAATCCTACCAGCACGACGATTTTTTGTAATTGCAGTAAGTGTAATATCTTCTAAAACAGTCATACGAAGAAGTGAAATATCCATAACATCACCAACATATTTCATACCATCCATATCTACACGGATTCTATCGCCTACATGTATACTTCCACCAAAAACAATAACAAGCCAACCAAGAATAGACATAAACCAATCTTTCATAGCAATAGCAATACCCGCTGATGCGAAACCTAAAATAGTTAGCATATTTCCAGCATTTTCAATATAATTAAAAAATATTATTAAAATAATAATTGTAAAGTTTGTAAATGTAATAATTTTATTTGCCATATAAAATCGTTCATTATCTGTAATATATTTTTTAACAAAAAGTTTAAGCAAGAAAAATATTATAAATACAATTAAAACAATAATACCTATCTTACCAAGTTTAAAAATCTGAGCATTTACTTCTTTATTTATGTTTGCTTCTATAATTTCAAGGCGCTTATTGTAGAGTGTAACGGTTACTTGCATAGTATCAAGTGCTGTTTCAAAGCGTTCAAATTGTTTTAGTTTAAATTTTTCTTTATTTTTATATTTTTTCTCTTTATCTAGTGGTTTTATCTCTTTATATATAGACAATTCATGCTTTAATAATGAAATAATTTCTATTAATTCATTTTTTCTTAGTACATAATCATTAAAACCTTTGTCTAAAGACTTAACAAGAGAGATGCCTGTAAAAATATCAAAAGGGTTTGTAATATGTGGAATTTCATTTATATTTGGCGGTGTAATTAAACTAGAAAATGGAGCAGTTCCCTTTTTCTTTAGTTTTTCTATCTCTGATGCAAGAATTTTTTCTTTAGATATAAGTGCTGTTAGTTCATCAGATTCAGATATTTTTTTTCTTCTTTTTTTACTTAAATATCTTATGCGTTTTCTAATTTTTGTTAAATTCTCACGAACATCTAAAGAGGTAAGGTACGAGGCATAACTCTTTAACCAAACACTATCTTTTTGTATTATTTCTTGCTCAACTTCTGCAATTTCAGCTGCTAAATATGAAAGTTTCTCTTTTCTAGTATTTTCAAGTTCAAGAGCAATTTTTGATGGATCTTCTTTAGTTTTAAAAATTTTATCTTTAATATCATCTGCATAAATAGATGAAATTAAAAGTAAAAGAACTAATAAAAACTTCATTATTCTTGTCCAAACTTATTTAAAACACACATTACAGTTCCAACATCTACTTTATCTGTAATAGTTACATCACCAATACCAATAGGAATAATAAAAGTTATACTAGAATCTGAACTTTTTTTATCAAGAAAAAATGTTTCATAGAATTTTTTAGAATCCTCAACTTCATAAGATATTGGCAGATTATATTTTTGCAACAATTCTTTTACTAAATCAGCCTCTTTTTGAGTCATAAGGTTCATCTTTATAGCAGTTTCATTTGCCATAACCATACCAATAGCTACAGCCTCACCATGAAGATATTTTTTATATTTTGTTTCGTTCTCAATAACATGACCAAAAGTATGTCCATAATTTAGCGCAGCTCTTATTCCATGTTCTTTTTCATCTTGAGCTACTACATCTGCTTTTGTTTGTACTGCTTGTTTTATACAATCTTGTAAAATTTCTGCATTGTTTAAATCAGCCTTTTGTAAAAACTCAAAAAAGTCTTTATTAAATGTTACTGCCATTTTTACTATTTCAGCTACACCTGCGCTAAATTCACGACTTGGAAGAGTTGTTAAAAAGAAAGGATCTATATATACAGCTTTAGGTTGATGAAAAGCACCAACAAGATTTTTACCATATTTATTATTCATACCAGTTTTGCCACCAACACTTGCATCAACTTGAGAAAGAAGAGTTGTAGGGATTTGTATAAAATCAATACCACGCTGATAGATACTAGAAGCATAGCCAGTCATATCACCAATAACTCCACCACCAAAAGCAATAAGCATAGATTTACGATTAAATCTATTTTCAAACATATTTTCTAAAATGCTATCTATGCTTTCTTGATTTTTATACTCTTCACCATCTTTTAGAGTTATTACGAGTAGCTCTTTTGCACTTATTTTACTAAGCAAATATTCTAAGTGCAAATCTGACACAGTATTGTTAGTAACTATAGCTACTTTTGTATCAAAATGAAGTTTAGGAAGTGTGTCTATTGTTATATCGTAAGAGTTGTCTACTACTTTTTTAAGCGCAATATTTACCTGCATGTATTATCCAAAATATTTTATTTATAATTAGATATATAATACTTAAAAAAGACTAATAATTTTATAAAAATCTGCCCTATATTTGAACAGGAATAAAAAATTGATGATTATCATCAAGTTTATGGTAAAGTTTTTCACTATCTGTAGATAAAAGAGAGAAAATTCTTCTTTGTGTTAGTTTTTTTGTAAATGGTAATATCTGTATAAAATTATCTTTTTCTTGTAAAACTTTTATAGGATTTTGAGTCTCTTCGTGTACTTTAATTGTTTTAGAAAAGATTGTTGATAGATTATTATAATGCTCTATAACTTGTTCTTTATCTTCTTGATGTTCACTCATATAATTATAGATTTCTATCTTAAAATCCATCTGTTCAGATATATCAAAAATAGTAGATGAAATCTTTTCTAAATCACGATTATCACCTAAAATCATACTTGCATCTTTAACACTAGAAAATGATTTATCTGCAATTTTTAAAACTGGAACATGAGCTTCATACATATTTTCTCTAATACTAAAATCTTTAAACATCTCCTTAGAAACAATAACTAAACCAATATGATAAAGTTTAATATCTTCAAAAAATTTCTCTTTTAGATTTGCATTACTATATTCAATCTCCACACTTATATTGTCATTTTGATACTCTTTTATTTTCCAAATTACATTTATATTATTTGGATTTACAATCTTAATAATTAACTTATGATTTAGTTGTTCATGTACATATACTGCATGTCTTAAGAAGTCATTCATAGTAGAGAAATCAACAATATTCATATCTATATATAAATATATTTTTGAACCAAAAGGCTCAGGAAATTGCCCAAGCTCACGCTTAATAGCACGGTATACTGACTTTAAAACGATTGGATCGCCAACTAAAACAAGTAAATCATTTGGTTGAATCATACGGCGACGATTTGGCATAACAAGTTCACGATTTCTATAAATTGCAACTATTCTCCACTTTTTCTGCTCAATTACTCCAATATGTCTATATACGAAAGATGAACCAAATGGAACTAAAACTTCCATAATTTCACCCTCACCTATTCCAACATTTTGTGCAATTACTGGTACATTTGGCAAATAATCTATGAGTCTTGAAGATAAAATTTCATTTGCATTTATAAGTACAATATTTGGATCTTCATTTACAAGGTTCCATCTATTTAAAACGATGACACGAAGTTGTGTTTTAATGGTGCGAATATTTTTTATGGTATGTTCAACATCAAGTTGATTTTCCATAGCAATAATTACTTGAACAAACTCCATTTTTAAAAGATTTGCTAATTTATAAAAAGATGTAGTATCAAACTCGTAAAATTTAAAGCGTTTTGGATTTGCATTCTCATACTCTTTTGCTTTACGCTCAACTACATAGTAAATATTTTCACTTGTATAAGTATCAATAGTTCGATTAATGAAATGTTCACCAACATCCCCATCACTTATAATTAGTATTTTCTTCATGCGTTATTATATCTCATTTTTTATTTCTTGACATAGGGCTAAAAATTCTTCTCCATAGCGCTCATATTTAACTTCTCCAACACCATTTATATCTAAAACTTCTTCTTTTGTTTGTGGAAGTGCTGATGCAAATTCAACAAGTGTTTTATCTGAAAAAACTATATATGCAGGGAAATTTTGTTTTGAAGATAACTCAAATCTAAGTGTACGAAAACGCTCAAAAACCTCATCTTTAGGTGCATCATCATAAACTTTTTTACTTTTTTTATCTGGCACTTTTAGTTTATCTTCATCACACTCTACATGTAGAGCTTTTTTAAGTATTTTAAAACCATTGTTTCTAATCTTTATTGCACGAAACTCACCAATCTCTATGGCATCTAATTCAAAAAGTCTATCGGCAACTGCGTTCCAATAATTTTTTCCATTATCGCTACCAATCCCATAAACAGAAAGTTCATCATGATGAAACTGCAAGATTTTAGCAGCTTTTGAACCCCTCAAAACATCTATAACATGAACAAGTCCAAACTTCTGCTCGCACCTATAAATAGCAGATAAAAGCTTCATACTATCCTCAGTTATATCTAGCTTTAAAACCTCGCCTTTTACACAGTTATCACAAATATCGCTACATGTAGAGATCTCATCATCAAAGTAAGCTGCAATAAGTTTATGACGACATTCACTAGAGTTTGCATAACTATACATCTTACGAAGTTTATTATACAAAAGTTCTTTATACTCATCATTGTCAATATCATCTATAAACATTCGTCTTTTAATCTCATCTGCTTTTGTATAAAGTAACATTGTTTCACTAGCTAGTCCATCACGCCCAGCACGACCAATCTCTTGGTAATAGTTCTCCATAGTTTTTGGCATTGATGTGTGTGCTACAAAACGAATGTTTGATTTATCTATTCCCATTCCAAAAGCTATGGTAGCTACAACTATGTCTATTTTTTCATAAACAAAATCTTTATAAATCTTATCTCTCACACCACTTGGAAGTCCAGCATGGTATGCTCCAACTTTAAAACCAGCTTGTTTTAGATAACCTGCAACACTCTCAACCTCTTTACGAGAAAAGGCGTAAACTATCCCACATTGACCTTTGTAGCGAGACAAAAACTCAATTATTTGCGCCTTACCATTCCCTTGTCTAGCTTTTGCTTTTATGGTTAGATTATCTCTTAGTGTTTTTCCACGAAGTTGCACGGGATTGTTTAATCCAAGAGTAGCAACTATATCATCTTGTACTTTTTTTGTTGCAGTTGCTGTAAAAGCAGATATTGGCACATTTGGAAAAATATGTTTAAGTTTTGAAAGATTTCTATAATCTGCACGAAACTCATGACCCCACTCACTCACACAATGAGCTTCATCAATTACAAAAAAGTTAATATTTACTCTTTGAAGAAGTTCAATAAAACCATTTGCAGAGAGTCTTTCTGGAGCAATATATAGTAGTTTTATATCATTTTGAACTAATCGCTGTGTAATATCTTGCAACTCCTCATAATCTTGTGAAGAGTTCATCATCTCTGCTTTTATATCATTCGCTTTTAAAGCCGTTACCTGATCTTGCATAAGGGCTATAAGTGGAGATATAACTACACTTACCCCATCCATAACCAATGATGGGAGTTGATAACATAATGATTTTCCACCACCAGTTGGTAAAATAGTGATTAAATCTTTTTTATCTAGTATTGCATCTACTGCTTCTTTTTGAAAGGCACGAAAATCATCATGTCCAAAGACAGTTTTTAAAAGTTTATTTTTTTTCAACTTGTTGTATTTTAACCCACATCTCTTTTTTAGCTGGAGTCCATTTTTTATTTACAAAATATCCAGAAATTTTAATCCAACTTTTTGTTTTAGTATTTGCAGTAAATGAAGTAAGTACATCCCATTTATCAATCATATTACCATCAATTCCATCATATACAATACTCTCATATTTCAATCGAAAAGATGCAGCTTTAAATTTAATAATATCATTATTATTTACAAATTTATCTTTCATTATAAGTTTAGGAAAAGCATCATTATTTTTTTTAATTTTTAATTTAAGTTTTAACTCTTTTACAACTCTTTGTAAATCATAAATTTGTTTTTGTAAATCTTGCTGTGTGCTTGAGTCTTTTTTTAAAGATAGTTCCTTTTGACACTTAGCATAATCTACACGAAGATCTGTAATATCTGATACTATGGCATCTATCCTAGTCATCTCATCTGCATTTAAATATGTCATAAATAACAAACAAATAAATAAAATCTTCATATACTAAACCTTTCTTACTAATTTTACACCCATCTCAACATGATGTGTATATGGAAACTGATCAAACAAAGCCATAGATATAACCTCATGAGTTTCACAAAGTATATCTAAGTCACGAACTAAACTCTCAGGATTACATGAAATATATAAAATATTATTATATCTTGTACTAAATTTACACGAATCTTCATCCATACCACTTCTAGGTGGATCTACAAAAATACTAGCAATATTATAACTATCTAAACTTACATCTTTCATTCTTCTAAATTCACGCACACCATCAAGTGCATCTGTAAACTCCTCTACACTCATTCTAACAAACTCTATATTTTGCACATCATTTAAAAGCATATTTGTTTTTGCTGCATTTATTGAAGATTTACTTATCTCTGTTGCTAAGACTTTATTGTATATTTTTGCAAAAGGTATAGTAAAATTACCAGCACCACAATAAAGTTCTAGCAAATCTCCTTCTACATGTAGAGAGTTTTTTATTGCCCAAGTAATCATCTGCTCATTTACTCTTGCATTTGGTTGAGTAAAACTATTTTCAATATAGTTAAATTTATATTCACTACCCTCTACATGTAGAGATTCAGTAATATAATCTTGCCCAATTATAACTTTTTGTTTACGACTCCTTCCTATGATATAAATACCAAGTTTTTCAGATATAAATTTAGCAG
>Ga0256827_10002082_pt1 | contig 12908 bp, 11 predicted proteins | sample CV84metaG_FD_185977 | JGI IMG/M metagenome (GOLD analysis project Ga0256827, IMG submission 185977) | Hydrothermal vent microbial communities from East Pacific Rise, Pacific Ocean - CV84 | ecosystem: Environmental > Aquatic > Marine > Hydrothermal vents | place: Pacific Ocean: East Pacific Rise... | reverse complement strand
GTTTGACTTACGCGTCTACTTAACCCATGTTGAGTTGTTTGGAAAGTTGTATTAAGTCAACTTTTTTAATTTCTCTCCAACACCTTTTTTAAAACTACTAGAGTGAAGATAAAGCTTTTCAGAAGCCCGTGTGGTTCCTACATAGAGAAGCTTTTTTTCATGAATGGCATCAACATTTAAAAGCATGGCAATTTTATTTTCTAAACCCTTAGAGGAGTGATAGGTGGTGATGTTCATCACTCCATCCTCGACATTTTTTAATACTTTAGCTTTCTCTTTGAGGTAAGGTGGCAAATAGCTATAAAAACGTTTTCCTTCTTTTCGTGTATTGACCAATATTAAAATGTCAGAAAAATTATACCCCTCTGTTAATAACTCTCCTATTGTCTTTACTACTTTTTCAAATTGTCCTTCGATAAAAAAGAGACTCTCGCTATCTTCTGTTTCAGAAGAGATAGTATCACTTCCTTCATAAAAACGCTCAACCTCATTTTTTAAAGAGCTATCGGTCATCAAGTATTTCAGTGAAAACGCTAAATGCTCTTTTCCTGCTCTGTAACTCTGTTTAAAAATTTTAGAACGTCCTCTCATATCTAATCCTATATCTTTACTCCAATTTATGGCTGTGGGGTTGTAGATGCTTTGAAGCCTATCTCCTGCTAAAAAAAGATTGACTTGCTCTTCATTTTTACTGTCTTTATGTTTTTTTAGAGAGGCGATGCAGACCTTTAACCATGAGTTTCTAAAATCTTGATACTCATCTACCAAGATAACATCGTAAAGAGGTTTAGCCACATTTAACGCCTTTTGGGGCAACTCCTCTTCCCAAAAAAATTGTGTTGCTGGAGAGGGAGGTCTAATTTTAGCTGTAGAGAGAGCAAATTTATGAAAAGTACTCACTTCAATCTTTGACAAATCAATATTGTTTAAATAGAGATTATCATTTAACTCTTTTAGACGATTGCTTATCTTGTAGGTCAAAGACTTGTTATAAGTAACAATGGCAATTTTCCAATGAGGGTACTGCTTTAAAAGATGAATGGCACGAGCAATTAAAACCACTGTTTTACCACTTCCTGGTACACCACTAATTAGATAGTGTCCCACAGGTACTCTTTTGGCAAATAGCTCTTGTTCAATATCTAGGGTCTTAATGATTTTATCAATTTCTCTATGTGCTTCAACTTGTAGTTGAATTTCAGGGAAAATAATCCCTCTAATAACAGCTACTTGCTTGGCTGTAATACTTTTGTTTTTGTTTGGAAAAAGTCTATCGAGCGTTAAATATCTTAACTCCTCTTCATAAATGGAAGTTGTAGGGTATTGATTAAAAAATTTTTTATCTTTAATGTTCTCAGACTTAATAGAGGTAAAAACAACATAGGAGTAGAGATTAAAAGTTAACTCTAACTCTTCATCCATCAATGTCATGTCAGTTGAAAAGAGAGACTTTACAGTGTTGAAATATTGATTTGTTCTAAATGCTGGATTATGATATTTTTTTCCATCAACAGCAATGACCTCTCTGGGATTAAGTGTTTTTAAGTATTCGAAATTCCAGTTTTTTGTCTCAATAATCACAACACCACGAAGAGGGTCAATTAGTAAAAAATCAGGTTCTAAGCCATCTACTCTAGGAGTTAAGTATAAGTAGACCTCTTCTTTTTCTGTTTGATAGAGTCTTTTAAGTCGATGAGCTACTTGTTTTTCTCCCTCTGTTAATGACGTTTCATCATTAGGAATTAATTTTAATGACATAAATTTCCTTATAATATTTAAATTCTTTAATTTTTATTAAATATTATAACTAATTTAATATATTTTATAGTTAATATGATGTGATATAATTACACTGATAAAAAGATATATATGAGGTGAAAAAATAGATGCAAAAACCCCTAGACCAAAATAACACCATAATCTACCAAAAAAATTACCCCTATCTTTCCAAAAAAAAGAGCAAAAAACCATTCCAAGCAACGCTAGGAATAGGTGGCAACATGGGGGATGTTCCTCGTCGGTTTAACCATCTGTTTGTAGTATTGCAACGCTCGGCTGTGGTCGATATTGTAGAGACTTCTCCTATTTTGAAAAACCCTCCTTTTGGCTACTTGGAACAAGCTGACTTTCATAATGCATTAGTTATTGTGAAAACTTGTTTACGTCCTAAAGCACTTTTACGCTATATTTTGCATATTGAAAAAAAGTTTGGAAGAAAACGCTCTTTTGCTGATGCTCCTCGTACGTTAGATATTGATATGATATTTTATGATGAGGTTGTTATGCAAAGTAAAGAGCTGACCGTGCCTCACCCTCATTGGGCGAGTCGTACGTCGGTGGTGATTCCACTAACTTACTTAAAAACAAAAATCTAAGAGAGCCAATGTCTGAAAATGAAGATGATAAACTTTTAACTGTTGAAGATATACAAGCTTTAAGAGCCGAAATTTCATTGATGCACAGTTCGTTAGCCAGTGACGTGGTGGGACACGCTCCACTCATTAAAAAAGTGGTTGAGCGTTTTATGAAACGGGGGCTTAAGCAGGAGTGGATTGAGAAGCTCTTAGCCCCACTAGCAGGCTCATCGTTTGAAGATGATGAGACTATTTTGGTAGCGTATGTCTTAGAAGAGTTAGATCTTTTACTAAGTGTGGTAGCAGAGTCTGAAATGTTAGAGAGAACCATACACATTATTGTGGGGGGAACAGGTATCGGCAAAACCTCCTTGGTGGGGAAATTGGCAGCGAGATATACCTACTTTTTGAAGAGAAATCATCGTGTTGCCTTTGTTAATCTGGACCAGCACAAAGTAGGAGCTGTGGAGCAGTTAGAGAACTATGCAGAGGCGATGGAGATTTCTCTGGTAACGATAGAAGAGCTATTAGAGAACAACTACGATGTGGTATTTGTCGATACAGCAGGAAGTAGAGGAACAAAGTTAGAGGAGTTAGAGAGCTTTTTAGCACTTATTGAAGAGCATAGTGACTACAGAGTCAAAATCTCTTTGGCACTCTCGGCGACCTCTAAAATGAGAGACCTAGAGAGTATTGCTACAGCATTTGAACCCTTTAAGATAGACGACTATATCTTAACCAAGTTAGATGAGACGTGTGATTTGTCCGATATTATAAACTTTTTAATAGAGCAGAAGAAGCCAATCTCCTACATCTCAACAGGGCAAGAGATACCTGAAGATTTAGTGGTTGCATCCAAAGAGTACTTATTAAACAAATTTATGAAATAAAATAAGATATAATTATGAAAAAAATGAAGAGATAAGATGGAAAAGAGAAAAATATTAGTAGGAATGAGTGGGGGAGTGGACTCAACAGTCACAGCAATCCTTTTACAAGAAGAGGGGTATGAGGTAACAGGTGTCTACATGAAACTACATGACAAAAAAGGCTACCACGAAGCGAACTACGCCAAAGCTCAAAGAGTGGGAGAGTACCTTAACATTGAAGTGCATTTTCATGATTTATCCGAAGCCTTTAAAGAGAATGTTTATGACTATTTTGTAGACACCTACAAGCAGGGGTTAACGCCTAATCCGTGTGTGATGTGTAACCGAAACATTAAATTTGGAAAGATGGTTGAGTTTGCTGAAAGTTTGGGTATTGAGAAGGTCGCTACAGGTCACTACGTGAAGTGTGACGGCGACTTTATCTACATGGCAGATGATGAGACCAAAGACCAGAGCTACTTCTTGGCACAGGTACGCAAAGAGACCCTAAAAAAGTTGGTTTTTCCGTTGGCAACGTGGATTAAAGAGGATGTCAAAGCCTATGCGAGCAAAATAGAGGTGTTAGAAGATTTTGCCACCCAAAAAGAGAGTTCAGAAATCTGTTTTGTGGAGAATGAGTACACCGAAGTGTTAGAGCGTCACATGAATATTGACCTTGAGGGGGAGACGATTGACGTTGAAGGAAATGTGGTTGGAAAACACAAAGGGTATATGCACTACACCATTGGAAAACGTCGAGGTTTTACAGTGCATGGGGCTCACGACCCACACTTTGTGGTTGCCATTAAACCCGAAGAGAACCAAATTGTGGTCGGGAAACGGGATGCCTTAGAGGAGAATCGCTTTAAGATTAAGCAGATTAATCTTTTTGAAAAAGGATTGACTGAGTTTGACTCAACTGTTAAAGTACGCTACCGAACCAGAGCCATTCCTTGTAGGGTGAAGCTTGAGGGAGATGAAGGAACGGTAGAACTCTCAGAGTCAGTTTTTGGACTAGCCTATGGACAAGTGGCTGTCTTTTATGATGGAAACAAGCTGATTGGTTCAGGAATTATCTGTTAAGAGACTGTTTTAAGGGGATGTTATTTAATTTCACTTTTAAGTAATATACCTCTTTTTGAAAATTTAAACATAAGAGAGACCATGAGCCTAATAACCACTACGCATCTAAAAGATTACCAAGAACCTGACTTTAAACTACATAGTGTCAATTTGACCTTTGACCTTTTTGAAGAGTACGCTCTTATCACCAATGTGATGGAGGTAGAGAGCGTTACCGAGGGAGTAACAGAGATGCTACTCAATACGATTGACTTGGAGTTGGTTAGCTTAAAAGTGAATGGAGAAGTCTACTCCTATAGCCACGCTAATGAGACGCTATGCTTAGAAAATTTACCAAAAACGTTTACATTAGCGATTGAGAACAGAATCTACCCAGCCCAAAATACTGAGTTAGAAGGGCTGTATCAATCTGGAGCCATTTTCTGTACGCAAAATGAGCCAGAGGGGTTTAGACGCATTACCCCTTATCTTGACCGACCTGATGTGATGAGTATTTTTACCACAACGATTATTGCAGAGAAGATAAAATATCCTATTTTACTTTCTAATGGTAATCAAGCCAGTGACTACAGAGCATTGGAAAATGGGCGACACAGTGTTACGTGGCACGACCCACACCCAAAACCAGCTCACCTTTTTGCACTGGTTGCAGGAGATTTAGGGGTAATTTCAGATGAGTTTACCACAGCCTCAGGTAACGATGTGGCGTTAAATATCTACTGTGACTTAGGTAATGAGTCCAAATGCACCCACGCCATGCAGTCACTTAAAGAGGCGATGGTGTGGGATGAAGAGCAGTATGGGCGTGAGTATGACTTAGATATTTACAACATTGTGGCTGTTGACAGTTTCAATATGGGGGCGATGGAGAACAAAGGGCTAAACATCTTTAATACAGCAGCTGTTTTAGCCAACAGCGATGTGGCGACGGATGCTAACTTTATGCGAATTCAGGGGATTATTGCCCATGAGTATTTTCACAACTGGACGGGAAATAGAGTGGGGTGTAAAAACTGGTTTCAACTCACTCTCAAAGAGGGGTTAACAGTATTTCGTGACCAATGTTTCTCTGCCGACCTAAATTCAGCCGAGGTGCAACGCATTGAAGATGTTAAGCTTCTTAGAGGACACCAATTTGTAGAAGATGCCTCGCCTACAGCTCACCCCATTCAGCCAAAGTCATACATTAGCATGAACAACTTCTACACAGCAACCGTCTACGAAAAAGGGGCAGAGGTAATTCGTATGATTCACACGCTCATTGGAGAAGAAGCCTACAAAAAAGCGATGGATTTATATTTTGAACTATTTGATGGAAAAGCTGTGACCACAGAAGATTTTGTTTACTGTATGTCCGAAGCATCGGGCAGAGATTTAACAGAGTTTAAACGCTGGTATGAACAGTCGGGAACGCCAACAGTTAAAATCTCAGAAGCCTTTAATAGTGGTGAATACAGTGTGACATTTGAGCAGATAGTGCCTAACACGGTAGAGGGAAAAGCACAACAGCACTACACCATGCCTTTTACAATAGGACTTATCGACATGAATGGTGAGGAGATTTTAGAAGAGAAGTTGGTTCTCTCTAAGGCGAAGGAGACTTTTTCATTTAAGGGGTTAAACTCAAAGCCTTACCTCTCAGCCAACAGAGACTTCTCTGCTCCTGTCAATGTGGTGCAAGAGGGTGTGGATTATGCGTTTGGCATGAAACATGACCAAAATAGCTTTAGCCGTTATGACAGTAAACAAGCCTTTGCCATAAAAACTTTAGAGAAAATCATGCAAGAGGGAGTTGTTGATGAATCTTTTGTAGAGGCATTTGGGGCTATTATAGATGAGGAGTTAGACTACGCCTACAAAGCGTTACTTCTAGAGTTGCCCTCTGTTGGTGAGATGATGCAAGAGCAGAGAGCAGTAGAGGTTGAGCCAATTTATGAGGCACTAGAGCTTCTCTCTAAAACATTGGCTAAAGTCCATAAAAATAAGCTTTTAGAACTCTATAGATGTTATCATAAACCTAATAATAAAAAATTAGACAGCGTAAGTATGGGAGAGAGACGGCTTAAAAATATCGCTCTTTTTCACCTCTCAGCACTGGATACAGAAGAGGTTATTACCTTGGTAAAAGAGCAGTACTGGGCATCAACAGCCATGGGTGACCGTGTGGTGGCATTGGATATTATTGAAAACTCGTCAGCACATCATAGCGATGAAGCGTTAACTGATTTTTATGAAAAATATAAAGAGAATACCTTGGTTATGAACAAATATATTGCCATTTTAGCCTCTTCAAAAAGAGTAGGGCTGTTAGAGAGGGTCGTGGCTCTACAAAAGAGTGAGATATATGATGAGAAAGTACCCAATTTAGTGCGTGCCTTGTTTGGTACTTTTATGGCAAACAGTAAATACTTTCATGCCAAAGATGGAAGTGGTTATAAGTTTATGGCAGAGAAATTGTTAGAGATAGATGCTATTAATGCCCAAATTTCTTCACGGCTAGCAGGAGGTTTTAAACTCTATGAGCGTATGAACGAGCAAAATAGGGTGGTTATGAAGAGTGAGTTAATGCGTGTGCTAGAGCAAGAAGGCATCTCTAAAAACCTCTACGAGATAGTGGCTAAGATTGTAAAAAAGGAAGATTAGATATAATCACCCTATGATAAAAGAAAAATTACGCAATATAGAGATATTTAATGAGTTAAAAGATGATGAGCTTGAGAAGATAGTCTCTATTTCAAGCATCAAAAAGTTGTCACGAGACAATATCCTCTTTTATGAAGGGGAAGAACCAAAATATTTCTATGCTCTTTTAGATGGGTTTGTGAAGTTTTACAAGACCGATTTAAAGGGTAATGAGGTAATTATCCACTTTTTTACAACCCCAACACTTATTGCTGAGATGCCAACTTTTGAGAAGATTCCTTTTCCTGCGACGGCTATCTCTATGAGAGATGAGAGTGAGTTTCTCTTAATTGAGAGAGAGAAGTTTTTAGCCTTACTCTCTAATGATACACGTTTTACACTCTACATCGTAAAGTCATTAACACAGAAAGTGCGTACATTAGAGCAAGTAATCAACAGAAACCTAATCTATGATGCCATGACCAAAGTGTGTGCCTTTATTAAAGAGAATCCAAGTGAAGTGGTAAACAGTAAACACAAAGAGATAGCAACAATCCTCAACATGGCACCAGAAACGCTTTCACGTGTATTAAAGAAGCTAAAGACACTCAATATTATTGACAAAGAGTACAGACTTTTAGACAGAGATAAGTTGAATATGTTTTTAGAGTTCTAAATTTCACTTTTAAGTAATATACCCATTTTTGAAACTCTATTTTTCGCTACTATCACAAAAAGTGGCTTTTCCATAGGCTATGGTTAACATAATATTAATTCTATTAAAAGTATATCTTACCCTCCTCGCCAGTAGCTAAAAAATTTGATATAAAATATATACTTTATTTATAATATTTCAAAAAAGAAATATTACTTAAAAGTGAAATTTTAAAATCACTCTAATTCATGCTCAAATACTAAGTCGAACTCTTTGAAGTTTAAATAGCTCTCTAACAGTACACCTAGCTTCTTATGCTCTATCAATCCATAGGTGAACATGGTCTCTAGTATCTTTTCACGGTAATATATCTCTTCAAGTATCTCTCTATATTGTAGCTTTATGTAGGGTGAAATACTCTTTAAATCTCGTTGAATATCCTCTTGATACCCCTTGAAACCTTGCTCTTTATAGTCTGCTCGTAGTTCATCTTTGTCAATGTCGTAGGCTGCCTCTAACATTTTTCTAAAGATAAAATCTTCAAAATTCTTAGCCAATACTTCGGTCTCGTTCATATCATTCCAAATGAAAACAATGGCAGGTTCACCCTCTGTTTTAATGCCATCATAAAAGGCATAGATATTGCCCTCCTCTGTTTTGGCAAAGGGAATAAACTTATGCTCATCGACATTCCAAACCTCGTCAAACTTCCAGTTGAGTATGGTTTCAGCTGTGAGCATCTCAAAGTCAAAACCTCCTGTGTGCAAAAGTAATGGTGGCTTCTCTCTGATTTTCGGGTAAATAGTCGAAGCCCAGCTCTCATTGTTTCCAAACTCTCCTGTGTGACCATTCATCCAGTCAAGCATTCCATCATCCCATAAGGTTTTGAAGAGTTTTGGAAATTTAAATTTATATTTTTTTTCTATCATATTAAGATTCATTATTATTTTTGCCTTTCTTTAAAGATAAATTATAGTTAAATTTACTTAGATAGAGATTGCCCTACTCTCTATTGGCTACAGATTGATTTCTGAACATACCAGCTAAACTCACTGACCATGGTAGTCATCCCTGTACTATCTTTTAGCTCTACTTCAATGGTTAAAACAGCTTTACCTCGTCGCAGATAGTGATGCATAAACTTCTCTTTTCTATCACTATCTACTGTGGCGATGGCTGTAAGTTCTGTGGTAGCTGGTTGTTTGTATTTTAGGGTTGAACCACGTAGTAGTGGCATCATCTCCTCAGCATACTCAGGAAAAAGTGAGAGTAAAAAAAGTCCACTTTGGGTCTCTGCCAAGGTAAATTGAGCTGCTGCGTGAAGTGTGCCTATGTGATTGTGTACCTCAGGTTTTAACTCTAAGCTCAAGTGATTTTTGTTTTTAGGTTTAATACCTAAGTACTGAGCAAAAGGGATAATGTTTAACAATTCCATATTTAAATCTATTTTATACATTATTTAAACTTTACTTTTTATTTTAATAGAGTTTATTTAAAAATTGTGTATGAATTTATTTTACTCCTCATCGTTGGCTTCAGCCGACATAAAACCTAAAACAGTATAATCTTTAATAATAAATATAATAAGGTTAAATTATGATGAAGTTCTCTATTTTTACCACCCTGCTTCTGTTAAGTACCACCCTGATAGAAGCAGAGAACAATGCAACTCAACACGTAGAGAGTAATGTTACAACTGTTGAGAACAACCAAACCACGCTAAATGATGCGACACAACAACAAGTTGAAGAGCAGATGAGAAGGGAAGAGAAGTATGCCAAAGAGCAGGTGTTCTACCAAGGAGATGACTATGACCTTAAATCCAGAGAGATAAATGAGAAGTCCTTAGAGAACCTTAATCTCATCGAGCCTGACTTTGACTTTGAGATGGATGATGTCTATCGAGATGATTTATAAGTGTAAAGACCTTATCTACTCATACGACCAAAAGAGGTTATATTTCTCAATCAATCCCCTCTTTTTGAGTCGTGCCAAAAGGACTTCTGCTTTTTTCTTCTGAGCAGGAATATAGGACTTAATGCCATAAAACCCTTTGTACTTTAAAATGTAAGTAATCCCAAAATATTTCTTAATCTCTTTTTTGTACTGTTTCGCTTTGGCAACTGTACTAAAACGCCCCAGTTTAATGGCAACGTGAGTCTGCTGAGGCTCAATAATGGCGTAACTGCTCACCTCAATGCTCTTTTTAGACAACGCTTTGAGTGCGACAACTTTAGAACTTTTAGGGGTCACAGGCGAACCGACTCGGGCGACCTTTGGCACAGAGATAACTTCAATATTTACTGTAGCGACCCCTTTCTGTTTTGTTCCAAGATAGGTTGCTGCCCCTTTAGAGAGGTCTAGCTCTCTGTTTGACCAAAAAGGCCCTCGATCGTTGATGCGAACGTTAATACTTTTTCCATTGGCAGGGTTGGTCACTTTAAGTACTGTTCCCAAAGGATAGGTTTTATGAGCAGCTGAGATGCCATTCATATCATAGACTTCACCCAGTGCCGTTAACTTTCCATGAAAATAGTCTCCATACCAACTCGCTTTAATGGTTTTGCTCTCTCCAATGGCGAGTTTATGGGGATAGTAGGTGATATTTTTAACGGTGTAGGCAGAGAGGGACGCTCTGATGCGTCGCTCCTCTTTGGTGAAAGCAAAAAGGAGTGTTGAGCTTAAGAGGAGTAGAAAGGTAAACTTTACCATTAAAGCATTATCTCTCTTTGCCCTTTGCTATTTGGGGCAGAGAGAACCCCCATCTCTTGGAGTTGCTCAATAATATTGGCTGAACGGTTGTAGCCAATCTGCAACTTTCGTTGCAAGTAGGAGATAGAGGTTTTTTGGTCGGTCAAGATAATCTCTTTCGCCTCTTCATAGAGTTCATCTAAATCACCTTGAACCCCTAGCCCTACCCGTGTATCGGCTTCATCTTTCACCAAATAACGCTCATCATAGTCGGGAGCCCGTTGCTCTTTTAAGAACTCCACAATCTCTTCAATCTCATCTTCGGAGTTCCACGGAGCGTGAATACGCACCAAGCCGTTTGTGCCAGGAGGAGTAAAGAGGGCATCCCCTTTTCCAAGGAGTGAGTCAGCCCCAAGAGCATCTAAGATAACCTTAGAGTCAATCCGTTGCCCTACTCGGTAAGAGAGACGTGACGGAAGGTTCGCTTTAATCAGCCCTGTTACCACGTCCACACTTGGTCGCTGGGTCGCCACAATAAGGTGAATCCCCGATGCCCGTGCCATCTGTGCCAGTCGTGCGATAGAGTACTCGACATCTTTTCCTCCATTCATCATAAGGTCGGCAAGTTCGTCAATAATCACCACGATAAATGGCATGGTATCAATGCCCTTCTTCTTCGCTTTTTCATTGTAGTTGTCGATATTTTTGGTGCGACTCTCAGCCATCATCTTGTAGCGTCGCTCCATCTCGCCCACCATATTTGCCAACGCAGCAATTGCTTTGACAGCATCGGTAATAACAGGGGTAATGAGGTGAGGAATATCATTATAGATAGAGAACTCCAACATCTTAGGGTCAATTAACATCAACTTCAAGCTGTCAGGGTCGTTTCTATAGAGGAGCGACAAAATCATCGCATTGATTCCCACCGATTTACCCGAACCCGTTGTTCCTGCAATGAGCAGGTGAGGCAACTTCTTAAGGTCGGTCACAAAAGGATTTCCCACAATATCTTTTCCCATTGCAATGGTCAGAGGCGACTTAGAGGTCAAGAAGAGTTCACTCTCTAAAATGTCTCGCAGATAGATGGTGTCAAAAGTCTCATTTGGAATCTCAATCCCTATCACATCTCGCCCAGGAATTGGGGCTTGAATACGAATGGTCTCGGCACGTAACGCCATTGCAAGGTCATCTTGTAGGTTGAGAATCTTAGAGACTTTAACATTGGCTGCTGGTTTAAACTCAAAAGTGGTAACCAATGGGCCAGAATAGATGTCCATCACCTCCCCTGTAATCTTAAACTGCCCCAACTTGTCAAGCAACTCATGCACCTTTCGGTCAATCTCCTCTTCATTGATTTTACGAGAGACTTTAGGGGCTTCCTCTAAAAACTCTAAATAGGGTAACTCAAAATCCTCAGGCTCTGCAATTTCACCTTTTTCAAGCTGTTCCATTAGCTCACGATTCTCTTTTAACTCATCGATAATTTTTACCCTATTCTCCTTCTCTTCAAGAATACTCTCTTCGGTATACTCAGGAGTACTTTTAGGAGACTCTTTTGGCTCTTCAATGGTAACAATCTCCTCAGAATCTTCAACCAGCGTCTCTGCAATAGATTGAAGTGGTTCTATCTCTAAATTACCCATCTCATCAATTGGTCGCTCTTCCAACATAGGTGTCTCTTCAAGCACTTTTTTCTTCTTAAGAGGTTTTTTCTTCTTATGAACAATCTTTCTTGGAGATTTTTGTTTAACAGTAGTTGGATTTACCGATTTTCGGACTCTTCTCTTTTGAGCCACAATGGTTGTCATGCTCTCTGTACTCTTTTTGTCAAAAAATGGATTTTCAATTCTCTCCCATAAAAATCTTGTTTTTTCTATAGCTAAATTTTTTAGTTTAACAAGATATTTCATCGCTTTTTTGAAGTCTGGTATATCATTTAAAATCAGTACCAATGCCACCACTACTGAGAGCAACCACAAAAGCCACATTCCTGCTTTACCTATGTAAGGGTTTAAAAAGTCATAAAGACTTAATGATATTTTTCCACTATCATACAGGTCCATAACCAACGATTGAAGCAGTATAAATGAGACCAACAGAAGCAACCAGCCTGTGTGAAACTCTAAATCTTTTACCAATCTTTTATCTTTATAAATTCTATACATAGGGTAGATAAGTATCAACATATCGACATATGCCAAATAGCCAAAAAATTCAATATTCCCTTCTCCAAAGCTTTTACCTATCTTTCCTACCATCTCCGTAGAGTGAAAGATTGTTGAGAATGAACCAAACAAAAAAATTATTATTATTATTAATATAGAGATATGCACTAAAACTCCTAAAAAATTTGGAAAATTATATCATCATTTTTAAAAAAAGTCTCAAAAAGCCCATATTTTCGACTCTTTTCAATAGATATTTTCTAAATTCCTTGTTATTTTAAATAAAAAATTGTAGAATTGATTACAAATATATTACAAAGGATAATTTAATGAAAAAAGCAGAGTTTATTGATGCTGTAGCAGAGAAGTCGGGTTTATCAAAGAAAGATGCAAACGAGGCGTTAAATGCAATATTAGAAACTATCACAGAAGCATTAAAAGCTAAAAAAACTGTTAGTTTTATCGG
>Ga0256827_10002081_pt1 | contig 12909 bp, 7 predicted proteins | sample CV84metaG_FD_185977 | JGI IMG/M metagenome (GOLD analysis project Ga0256827, IMG submission 185977) | Hydrothermal vent microbial communities from East Pacific Rise, Pacific Ocean - CV84 | ecosystem: Environmental > Aquatic > Marine > Hydrothermal vents | place: Pacific Ocean: East Pacific Rise... | reverse complement strand
CAAAGAGAGATATAATGAACCTATGGCAGAACTTCAAACAATATTTCAGTTAGAATTGATGGAGTATGAGTTAGCAATAGAAGATAACGATAGAAATGATGATATAACTATTATAGGTTTTGAGATAGGAAAAAAATCAAATAAATTGGAACATACAATAGATGAGATACTAAAATATGAGGGTGTTATGACTCAAAATGTTATAGCAACTTGTTTAGATAATATAGAAACAAAAATAACAACGCTAGGGATAGTTGGAAATATCTCAACTATAACCATAGAGTATTGTCAAAATATGATGAACTACTCTAAAGATGATAAAGTAGATTCGAGAGAGATAGTACCAGCAGGAAAAATAGAGGTACAATATATAGATAAAGAGTATTATGAGATAACAGCAATCAATATAGTTTCAACAGAAGATAAACAGAAGATAGAACCAAAACTTAAAGAGATACAATCTTTAGATAAATCAGGAATTAAAGAGAGATATAGAGAGCTAAGACGTTCAGGGCAAAATACCCATGAAAAAGGTGGAGGGATAGGTTTGTATGAGATAGCAAAAGTTAGTAATATTATTAAATATAATTTTATAGCTATCAATAACAATAAATATCAATTTATGATGCAATCTGTTGTCATACCTAAAAAAAGATAGCTTGGAGAATAAAGGAGCAATAAAAATGTGCGCAGTAGTAACAGAAAAGTATATAGACCCATTTACAGATTTTGGTTTTAAATGGATATTTGGAACAGAAGAAAATAAATCATTATTGATAAGTTTTTTAAATGATTTACTAGAGCTAGATGAAAAGATAGTAGATTTTTCATTTGATGATTTGAGATTATTAGAAAATAAAAAGAAGATAAGTACAACTAAAGATGAGAAGACATATCTAACAAAAGTACAACTATGTGATATGGATACAAAAGAACTATTTTATGATAAGATGACCTATTATTATATAGAGATGCCAAAGTTTAAAAAGGTAGAAAAAGAGTTGTCATCACATCTTGAGAAATGGTTGTTTTATCTAAAAAATTTAGAAAAGTTAGATGATATACCAAAAACATTTAAAGATGATGAAGTTCTTGAAAATGCTTTTGATGTAGCTGAATTTTTAAAATTAGATAAAGAGAGAAAATTTGCTTATCAACAAGATTTAAAAGCGAGATTGGATTATAAGAATAGTATCGATTATGCTAAGGAGTTGGCTGGGAAAGAAGGACTTGAGAAAGGATTAGAGCAAGGGATTGAACAAGGGATTGAGCAAGGTATTGAGCAAGAAAAAAAGAATAGTGAGAAGCAATTAAAAAATGAAAAAATCAATATTGCAAAAATTTCATTAGAGCAGGGGTTAGATATAAAAACTATATCTTTAATTACAGGTTTGATGGTTAAAGATATAGAAAAAATTTAATTTTAATAAAAGGAAAAAATAGTGAAAAAAATAAATTGTGATGTATTAGTTATTGGAGGTGGTCCAGCTGGTGGTGTATCTGCTGTGACTGCTAAGATGAACTATCCTGAGAAAGAGGTTTTAGTTATTCGTGAGTTTGAAAAACAGTTGGTACCTTGTGCTATTCCTTATATCTTCGGTAAAACACTTGGAAGTAGTGAAAAAAATCTTTCTTCATGTGATATGGCAGGAAAGATGGGTATCTCTACACTTTTAGGGAAGATAGAAGATATTGATATGAAAAAGAAGATAGCTTATTCGTCTGAAAATGCTATCTCATTTGATAAATTGATTTTTGCAACAGGTTCTCAACCATTTGTACATGATTCTTTAAGACATTCATTAGTTCTTGAGGGTGTTTTTACTATTGCAAAAAATAAAACTTTGATAGATAAACTTAAAATGTATGCAGATACAAGAGACGAGATAGTTATCGTTGGAAGTGGTTTTATCGGAATTGAACTTGCAGTTGAGATGGCTATGAATGGTAAAAATGTTACTGTTATTGGTGGTTCTACACATATTTTAAAAAATGCTTTTGATAGTGAAATAGCGATAGAAGCTGAAGAGTTGATGCTTTCTCACGGCGTTAAATATATTGGAGAAGATAGAGTTGTTGAGATAATTGATAAAAATGGTGATAATATAGTAAATGCAGTAAAACTTAAAAGTGGAACTATTGTAGATGCAGAGATTGTAATCTTAGCAACTGGATACAAACCAAATACTGAATTAGCTCAAAAAGTAGGTGTTTCTCTTGGCCATTATGGAGGTATCTGGGTTGATGAGTATATGAGAACAGAAAACCATGATATTTTTGCTGTTGGAGATTGTAGTTCCCGTCGTGATTTTATTACTAAAGAATCATCTAAAGTGATGTTAGCATCGACATCAGCATCAGAGGGACGAGTCGCTGGAAGTTCACTATATGATATAAAATATCTTAAAGGTTTTAGTGGAACTATCGCTATCTTTTCGACAATGATAGGTAAAACTGCATTTTCATCAGCAGGGGTTACTGAGGAACAAGCAAAATTAGCAGGGATAGATATAGTTGTAGGTTCTTTTAGTGGTATGAACCGTCATCCATCTACTATTCCAGGGGCTCAAAGACAGTTTGTAAAATTGATAGCTATGAAACATGGTGGTCAAATTATAGGTGGTCAAGTTGTTGGTGGTGAAGAAACAGGTGAGATGATAAATATAATAGGATTAATCATAGAATCCCATTTTGATATATATCGTGTTATGTCTATGCAGGTAGCAACACAACCTATGCTCACAGCAGCGCCTACAAATTATCCTATTGTAATGGCTTCTATTATGGCTTCAAAATCTATAAAAATATAATTTTACAACTAATATAATAGCTTTTATCCATTAAATTTTTATTTAATGGATAAAATAAAGTCCTTTAAGATAATCCAATAAAATATTTTTTAATAGAAGATTAAATAGTAAAATAGTAAAATACCCTATTATAAGGATTTTTTATGAGATTTTTTTTACTATCATTTTTTCTTACTTTTAGTTTATATGCTAAAGATATAACTCCTAACGATGTATACACTCAAGTTATGCTTATCTCAGATGAGATACACTTTTTATTAAAACATTATGGGATTAAACATAAACATAAAGAGATTATAGAGAGAGTTAAGGTAGATACTAAACTAAAACCTCGTAATGCTTGGCAAAAAACATATGAGATAATGGTAAAGATAAATATATTAAGAGCAGAATATAATCTTCCAATAGTTGAACCTACAAATATGAGTCCAGTCCTTCATCTTAACCCTGATTTGGTATATGAACAAACACAAAGAATTTTAACAGAACTTAATATCTTTAAATTGAGAAAAGGGATAGTTAGTCCAAAATTTAAAGAGAAGCAATATAATGGGAAAACACCTGTTGATGTTTTTAATGGTTTGAGCCATATATCTGCATCATTAGATGAACTTAATAAAGGTGGAGTGACACCATCATTTGTTTTTGGTGAAAATATGCGTTTATATGATGATATAACATTGGTTTTAGAGCATCTAAATATAGAAGACAAAACAATTCCTAAAATTAAAGATATAGATTCAACACCAACAGATACATTTAATATAGGAATGAAAATGCTTGAAAAAATAAAAGAGTTACAGATAGGTGCAGGAATTGATTTCGTGAATTTTAGTGAATTTAGAAAAAGTAGGTCTACACCGAGTGAAGTTTTTGGAATTACACAACTTGTATTGGCTGAGTTACAAACTATTAAGGCTTATATAGGAGTGGATAATATTACAGGAAGTGCAAATAGATACAACACTAAGACACCAGTTGAAGTAGACCAGTTAATGAGTTGGAACTTGAGAAAATTAAATCTCATTCACTCTTTAAATAAAAGGAGATAATATGAAGATTAAAATTTCAGTGAAAAATAAGATATTTTCTCTTTTTATTATAGTTATGCTTTTTATGGTTACTGCTGTTGGTTGGTTTGGATTTAAAAGTGCAAAAGATTCTTATATAAACTCTGCATTGTCTATTAATAATGGAAAAGCAAAAGCTTTTGTAAATGAGATGAAGGGACTTTTGGGGACAATATCTGAAGATATTCTTTATAATGCTGATTTTTATGCTTTAGAAAAATTATTGATATGGGAAGATTTAAAAGATGAACGTAAGATACGAGTTTGGAAAAATGTTTATATATCCTCTTTAAAAGATTATATTTTAAGTAAAAAACTCTATTATCAGGTACGAATTTTAGATACAGATGGGAATGAAAAAATTCTTTTAAAATATGATAAAGAAACAGATACTATTATCGAAACACCATCAGATAGATTACAAAATAAATCACAAAGACAATATTTCAAAGAAGCGATGAAGTTAAAAAAAGGGGAGTTTTATATATCTGAAATGTCTTTAAATATTGAAAATGGTATGATAGAAAAACCATTTGTACCTGTTGTCCGTTATTCGACACCTCTTATTAATGAGAATAGAGAGATTAAAGGAGTTTTAGTTTTAAATTTTAATGCTTCTTATATACTTGAGGAGATAGAAAATATTAAAAGAAAAGATAAGGAAGCTCAACATTTTTATCTTTTAAATGAAAATGGTTATTATCTTTTTGCAGAAGATAAAGAGAAAAGATGGGGTTTTCAACTTGGAACAGGGTATAACTTTAAACAAGATTATAAATCTATTATGAAAAGATTTAAAAATAAAGAGCATATTACATTTATAGAAGATGATAAGATATTTTCTATGAATAAAATCTATCCTAATAAGATAAAAAGTCCCTATCGTTTTTGGTATTTTATATCTGAAATTGATAAAAATGTAGCACTTAAATCTTTAGATAAATTTATGAGTAAATTTTTCTCAATTGTTTTAACTGTTTTATTACTTGGATTATTTATTATCAACTGGTATATATCAAGATTGATGACTCCATTAAATCAGATAACATCTCAATTAAAATCCTTATCAGATGGGGAGATAAAAAAAGAAAATATTAAATATAGTGCTGATGATGAGATAGGTGAGATTATAAACTCTACTACAAAACTTGTAAATTCGATAGAAATAACTATACAACAGGCCAATGCTGTTGCTAATGGAAGTTTTACTCAAAAGATAGAGTTATTAAGTAAAAATGATGCACTTGGACTGGCTTTAGAAAGTATGACTATTCGTTTAAAAGAGATAACGAATTTGGCTCAAAGTTTATCTATGGGTAACTACGATGTACGTGTATTAGCAAAAAATTCAGAGGATAAACTAGGGTTAGCTCTTATTGATATGGTAGAGTATTTAAAAACTATTAGTACTATTACCGAATCGATATCTTTAGGGGAGTTAAATGTTAAATATAGAGTAAAAGGTGCAGAGGATAGATTGGGTTATGCTGTGTTGCAGATGATAAAATATTTGAAAACTATTTTACAACAAGCAAATGCAATCTCTCAAGAAAATTTTACAACTACAATTAATGTGAAATCTAAAAATGATGAACTTGGTCAAGCTTTAGTGACTATGACAAATATTTTGAAAAATTCAAGTATTCAAAATAAAAATGAGATATATTTTAGTGAAGGTATAGGAAAATTTAGTGATGCACTTACAGGTATTACAGAAACAGTAGAACTTTCACGAAAAGCTATTACAATGGTGAGTCGTTATGTTGAAGCTAGTTCGGGGGTTCTCTATACGTACAACAATGAAAAGAGGGAACTTAATCTTATCGCTTCTTTTGCATATACATCTCGAAATACTCTTTCAAATAGCTTTAAACTAGGAGATGGTGTAGTTGGACAAGTTGCACTTGAAAAAGAACCAATTTTGATTAGAAATATTCAAGATGATGAGTTTATTGTCCAAACAGGAACAACACTCTCCACTCCAAAAGAGGTATATGCTTTTCCTTTAACTTATGAAGGTGAACTTTTTGGTGTTATTGAACTGATGAGTTATGAAGGTTTTACTTCGGTAAATAAAGAGTATCTTGTTAAAATTTCCACTATTTTAGCATCAGCACTTCATACAACAAGTCAAAATGTGCAGATTAAAGTTCTTTTAGAAAAATCGCAAAGTGCTTATGAAGAGTTGCAAGTGCAAAGTGAAGAGTTACAAGAATCAAACGTACAGATGGAGGAGCAACAGCAACAACTGACTCTTCAATCTAAAGAGCTAGAGATAAAAAACAATACACTTCAAAAAGCTAAAGAGGAGATAAACCAACGTGCTAAAGATTTGGAAAAAGCTTCTAAATATAAGAGTGAATTTTTAGCAAATATGAGTCACGAGTTAAGAACACCTTTAAATTCGATTATTCTTCTCTCTAAACTTTTATTACAAAATAAAAATGAAACATTAAACTCTAAAGATATAGAAAAATCAAAAGTAATCCATAAAGCAGGGAATGATTTACTTTTCTTAATTAATGATATTTTAGATTTGAGTAAAGTTGAGTCTGGAAATATGGAGCTAGATAGCAGTGAAGTATCAACTGCAGAGATGATAGATGAACTAGAAGGTCTTTTTGGTGCAATAGCAGAAGATAAAAGGTTGAATTTTATTGTTGAAGATAGATATAATTCCAATCTCTTTATCGATAAATCAAAATTTTTACAGGTGTTGAAAAATCTTTTAAGTAATGCTTTTAAATTTACAAAAGAGGGGTCTGTTACATTACATATAGAAAGTTCTTCAGATGAGATAACTTTTCAAGTGAAAGATACGGGAATAGGAATTCCTAGTGATAAATTGGAAACAGTATTTGAAGCATTTAAACAGGTTGATGGCTCTATTAGTAGAGAGTTTGGGGGAACAGGTTTAGGGCTTTCTATCAGTCGAACAATTGTTGATTTGATGGATGGAAAGATAGATATTGAAAGTGAATTTGGTGTTGGTACAACTTTTATAGTGACTTTACCTTTAGGGAAAAATGGTGTTGCTCAAGAGAAACAGGAGAGTAGAAAAATTGTGAAGCCAAAAATAGAGGAAAAATCTGTTGAGGTAAATAAATTTTCTATTATAAATGATGAAGATGAAAATTTTTCTTCTGATATTTTAGAGGGTAAAAATATTTTAATTGTAGATGATGATAGTCGAAATATATTTACATTAACATCAACACTTGAGGAGATGGGTGCAGAAGTTTTTAGTGCATTTAATGGAAAAGAGGCGATAGAGATGTTAGAGGAGGATGAAGAGGTTATGGATATAATTTTGATGGACCTTATGATGCCTGTGATGGATGGACTTAATGCAATAGAAAAAATAAAAGCAGATGATAGATTTAAAACTATTCCTATTATCGCAATTACTGCTAAAAATATGCCTGAAGATAAGCAAAAATGTTTAGATGCAGGAGCAAATGATTATTTGGCAAAACCTTTAAAATATAGTGTATTGGTAAATATTTTTAAAGCATGGTTAAAATAGAGTGTTAAAATTTTTTGAAGATAGTGAAGGTTGTGATATTGTCATAAATTATCCTATAACTTCTGATGATATAGACACTTTACAAAGGGTTTTAAATTTAGATAAATACTCCTATTGGAATATCACTTTTGGTCGTATATATATGGTTGATAGACGTATCATTCTTCTATTATATGATGCAATTTTTAGAGATAAAAAAGATATAAAGATTGTCACACATAAAGAAAAATTGAATAAATATTTTCATCAATTAGGTTTTAAAACACTCTTTATCTCTCTAATAAAAGAGGATATTGTAAATATAGATAATATTGATATAGTTCTTATAGGGGGGAGTGCTGATTCATCTCAAAAAATTTTAAAGTTTATTAAAAATATCTCTTTAGAACATTTAACATTAGTGATTGTTCAACATATTGAGTCAGAGAGCAAAGAGTTATTTGAGGCAATTGCACAAAGATATACTCACTATAAAGTGAGCTATGCTAAAGATAATGAAAAGATAGAAAAATCAAAAATATATCTTGCTCCAAAAAATAGACATCTTTTAGTATCTGATGGAAAATTTAGGATAGGTAATGCTCCAAAATATAATTTTTCTCGCCCCTCCATCTCTCTAAGTTATCAATCATTTTCAAAAGAGTATACAGATAGATTACTTGTTATTCAGGAGTGTGGTTATCTGCACGATGGTGTTGATAAACTTTTAGAGGCAAAACAAAATGGTTCACATATCGTTGTTCAAAATAGTGATGAGTGTGAAGCAAAAACGATGGTAAAAGATGCTATAAATGAAAATGTTCACGATTATATATTTAAGTTAAATAAGATAATAGATTATATTAATTTTATAGATAGAAAGATGAAACAATCTAAATGTATAGAGTATCTTTTAAAGATGATATATAAAAATTATGGATATGATTTTCAACTCTATCAAAGAGCTATGATACAAAGACGTTTAGGTGTTTTTATGATAAAGCACGATATTAAATCTTTAAAAGATGCTATTGGAGTTATTGTTTTTAATTCAACTGCTTTTAAAGGATTTTTTTTAGAGGTTTCTATCAATGTAACAGAGTTTTTTCGAGACCCTCTCTCCTTTGAAAAAATAGGTGATTTTATACATCAATCTTATAAACATCGCCATCATATAAAGATATGGAGTGCAGGGTGTAGTAGTGGAAAAGAGGCATACTCTTTGGCTATGTTGTTAGATAATTTAGGAATGTTAAAAAAGTCTATTATCTATGCAACAGATTTTAATAGTGTTATCTTAGAGGAGGCACAAAATGCTATCTATTCAAACAGTGCATATAGTAAAGCTAAAGAAAATTGTAATCTTTTTAAAAAAGAAAATAACTTTGATAAATATATTGCAAAAAATGAAAATTTTATAGCTATTGATGAAAGAATAACGCAAAAAGTTCTTTTTTTAGAGCATAATTTAGTAATAGATAGCTCCTTTAATGAATTTGATATTATAATATGTAAGAATGTAATTATCTATTTTGATTATGTGTTACAAAAACGTGTTTTTAATTTGATTTATGACTCTCTAAAATTTGGTGGGTATCTGATTTTAGGAGAGAGTGAAAGGTTAGATGTGAATTTGAATGATAAATTTGAGATAGTAGATGAAAATAGTAAAATATATAAGAAGGTGGTTTAATATATGAAAAAAAATATATTATGTATTGATGATATTCACACAAATCTTTTTATCCTGTCCAATGTAATAGAAGATGAAAATGAAGAGTTGTATAATGTATTGACTGCTGATTCAGCTTATAAAGGATTGGAAATTCTTTTAAAAGAGCAGATAGATATTATTCTTTTAGATGTAATGATGCCAGAGATGAACGGTTTTGAGTGTGCTCAAATGATAAAATCAAATAAGAGAACACAAAAAATTCCTATAATTTTTGTAACAGCAAATAATGATGATGGAACAATACAGCAATGTTATGATGTTGGAGGTGATGATTATGTCAATAAACCTTTTAATAATGTTGAACTTTTATCACGTATATCTTTCCATCTCAAACTACAAGAAAAAGAGCAGATGCTGATAGAGGAGAAAGAGTATGCACAAAGTATTCTTAATCTACAAGATAATATGGTTGTTGTAACTGACTCAAATGTTATTATCGATTCAAATGAAGCTATGTTACAATTTTTTGGTGTTCAAAAATTGGAAGAGTTTAAAAAGAACCAAAAATGTATTTGCTACTCTTTTATTGAAGAGGATGGTTATTTTAGTTTAAAGTTAGTAGAAGATGGTAAAAACTGGATAGAAACTGTAATTAATCTTTCTGATAAAGATGATATTTTAGTGAAAATTGCTCAAGATGATAGGATAAATATATTTACCGTTAAAGCGATAACTTTTCATGAATTATATATAGTTACTTTAACTGATATTACAAAGATGTCGGAACTTTCAAGTAACTATGAACATGAAGCAAATTATGATAGTTTAACTCAAGTTTATAATAGAAATATGTTTCATCGTTTGATAGATAAAAAAATCTTTCAGGCACAAAAAAATCAGGATAGTTTTGTTTTTATTATGATAGATATAGATTTTTTTAAAAAAGTGAATGATACCTATGGACATCTTGTGGGTGATGATGTCTTGATTAATATCTCAGCACTTGTTAAAAAGCATATTAGAACTGATGATATTTTTGCAAGATGGGGTGGAGAGGAGTTTGTTTTAGCCTTTAATACAGATATAAAAAAAGGTACTGAAATCGCAAATAATCTCCGAAAATTTATAGAGAATGAAGATTTTGATATTGTAAAAAATATTACATGTAGTTTTGGAATAACAGAGTTTAAGAGGGATGATAGTTTGGATAGACTTATTAAACGTGCAGATGAAGCATTATATGAAGCAAAAGATACAGGGAGAAATAAAGTATGTCAAAAGATATAGAACATATCTATAATATTCTTTGTGTAGATGATAATAAAAATAATCTTTTTACTTTAAGTGCATTACTAGCAACATTAGAGAGTGTCAATTCAATAGAAGCGATAAGTGCTAAAGAAGCATTAAACATATTATTAAGTCACTCTATTGACCTTATATTATGTGATATTCAGATGCCAGATATTAATGGTTTTGAGTTGGCAAAGATGATAAAATCTAATAAAAGAACAAAACATATTCCTATTATATTTGTGACAGCAGTATTTAAAAGTGATGAGTTTATTGCACAAGGATTTGAGATAGGGGCTATCGATTATATTACAAAACCTATTGATGATAATCAACTTATTAGTAAAATTACACTCTATTTAAAAATATTTGAAGAGAAAAAGAAGCTACTTCAAAGTGAAAAACGTTTTTATGATATAGCTCAAAGTATAGGGGATGGGATTTATACTTTAGATATTAACAGTAATACAACGTTTATAAATAAGGAAGCTTTGGAACTTTTACAGTTCAAAACACATGAATTAATGGGTAAAAAAATCCATGATTATATTCATTATAAAGATGGAAATAATAGAGAAATTTTATCAAATGAGTGCAAAATTCACTTAGCTATGTTTAATGGAGAGGAGTATAGAAGTGAGAATGAATTTTTAGTTAAAAAAGATGGAACACTTCTTCCTGTGAGTATTGTATCTACTCCTCTTTATATGAAAAATGAGATAGTTGGAACAGTGACTATCTTTAGAGATAAAACAAAACAGAAAAGAATAGAACATTTAGAGGAGGAGAAATCAAAAAATCAAGAACAGATTATTCACTCTATGATAGATATGATAGAATCACGTGACTCCTATACAGCAGGACATACAAAAAGAGTTGCTGACTACTCTGTTTTAATAGCAAAAGAGATGAATTATAAAACAGAAGATATAGAACTCTTAAAAAAAGCAGCGTGGTTACATGATATAGGAAAAATTTCAACACCAGATAGTGTTTTACTCAAACCAGGGCAATTAGATGATACAGAGTTTATCCTAATTAAAGACCATTTAACAGCTGGATATGAGATGCTCAAACAGATAGACCAATATAGTGATATAGCTAATATTATGAGAGAACATCATGAAAAATATAATGGTACAGGTTATCCAAGAGGTCTAAAAGGGGAGGAGATACTTCCATTAAGTAGAATTATGATGGTAGCAGATGCTTTTGATGCGATGACAACAAATCGTGTTTATAAACCAAGAAAGACGATAGAAGTAGCATTGGCTGAATTAGAAGATTTAAGTGCAAGACATTTTCATCCTGAAGTTGTGTCTGCTGCGGTAGTTGCTTTGAAAAATATCTCTTTAAACGAAGATATAAATCAACTCCCTCAAACATCTATTGAACGTCAACGTTTTGCCTATTTTTATAAAGACAGATTAACAAATCTTTTTATTGTAGATTATCTTTCTCTAATCTTACGCTATCATATAAACTCAAAATCTGTTTATATGTATAACATAGAATTACACCATTTTTCAGAGTACAATACACAAAATGGTTGGAATGAAGGTGATAAGTTTTTAGTGAAATTTGCTAAATTTTTAGATAAACTGTATGAAGATACTGTTGTTTTTAGAGTGGAGGGTGATGACTTTATGATATTAAGTGAAGTTAAACTTGAGACGATTATATCAAAAATAGAAGATTTTGAACTTTTAAAAGAATCGATAGTAGGGTGTAGTATAGAGGAAAAATATATTGAAAATATCAATAAACTAATAGTTACCTAAACGATAGAGGACATTATAACGAATAAGTGTCTTCTCCTTCGGTCTAGGGTATCGACTATAAGCATATTCAATTGTCTCTTTTGTAGTTCTATCAAGTGTAAAAATTCCACTTTTTTGTAGAAAATGAAAGTTAGTCATATCTCCATTTGGATGGAGATAAAACTCTATAATATTAGTTCTATTGACACGAATATCTCTTCCTATATTCACACTAGCAACACGAGTAAGAACCTCTTGAGTAATACGTCTCATAATCTCTTGATTATCTAATATATACTCCTGTTGCCCTTTTGAAAGTTTCCCAAACTCATCTCCATATAACTCTTTGATATTTTGATTGATATTATTTTTAGTATAATTTTTTTGCTCATTTTTTTGAACCTCTTTAGAAGATTTATCCTCATACATCCAAGCCATAGGGTCAGTTTTCTTTATCTCTTTATACTCTTTAGGTTTCAGTAGAGGAATAAAAAGTTCTCTCTTTTTTATAATAGGCTTTTCAATCTTTTTATTTTTTTTCTTACTAGGCTTAACAATTTTAGGTTTAGGAACTCTCTTTTTAATAGGTTTGACAATCTTAGGTTTACTAATCTTTTTAAGTTGAGAACCTTTTGGCATAGGAGGAGCTATCGGTGTAGCTTTTTGTTTAACTTCTGTTTTTTGAATATCTTTTAAAGAGATTTTTAATCGTTTCTCTTTTTTTATAGGGGTAGGGGAAGTTGTATCTATGTTATCTTTGAATAGTAAAAAAAGAAGAATAAATAGAATATGGATA
>Ga0256827_10002080_pt1 | contig 12909 bp, 12 predicted proteins | sample CV84metaG_FD_185977 | JGI IMG/M metagenome (GOLD analysis project Ga0256827, IMG submission 185977) | Hydrothermal vent microbial communities from East Pacific Rise, Pacific Ocean - CV84 | ecosystem: Environmental > Aquatic > Marine > Hydrothermal vents | place: Pacific Ocean: East Pacific Rise... | reverse complement strand
CAGGGATAATCACCGCACCAGCCTCAGTCAATTGTGTCATATTTCGGAGGTGAATCAAATTAAAAGGAGTTTCTCGAGGCACTAAAATCAATTGCTTACCTTCTTTAAGCATTACATCAGCGGCTCGCGTGATTAAATCATTGGAGATTCCATTAGCAATTCTACCTAATGTTCCCATCGAAGATGGACAAACAATCATAGTATCATATCCCGCTGAACCCGAAGCAAAAGGAGCATAAAAATCATGAGCTTCATATTCCTTAAATGTTAAATTAGAATACGACTCTTCACCCAATTCATGCTTCCATACCTCTTTAGCATTTTTCGAAAAAACCAGATTTACACAATTATATTGCTCAGGCATTTGCTGCAAATAATCCAATAAGCGCTTCGCGTAAATGGAACCGCTGGCCCCAGTAATAGCAATTATTATCTTTCTATTCTTTATCATCGATACAAAAATACTTTATTTTAAGTTCTTAACAGACTAATAGAAATCACTATCTTTACATCTTAGGAAAAACACAAAATATTATCGCTCACTGAGCTTGTCGAAGTGAACAAATAACCCATTTAATCTCTGAAGCCATTGCGTAGGAGGCAAACAACAACCACTCAAGAATGAAAGACTATAAAAATTATTACGTCGTAAAAGCAACACCCGAAGAAGTATTCTTAGCATTAACCATTCCTTTAACCATTCATCTTTGGTCGGGCGAAGAAGCCAAAATGAGTACCGAACAAGGATTTGAGTTTTCATTATTTGGTGGAGATATTGTGGGAATCATCTTGGGAGCAGAGAAAGATAAAAAGATTATGCAACAATGGTTTTTCGATCAAGAAGAGCCTTCAGTGGTAGAACTTATGCTACACACTAAAAAGAACCACACTTCTTTGGAACTACGTCATAGCAATATTCCTGATGGTGAGTATGACGAGGTTGTAAATTGGTGGAATACGATGTTTATGGGACGCTTGATGGAGTTTTATGATGAATAGATTTTCTATTTACCCATACATTCCTTTACCACTTTCATAAAAGTTTCCATTTTTACCATTTAAGCGATCTCGTTCTTCTTTTGTCATGGTTTTCATATTCGAGATTATAAAACCTTTTACCAAATAATACCATAAAAAAGGAATTAACCACACCATCACTATATGAAGTTTTTTATTTCGGTCGCTTAGAATTGGTGAAACTTTGATATTCCTTGTCATTTGCAAGGTAAAATTCACATAAAAGTAAATTATTATAAGTAGAAATAAATAAAGAATAACTTTCATTTTGTAAAGATACAAAAACTAAGAATCTGGCAATTTCCAAAACACATTTTATATTCAAATCGGAATATCTGTATAGATTTTTCGATTTGGAGAAGCTTCTACATCTAAAACATCGCATCAAATATTAAATCAAAATTCCCAAAATCATTTATAAATGCCTACCATGAGGCCGAAACAAAAGTGATTAATCAAAATAATTACGAAGAATTTGTGATGGCGAAATAGAATGTCCTATGATTTAAAACAAAAATAGCAAGCCGTTAAGCTTGCTATTTAATGTGGTACCACCTGGATTTGAACCAGGGACACATGGATTTTCAGTCCATTGCTCTACCAACTGAGCTATGGTACCCTGTAAAGCGGCTGCAAAGATATATATTATTTCTTTTCCACAAAATCTTTTTTTAAATTATTTCATTGCTATTTCAAAATAGGCTTAATGCCCTCGTAAAATAGCCCTATATTTGCGCCGCAATTCAATACATATATGAGACTTATACTCGATTTCGGAAATACATTTCAAAAATGTGCAGTTTTTAATGACGATAAAATCATTGCTTTTGAACGTTTTGAAAATATTTCCATTGGTAATCTTAAAAAGTTTTCTAAAAATTTTGACATAAAATCTGCCATTCTTTCATCAGTGATAAATACAAACGCAGAAATTATTGAATGGTTAATAAAGTCTTTTCTATTTATTGAACTCAGTCAATCTACTCCCATTCCAATCAAAAACAAATATGCAAGTCCCGAAACTTTAGGAAAAGATCGACTTTCGGCAGCCGTTGGTGCGGCATCAATTTTTCCGAAGCAAAATGTTCTTTCCATTGACACAGGAACAGCAATTAAGTTTGATTTGGTGAATAATAAGGGAGAATATCTTGGTGGAAGTATTGCTCCAGGTCTTTATTTAAGATTTAAGGCCTTACATACTTTTACAGATAAACTGCCGTTAGTACCCTACAATAACGAGCATTTGCTTATTGGTGATAGCACGCAAACATCTATATTATCGGGAGTTATGAATGGTGCGATAGCAGAAGTGAATGGTTTAATTGAGACCTATAAAAAACAGTTTAAAGAACTAAAAATTGTATTTACAGGTGGTGAAAGTATTTATTTTGTAAAAAGCATAAAAAGTGACATCTTTGCCGATTCAAATTTGGTCATTAAAGGCTTAAATGAAATTCTTAAATTTAATGAGAAAATATAATTATACACTACATTTTGTAAGCATTGTTTTACTGGTATTTATTAGTTTAAATACGACTGCTCAGGTTCGAGTAGATTCACCTTACTCTCGATATGGGCTTGGTGATATGAACATGACGAACAACGCGATGACAGAAGGCATGGGAGGACTTTCCTTTAGTCTTAATTTCTCTTCAAGAATTAACTCTAATAATCCAGCTTCATACGCAGCAATTGATTCAGGAAGCTTCGTTTTTGATGCTGCCTTCACAGGATTACTATTAGAATCGAAATCATTTTCGGGAACATCACAAAGCAACTATTTTAATTTAGGCCATTTGAAAGTAGCAATGCCTATTACTCGGTGGTTACGTGCAAGTGTTGGTTTGGCGCCATTTTCAGTAATAGGTTACGATATTGTTGGAAGAACACAAAAAGATTCAATTGGCACAGTAGAATATCGATATACTGGCGATGGTGGGCTAAATAAAGTTTATTTAGGTGCAGGAATGAAAATTATCAAGAACCTATATATTGGAGCCAATGCATCTTACATCTTTGGTTCAGCTAAATACAATCGGGAATCAAATATGCCTGATCAAATAAATGTATTTAAATATCGAGCTACTAATGAAGTAGTGGTAGGAAGTATGTACTTCGATTATGGCCTTCAGTATAAAGTTCGTATTTCGAATAAGAAAAACGACCGCATTAATAAGAAAGACCCAAAGTTTTTAAAGTTTGGTTTTGTTTATGCTAATAAGCAAAAACTAAGATCAACTTTAAATCAAAAAGGAATCACTTTCACAACAGGAAATGATGACTTTGAGTTTATTAAAGACACAATATATAAAGTTGATGGCGAAGTAGACCATGTTGTAATACCTACAATGTTTGGTGGTGGTTTGTCATATTATCATGGAAATAAGTGGATGATTGGGGCAGATGTAAGAATGCAAAACTGGGAGCAATTTGAAGCCTTTGGGTATTCTGATTCACTACAATCAAGTGTTAGCTACCACCTTGGCGGTTCATACACTTATAAACGTATTGATTTTCGTTTAGGACTTCGTTACTTTGACTCTTATCTTGAGTTAAATAATCATAAAATAAATGATTATGGCATAAGTTTTGGAGTGGGCTTTCCGTTGCGTCAAAACAGCTTAACAGTGTCACATGTTGACCTTGGATTCGAATTTGGAAGAAAAGGAACAACACAAGACAACTTAATTGAGCAAAACTATTTTAAGATCAATCTTGGAATCACAATTCGCAACACTTGGTTCCAAAGAGCGAAATACAATTAATAACAAACATTATAGAATGATGAAAAGTGTGAAAGCAAAAAAGAGTGTATATCTTGCAACTCTAATTTTAGGTTTATTTTTGGTTTTTGGAAGTACAAACTCCTTTGCCATAAATAGTCTTAATTCTCTTGAAATAGCAAGTCCTATCTCGCCTGATGGAGGATCTAAATATGGTAAAGATAGTGCTGAAACTGTAAAGAATTTGAGTCTTTATAAAGAGTATTATAAGCAATGGAAACTTACTAAATACAAAGATGATGAGATTGCAAAATCAATCGTTGAACCTTGGAGTTATGTTTTCTATAATGCACCAATAGCAAGTAAAAACATGTATATTCATGGTATTCGTATCATTAAATGGGAGCTAAAGCAAGCAAAAGCTGCAGGTGATACTGCAAAATACGAAATGCTTGTTGACTCTTTATTAGGTGTGTACGACCAGCAAATGCGTACTTACCCTAATGATCCCAAAAACCCTAAAGGAAAGCTTTATGGTAAGCAGGCTCAGCTTCTTGCAAAATATCGCAAATCAGATGTTAAAGGATATTATCAATTATTTGACACCTCTATTGCTCTGATGAATTACGATACTGACCCAAGTGTATTGAAAGGTTATTTTTGGGCTACTGAAATGTATGTAAGTAAAAAGTATGCACCTCGCGATTTAGTCTTTGATAATTACATCAAGGCTATGGATATCATCGAGTACAACTACGACAACTGTGATACAACTACTTTAGGTTCGAAGCAAATTGCTAAAGCAAAAAGAGAGTGTAACAATTTTAAGGTGGTAGAAGCTTATTTAGAGAAACGTATTGAAAAATATGCAACTTGCGAGAAACTTGTAAACTATTATACTCCAAAGCAAGAGGCAAGTCCTGAAGACATTGCTTTAGCAAAGAAAATAGTTAAGTTCTTTGAAATGCGTAAATGTACTGATAGCGACATCTATTATAAAGCTTTAGCTAAAGTACATGCCGAATCTCCATCAGCAGAGTCAGCATTATCAATGGGTAATATGGCCATGAAACGTAAGGAATATGGAAAAGCAAAGCCTTATTTGATTCAAGCAACTGAGATGTTTCCTGATTCTGTAGCAGGAAAAAAAGGTGCTGCATATCTATTATTAGCAGAAGACTTGAGAACTTTGAAACAATACTCTGCTGCACGTACTGCTGCACTTAATGTGTTAAAATATAAGCCAAACGAAGGAATGGCATATATCATTATTGGTGACATGTATGTTGTAAATGCTAACAGCTGTAAAGAATCAGGTATTCCTGTTGCATACTGGGCTGCTGCTGATAAATACAAAAGAGCTGCAAGTATCAGTAACGATGAAAAAGTAAAGAAGATTGCTAATCAGAAATTAGTAACTATTCGTAAAAGTTTCCCTGTAAAGCAGGATTTATTTATGCGGAACTGGACTGAAGGACAATCAATGAAAGTTGGTTGTTGGATTAATGAAACTACTACAGTTCGCGTTCGCAAATAAAAGTTGATTATCTTTATGCTCTTAAAAGCATAAAACTGAGATGACAAAAACAAAACATAGCATAGCAAGAACATTTCTAAAGAGCATTATCCCTATACTATTAGGGGTAATGCTCTTTTCTTGTGAGAATGATATTAATGTCATTAATTCCTTAAAGATTGATGAAGGACAAGCTGTTGAAAGTACTTATAATGTCACAATGGAACTTACCGACTCAGGCAAAGTGAGTATGAGAATGGAAAGTCCTCAAGTGGACAAATATTTAGCTCCTCGTGAGTATATTGAAATGCCAAAAGGCATTCATATTATTTTCTTCGACTCGGCAGGCGCTGTGCGCTCTACGCTTGATGCCGACTATGCAATTAGCTATTCGCAATCGAAAATAATGGAAGCAAAGAACAATGTGGTGGCAGTAAACGATCAAGGGCAAACCCTATACACTGAAGAGTTGATTTGGGACCAAAACAAGCACACTATTTTTACTAAAAACGAGGTGAAAATTGTAACCGACAATAAAATTTTATTCGGCGATGGCTTAACAGCAGATGAAAGCTTTACCGATTGGGAAATTACTAAGCCTCGTGCCGATTTGATGATTGACGGACTTGAAGATGATAGTACAAATACTGAGGAAAACGAATAATTGAGTTTAATAATAATATGGACATTTACCTTATACTATTAATTAGCATTTTTGCTTCGGCTTTCTTCTCAGGAATCGAGATTGCTTTCGTATCAGCAAATAAGCTAAAGATTGAGCTGGATAGAAAACGGGGCAATGTGGCAGGCAAGCTTGTGGCTTGGTTCAATAAAAACTCTTCAAACTTTATCGCCTTTCTGCTACTTGGTAATAATGTAGCTCTTGTAATATATGGTATTTATATGGAGCAATTGCTCAACGAACCTATCAAGAAAATGCTCCCTCAGAGCATGAGTAGTGCATTTTTTGTCCTTATCATACAAACTATCGTTGCAACACTTATTATCTTAATATTTGCAGAATTCCTTCCGAAGATTATTTTTAGATTAAACTCCAATTACATTATTAATTTTTTTAGTGCCCCTTTAGCCGCACTTTATATTCTTTTTGTTCCTGTTATCTATACCTTTATCACGATTTCACAGTGGATTCTTCGATTTGCTTTTCGTATAAAAATTGAAGACACAAAATATAAATTTAGCTCCATTGATTTGGATTATTACATCAAAGAATTTCATGGTGAAGAAGGTGATGTGCAAGAAGAAAATGATATTCAGATTTTTCAAAATGCCATTGATTTTCAGGATATGAAAATAAGAGAATGTATGGTCCCAAGAACCGATATTATTGGCGTTGATAAAGAGAGTAACTTAAGCGACTTAAAGGCATTATTCCTTGAAACAGGCCATAGTAAAATTGTGGTGTTTGAAGAAAATATTGATAATATTATTGGTTATGTTCATGTGTTTGATTTATTTCAACAACCTAAAAGTTTGAAATCAATTCTACGTGATTTAATATTTGTGCCTGAAACAATGCAGGCCAATGTTTTTATGAGCAAAATGATAAAAGACGAAAAAAGCATTGCTGTAGTTCTTGACGAATTTGGAGGAACTTCCGGAATTTTAACTCTTGAGGATTTAATGGAAGAGATTTTTGGAGATATTGAAGACGAATTTGACAAAGACCAATTAACCGAAAAAGTAATTGACGATCACACTTTCATTTTCTCAGCACGTCAAGAAATAGATTATCTAAACGATAGTTTCCATTTAAACATCGAAGAATCTGACGAATACGAAACCTTAGGAGGCTATATTACTTTCCATCACGAAAGTATTCCAGAAAAAGGAGATGAAATAATCATAAAAGGGATTAAATTTATTATCATTTCGGCAGGAAGCACTAAAATTGAGCTTATCAAACTCATCCTTCCCGAACACTAAATCCTAAGACAAAAAACAGAAGGTTTTTCAAAGTCTATCCTCTTGTATTTCAAGCGTTTTATACGGTATAAAAACATAGTTAAATTTAATTTTTTTCATTAGATTTTTGTATGTACATTTGCACTCAATTTTTTAACAAATATAGAACATGGCAGCAATTGGAAAAATTAGAGAACATGGTGGTTTTTTAACCGTTATCATTGGTATTGCATTAGCGTCATTCGTTATTGGCCCAAAAGCTTTGGATTTAATCTTCAAAACAGGACCTGAGTTTGACCGTACAGCTATCGCAATTGTAAATGGTGAAAAAATCGACATCGATTACTTTAATCAAAAAGTAGAAGAACAAGTTGATAATTTCAAACAACAACAAAAGAAGAGTAACCTAACTTCAGAAGAGCGATACACGCTTACAATGCAAGTTTGGGATATGGTAAAGAAGGAAACCTTACTTCACCAGCAAGAACTCGAGTTGGGTTTGGTAAAAAAAGATGAAAACAATTATATTGGAATCAGCCGAGCTGAATATACAGATATGATTGTAGGAAAAAATCCTCATCCATATATTGTTCAGAATTTTAGTGACCAACAAACAGGTCAATTCAACCCTCAATACGTAAAACAGTTTCTTACTAATGTAGAGCAAGGTTTAAATAGCGAAAATCCTAAGGATCGTGAACAAGCAATGGTTTCTGACAAGCAGTGGAAAAGTCTTGCATCGTACATCAAAGAAGATCGATTAACTCAGAAATATAATAACCTTATCAAAAAGGCTTATTATGTACCTACAGCATTAGCTGAGCAAGAGTATAATGATCGTAACTCTTCTCTGAAAGTTCGCTATACTGCCGTTCGTTATAATACAATTAAAGACGAAGATGCTGTACCAACAGACGCAGATTACCAAGAGTATTATGCTGCTCATCAAAACGAATTTGAGCAAAAAGAAGAAACTCGTAAAATTGATTATGTTGTTTGGAATGTTCGACCATCACAAACCGATATTCAAGAATTACAAAAACAAATTGCTGATATTAAAACAGAATTTGCTGGAATCAACCCTGACAATGTGCCTGTTTATGTAAACGGGTATCGCGATAGCAGATATGATAGTACTTGGCGTAAGTCAGGTGAACTTTCAGCCTTTATCGATTCTATAGCTTTTGCCTCTGAAGTAGGAACAGTTTTAGGACCTTGGACTGAGGATAACGCATATCACGTTGCACGTATCATGGACACTCAAATGCGACCTGACTCAATGAGTGCAAGTCATATACTTATTTCGTACTCTGGAGCTTATGGTGCACCAGAAACAGTTACACGTACAAAGATTGGTGCTCGTCAATTGGCTGATAGCCTTTTGAATGTTGCTAATCCTACTGATTTTACACAACTTGCTGCTAAGTTCTCAGATGACCCATCAGCAAAAGAAAATTCAGGAGATCTTGGTTGGTTTGCAGATGGTCAAATGGTTCCTGAATTTAATCAGGCATGTATTGATAATAATGTAAACGATATTGTAGTAATTGAAACTAACTTTGGATTTCACGTAATTCAGATTACGGGTAAGAAAGATGATTCAAAGAAAATTCGTATTGCACAAATCAACCTTCCTATTACTTATTCGAAAGAAACACATAACCTTGCATTTACTGAAGCAACTCATTTTGCAAGTGGTGTTCGTGATGTTGCAAGCTTCGATTCTGTTTCGACTAATGCACAACTTAATGTAATGAAAGGTGACTTCATAAAAGAAATGGAAGCAAATGTAATGGGAATTCCTGCATCACGTTCAATCGTTCGTTGGATGTTTGGAAAAGAAGTTACAACGGGTACTGTTTCAGATGTATTCGATTTCGACAGTCAAATAGTTGTTGCAATTGTTTCAAATGTTCGTGCTGCAGGCATTTCACCTTTGGAGGATGTTAAAGAATATATTAAGCCTTTAGTTATTCGCGAAGTAAAAGCGAAGCAACTGATTGCAGAACTTGCTAAAAGTAACGATATCAACACTTTTGCTACCTCAAATAATATAGCCATTGAAACTGCTGATGCACTTACTTTCAATACCTATTCACTACCAAAATATGGTCCAGAGCAAAATGTTCAAGGTCATATGTTTGCTTCTGAAAAGGGAAGCTTTGGTGGCCCATTAAAAGGTGATCAAGGTATTTATGCATTTCACGTTGATAATATCACTCCTGCTCCTGCAAATAGCGTAAACTATCAATTTACTATTGAACAAGTTCGTGCTACATTTGAGCAAATGGTTGATCAAGCAGCATACAATGCACTTGATGAAGCAGCCGAGATTAATGACTTTAGAAAATTTGTTTATTAATCAATAAACAATAAAATATTGAACGGGAATATTCTTACTGAGTATTCCCGTTTTTTTTATCTTTGAATTATGAAAAAACTTGTATTCGCCACCAATAATAAGCACAAACTCGCTGAAGTACGTGCCATCCTTAAAGACCAATTTGAAGTGTCTAGCTTAGCCGAAATCAATTGCTTTGACGATATACCTGAAACAGCTGATACACTCGAAGGCAATGCCGAACAGAAAGCCGTTTGGGTATTAGAAAAATATGGTTACGATTGCTTTGCTGATGATACAGGTTTAGAAATAGAGGCCTTAAATGGTCGCCCAGGAGTGTATTCAGCACGTTATGCAGGTGAAAATTGTAGCTTTGAGGATAATAATAAAAAAGTATTGGCAGAGCTTACAGGAAAGAGTAATCGCAATGCCAAATTCCGCACAGTGATTTGCCTTAAACTAAATGGAGAAACGCATTCTTTTTCTGGTGAAGTAAAAGGACGTATTATCGATGAAAATAGAGGCAGTAAGGGTTTTGGCTATGATCCTATATTTATCCCCGAAGGACATAAACAAAGCTTCGCTGAAATGGGTGATGAATTAAAAAACACGATGAGTCATCGCTATCGTGCTACGCAGAAATTAGTTGATTTTCTGGACTCTATAAATTAGAAGGAAAAATTTATTCCTGCATAAACAGACGCCCCAAAAGCAAAATTATAAAAATTTGTAACGGTTCCAACATTAGCCCCAAGATTGAACGCCACAACATTTGAGACATGAAGTTGCCATCCAGCTTTCATTCCTAGATAAGCAAAATCAAGAAAACGGTTACTTCCCCCTACTGAAAAAGTAGGTCCATAATAAAAACCCCTTCCACTACCCCCAATATAGTTTTTCATGGTTACACCAATGGTTACACCTATAACTTCATTATTCTCGACTGTAAAAACCGTAAACGGGATTTCAATGCCAATATCACCATCTTCATTTAGACGCTCATATGATATCAAATTTGGTATAAAACCCGCACCTAGACCAAGTAAATCTAAATTAATTCTATTTCGTCGTTCAAAGGAAGATATACGCTTGAATTCTTCATTTGTTAACACTTGATTTTGTCCATTTTCGTAAGCAATGCGCTCCACTTTATTACTCTTGATTTTTAATAGTGGTCCTTTAAGATTACTGAAAAGTTTATATTCGATTTTGTTCTTATTAACTTCATAAATGCGTACTTCAAGCACCTTACCATCTTTCATATAAAGGGTATCTTGTGCTTTACCCACAACAACAGAAGTAAGAATAAACAGGAATAGTAATACCGTTTTCATATGCCTTGGATTATTAGAATAGAACCCAAAGATATAAAGAAAAACGTTTGATTCTATGGTTCAGTAATATAAGACTGAATACGCTCACGGGTGAGCTTCATCATTTCTTCTTCCTTGGTATTCGTAACCAAATCAGCAGAAATGGCTTCGCCAAAATGAATATGTACCGTGCCGGGACGAATCATCTTTGAAGTCTTATTATTAATGCGCCATAAACCTGAAAAAGCGAAAGGAAGAATATTCACTTCAGCTCTTTTAGCCATCACAAAAGGAAGTTTCTTAAAAGGGCCCATTACAGGTTTACGCGAACGCGTGCCTTCGGGGAGAATCATAATATTTTGCCCACCCTTTAAATGCTCCACCGCTCCTTGAATGGTTCGGTATGAAGCCCGAGCGTTGGAACGATCGATGGGAATATTGCCATAAGCTTTTAGCACATGACCATAAATAGGTACTTTGAAATGACTGGCCGCTTGAATGCCATAAAAGTCCACAGGAATAAAACCCAAAAGCAGTGGAATATCGTACATGCTTACATGATTCGACATAAATACATAAGTTTTATTTGGATCAATATTCTCTGTTCCTGTAACCTCAACTTTAATAAATAGTATTTTAAAATAAAAGCGTAAAAAGCCTTTCACCCACTTCATATATTTTTCGCGAGGGAAAATAATAGTTACTATCAAAAACCATATAAGGAAGATGATAAGCAGGAATACAGAAATAAACCAAAGGTATGCGGTAACTATATATTTCATTAAGTAAAGTCTTTAATTCTGAGCGGCAAATATAGTAAGAATAGGGATGAGCGCGTATTTTAAAATCAATACTGAACAACTAAATGAAAGGGAATAATACTACCTTAGCATACTCTAAAAACTACGATATGAGTCCTATATTTGAAATTGCTATTGAAAGCTTGCAATCGGCAATAATTGCAGAAAAAGCAGGAGCTAAAAGAGTGGAGCTATGCGCTGCCCTAAGTGAAGGTGGAATTACACCAAGTCATGGTATGATAAAAAGTGTTTGCGAAAAATCCAATTTGGATGTTTTTGTAATTATTCGTCCACGAGGTGGCGATTTCCTTTATTCTAATGAGGAATTTGAGATAATGTGCCAAGACATTATTGCTGCCAAAGAGTTGGGTGCTGATGGAATTGTATCAGGAGCTCTGACTACTGATGGCGCAATCGATTTAGAGAAAACTCGAAAAATGCTTGAATTAAGTCATCCTCTACCATTCACTTTTCATCGGGCTTTTGATCGATGTAATGAACCTTTTGTGGCTTTGGAACAATTGATTGAGTTAGGAGTTACACGAATACTTAGTTCGGGACAACTCCCCTCGGCAGAACATGGTGTAGACTTATTAGGAGAATTAGTTGAACAAGCAGATGGACGCATCATTATAATGCCTGGCGCAGGAGTAAATTCCAAGAATATTGCTGATATCGTGGCTACAACGGGAGCTTCGGAGTTTCATTTATCAGGTAAACATCCTATCAGTTCAAAAATGGAATATGTACGTGCCGAGATGGATAATGGCAAAGGATGGCATGTAATGGAAGCTGATTTGGAAGAGATTGCTTTGGTTATTAAAAAGGCTAGTATTTAAAATACTAACCCTCCAAAAGTTCTAAACTTTTGGAGGGTTAGATATATAATATATTACTTTTCAAATCCTATTTTCCAACCACCTCAGCCAATTCTTCTGGCGTAATTGGAATACGGCGTTTACCTAAATTACGGCTACCACCATCAGCAGTGATTAGGATATCATCTTCTAAACGAATACCACCAAAATCACGGTATTGATTTACCTTTTCGAAATTGATAAAGTCGTTATTGATTTTCTCATTCTGCCATTTGTCAATCAAGGCAGGAATAAAATAGATACCTGGCTCGTTGGTAAATACATAACCTGGTTTCATCTCACGAGCTAAACGCAAATAAGCAGTGCCAAACTCTGTACTACGCTCTTGATCATCAGAATAACCCACATAAGTTTCACCATAATCTTCCATGTCATGAACATCTAAGCCCATCATA
>Ga0256827_10002079_pt1 | contig 12912 bp, 15 predicted proteins | sample CV84metaG_FD_185977 | JGI IMG/M metagenome (GOLD analysis project Ga0256827, IMG submission 185977) | Hydrothermal vent microbial communities from East Pacific Rise, Pacific Ocean - CV84 | ecosystem: Environmental > Aquatic > Marine > Hydrothermal vents | place: Pacific Ocean: East Pacific Rise... | reverse complement strand
CTCACATAAAAGCCCTATCAACAAACCATCTATCATAGACTCTTGACCTATTACAGCTTTGCTTATCTCTTTTTTTATGGATTTTATTTTATTTACCATCTTTTACCCTTCCCTATCGCAATATTTCTTTGTCGTTCTCTTTCCATATCTTTCTTCCAACACTCTATCTCATTTAATGGCATAATTAAAATAATCAATAACTCTAAAAGTAAAAATAAAACTATTGAGACTAAGATAGTTATCCAAATAGCTGTAAAAATTTCAGATAAAAATAATAGAAGAAACAATATAAAATATAAACCTAAATCACCATACCAAATATGAAAAAAGAACGAAAACCATTTAGGTGTTCTATAACATTTACTATCTGCTTTACATTTAAATATATTTCCCATTTTCAAAGAAAAGATATCTGAAAAACTATTAATAAGTTTTAGTCTTTTTTTACATTTCATCATTTCTTCAACATTCCTTTAACCTTTGAAAGAGCAACATTTTTCCCTCTATAAAGATTCTCTTCCAAAAGCTTTATAGCCTCTTTATCATTCACATCATTACGAGCCAAAAGAACTTTTAAAAGCTCTTTTGGCGTCTTTGCCTCAGCCACTTCATCTTTTATAACAACAGAACTTTTTTTACCCCATTTTCTTTCTAAAATATCTCTAGGCATTAAAAACCCAGCCACAAAAACAGCCATATAGGAAAACAACCAACCCAACCATGACCAATCGGTAGCACTTAAAATAGAAGGTGTATCTTCTTTGTCTAGTAAGGACTCTTTGACTACTTCTGTTACTGTTATGGCTTGACTTGGTATCGTTAGCTCATAACTCTTTTTAGTTTTTGAATTAAAAGCTTTTAAAACAACTTTAGGCAATACAAAATCTTCTTTCGAAGAGATGGCATAGTCCCACTCGATGGTGTTAAATGTTCCTTTGCTACTATATAGACTTTTTACTTTGGGAGCTTGAGTAAAGAGGTGATAACTTTTACTTTGGGGTAGCAGTTCTAAAGGTGGGAGGCTTCCTTTTCCTTTGAGTGTAACTTTTAAATGCACAGGGTCATATGCTTCTGTAGTCGTTTTGTCCAGCTCATATGTCAGTTTATACTCACCTACAAGTTGCGTACCTTTGGGTAAAGGCTTGACCTCTAATAATAAAGGTTTTAAGGTAATCATACTATCTTTTTTTACCAAACCTTTAACATTGTCTCTATCTCCTGAGATGGCATAGGCGACTTTGTCATCATCAGTCAGAGACTTTATCATACTAAACTCTAAAGCCACTTTACCTACTTTTTTTGGGTAAATTAAATACTTATAATGGTGCTTCAAGTGATGATAATCATCATTTTCTTTAAATTCTATCTGATGAAAAGTATAAGATTTAGACTCTTTAAGAGTAAACTTAAAACGCATCACTCGTGAGTGATCTTCTTGAGTAATATTAAAGTCCAAAAATACAGCTTCATTTCTATAAGGAGTTTTATTACTTATATGAAAATCATAGCTTATGTCATTGGCAAATGTTAGACCAAACAGTAATATGAGGCTAACTATATATTTCAATAAAACTCCTTATAACTTTTAATATAATTATAACAAAATCTTCAAAGCATCAGAGTATAATACGATAAAATTATAAACAAAGATTACAAAATGTTAAATTCACTACTTAAAAAACTATGCATACGCCAAAATATAAAAATACCAAGACAAGCTCGAAAGGACATTGTTATTGTTTTACCTTATGAAAATCAAAAGATACTACTTATAAAAGAGTACCGTAAACAATACGATATAGAGATGTGGAAGTTTATCTCAGGTGGCATGGACAAACCTCATCTTAACCCTTTGGAGACCTCACAAGAAGAGTTAGCAGAAGAGATAAAAATGGAATCTGACAAATGGTCACTCTACCATCAGTTTGACAAAAAGTTCTCTTCTGTAAACATCTTTTACTATGTAGCAGAAAACCCAACGCTTATGGAATACCCTATAGAAAACCCTGATGAAGACGACATTATAGTAGACCAAAAATGGGTTAACCTAGAAGAACTATGGGCAATGGTAGACAGCAAAGAGCTTATTTGGAAAGAGTCTGTTTTAGTAGCTATTAATTTTTTACGAGAGAAAGAAACTACCACGGTTTAACATCGTGAATATACCCTTTATTTATAAGGTCATAGGCCTTAGAACTCATCTCTCGTTTTGAGTTAGAGGCTTCTGTACTTTTAAGCACTTTAACCGTAGAAGTTTTACTTTTTTTAGAGCCTCCACCTCCTGAGCTTCCTGTCTTTTCCTCTTTTTTAGAGCTGGGTTGCTCTTTTGTCTCTACATTATCACTGGCACTTTTAGAGGCTTGGGGCGACTGAGGATTGGTAAAACCTACTTTTGAGCTATCTTCCTTTACTTTAAAGAGTACCCACTCTAAATTATGCAAAGCATCTTCATCTTCACCCAACTGTAGAGCTTTAACATAGTAGTTTTTAGCCTTAACATAGTACGCCTCTTTAGCTTCACAGTTTCCCAACTCATAAAGCAGTTGCTGTTTGAGCTTTGGGTTGCTTGTTTTTATCTCTTTTAAAATCCCCTTGGCACGTTTATACTTTTCCAGTTTATAGTAAGTATGAGCCAACGTTAGCTCAGATTCTAAGCTTTTAGTCTCTACTTTTTTAAGCTCTTCAAGTGTTGCATTATAATCTTTTTCTTTATAATACTCATACGCAGAATGAAGATGATAGCTGTCAAAATTTATCAGCTCTCCAGCTTGAACATTAATGTTAAACAGTGCCATAAGAGCCACCAATTTTAAAGAAAACCTTGTAGCCGATAAAAAGAAGAGAACCAATGCCAAAAAAGTAGGAATAAAAAAGAGTTCAAAATAGTTATGACTCTCTTTACTTAGCCCATTTTCTATAAGCTTCTGCTCTTCTATCCACTTTTGCATCTGAGCCACGGTAGAGTCTACACCATCAAAATGAACAACTGTTCCTAACGATTCAAGAGAACTATTAAAATTTGAGACCACAATATGCCCTGCTTTGTCTTCTAATACCTCACCATTTTTTCCCATAATGGTCGCACCCTTTTGCGTTGCCATGGCAACAACCAAGACCTTTATATGTGACTCTTTTGCAAAACTTACTAAAGTCTCATCTATGGGTTCGTCTCCTCCATCACTAAAAAGTATAAGGCTCTTCTCTTGGTCAGGAAACTGGGCTACTTTTTCTAAAAGCTTTTGTATGCTCGTTCCCTTAGTTAAAATGTACTCACTCTTCATGCTCTCTAACGCCAAAGCCACTAGCTTATGGTCGGTTGTAGAGGGTGATAGAAGCAAAGGGTTTGTAGTAAAACCAATGAGGGATATCTGCTCATATAAGTTGACAGTTAAAAACTCTTTTATGGTTGCTCTACTTGCCTCGGCACGAGAAGGTTTTATGTCCTTGGCATTCATAGATGCAGACAAATCTATGGCAAGGACAATAGAGTGTGCAGGTAGACTCTCTTTACTTTTACTTTCCAGCACGACAGGTCTGGCTATGGCAACAACCAAAAGGGCTAAAGCACCCCAACGCAAATACTGTGTTAAACGTTGCTTTTTATTTTGTCTAAAAAAGTAGACAGCCAGAGGCAAAAAAATCCATAAGAAGTAGGCATTTAAAAAACTCATTCACCCTCCTCGTATCGCCAAATAAGATAAAAAAGTCCCAACATTGCTAAAAAGAGAGGATAAATAAAATAGACCTCTTTGTTAAAATATTGTTCAGAACGAATAGAGCTTGGTTCAAGCCCTTCTATCTCTGCATAAACCTTTTCTAACTCATCAGCACTCGAAGCAAAAAAGCTTTTAGCTCCTGACTCTTTAGCAATAGTATTCAGCAACGCTTCATCATAGTCACCCTTTTTACCAATGCCAATGGTATAAATCTTCACCCCTCGCTCTTTAGCTAAGGTTACAGCATCGCGAGGTGAACTTTTTCCTGCATTATGCTTACCATCGGTAAGCAGTATAAGTACTTTTGACTTTGCCTTTCCACCTTCAAGAGTCCGTAAACCCTGCATCAATGCATCACCTATGGCTGTACTGGTTCCTGCTATGCCCACATCGGTCATGAGGTAGAACATTTCAGCGAGGGCTTTTAAGTCGTAAGTCAAAGGAGAAGCAGAAAAAGCATAAGTTCCAAAGACCACCAAACCGATGTTGTCATCGTATCTTTTGGCTATAAATGCTTTTGCCAATGCCACAGAGATTTCATACTTATTTTGCTCTTTATTACTTTTGTTAAATCCACGCTCTGCCATGGAACCACTGGTATCTAAAACCAAGACCAAGTCACGACCTTTTTTTTCCGATGCCAAAGAGGAGCTGTATGAGAAAGGAGAAGCCAAAGCCAGAACTAAAAGTGTATAGATAAGCATACTTAAAATAAGTAAACTGTTCCATGAAAAGCTCTGTTTTGGTAGCCACTCTGGTTTGGAAAAGTAGAATATTTTTGCTTTTATTTTACAAAAAATAAAACAAGGAAGCAGTAACAGTAAAACCAATGCTTGTGGGTAATGAAATGAAAACTCTGTCATAATCAACTCTATAATACCCATTTAAAATGGGTATTAAGCATAAATTCTACTTTTTACCTAAAATATGAGAAACAATTCTATAGCCATGATTTAAAGCAATAGCAATACTCCCTCCACTTGCAAAAGCAATATCTCCAGCTACATAGAGTCCCTTAATCTCACTCTCAAGGTTTTCATCGAAAATTGGTTCTCCCTTCTCATCAAGAGTAAATCCACAGGCTTTCAAAAAGTCTTTAGGTGTCGTCCCTCCAATAGCAAAAACAGCTCGGTCATAAAGTTCATGTGTTCCATCAGTATAATTTACTTGTAACTGACCATGTTCACTCTCTACACCTTCTATGTCTATGCCCAATTTTAAAGCAACTTTCCCCTCTTCTGCATATTTTGTTATCATCATTTGGTTGGTTGGGTTAGGTCGTCCCAAGGTATCTCTTCGGTAGGTTAAAGTGACTTCATTACTCTCACTTAAATCACAAGCATACTCTACAGCTGAGTCTCCTCCACCTACTACCAAAACTTTTTCGCCATTTCCACATTTATCTAGGTTAAAACCTACCTGTGGACGTAATGAAGCAGGAATTTTATAGCTTGGTTTGTTTGGTTTTCCCATACGACCTATACTAACTATGACATTCTTAGACTTGAAGTTTCCATCGCTTGTCTCCACAGTAAAAATATCCTCTTCTTTTATAACTTTTTGAACTTCACAGTTAAACTTACTGTCTATTAAGTCATCATCAAGTAGATTGTCAAAATAGTCTAAAGTACTCTCTTTTGTTCCATCTACAAATTCTACATTACCTTCTAAAACAACCTCTTGACCTTGCCAGTCTTTGTCAACACGTTTTTTATCTTTGTAAAACTTACGAATGGTATGTGAATGGTTGTCTGTCTTTTCAATAAGCAGTACTTTCTCTAAACCCAACACTTTTGCCTCTACAACAGCACCAATCCCTCCTGGTCCTCCACCTATTATAATTAAATCATAAATTTCATTCATAAGTTTTCCTTTTAATTAAAATAAAGACTGATACATAAGTCTAATAATTTTATATTGTATCTACATAATTTTATAATTTTGTTTTTTAGCAAAAGATATTAACACTCATTTAACACTATGGGCGTTATAATCACTTCTTACCATTAGAAATGGAAACGAAATACACCTTAAAAAAGGAATTAAAATGTTTAGTAAAAAAACTATCTTGATATCGTTATTGATACTAGGATTTAGCACAACAGTCCAAGCCGAAGGGAACTTCAGTAAAATGGCATCTACTCAGCCTACTCTTGTACAAGATGGCAAGGCTAAAAAATGGTGTCCTGTTTGTGGTATGAACCTAAAAATGTTTTACAAAACTTCTCATACGAGTAAGCTCAAAGATGGTACCCCTAGACAATATTGTTCTATGCGTTGTTTGGCTGTTGATAACCATGAACACAACATTTCACTCGATGACATTCAAGTGGTTGATGTTGACTCGGGTAAACTTATTGATGCCAATAAGGCGTTCTATGTTGTAGGTTCAAACATCAAAGGAACCATGGCAAAAGTTTCTAAACTCGCTTTTGCCACAGAAAATGAGGCAAAAATCTTTGCCAAAGAGCATGGAGGAGAAGTGACAGACTTTAAAACTGCCTTTGCCAGAGCAAATGACTCTTTAGAAAAAGACATTGCCATGGTTCAAATGAAAAAAGAGAAAAAAATGTACCCAATGGGGAAAAAGATTTTTGAGAAAAAATGTCAAAATAGTATTGACCCTATGACATATAAAGAGATTAACCAGTTAAAGTCAGCCATTACTTCCGATGAAAAACTTTGCCAACCATTAAAAGAGAAACAATTACAAGCTGTAGCACTCTACCTTTGGGAAGTTAAACGGGTTAAAGATACTAAAGATAATCTCGGGAAAGTAATAGTAAACAAAGATGAAAAATGTCCTGTATGTGGTATGTTTACCTACAAGTACCCAAAATGGGCTACACAAATATTTTACAAAAATGGTTCAAAAGAACAACACTATTCATTTGATGGTGTTAAAGATCTTATGAAATTTTATTTCGATGCCAATGCATGGGGAGATTATAAAGATGCTAAAAAAGAGAATATCGAACATATTTTAGTCACCGACTACTACTCTCAAAAAGGAATAGATGGAACCAAAGCCTTTTATGTAGAAGGTTCCGATGTATTGGGACCTATGGGTAATGAACTGATACCATTTACCAAAGAGTCTGATGCCAAAACATTTTTACATGACCATCATGGTAAATCTATAGTTACTTTTGATAAAATAACAAAAGAAGATGTTTTTAAACTAGACAACTAAGAGGATTTCATGCATAAAAAAAGTACCTATCTCTTGTATATTTTTATAGGATTGAGTGCTTTTTTACTGATAGAACTGCTCTATCTACAAAGTACCAAAGCCATCACCCCTAATGCAAAAATCAAAAAAGAGTATTTTGTTCAAATAGCTGGTCTACCTGACCTTGCCATAGTAACCGAGACCACAGCTGTTCGTCATAGAAGCCTAACTGACCTCTTTTCTATTTATAGAGATGACCCAGACCTTAGAGAGTACTTTCCTTCTACTTTTACCTACTCTCACTCTCACATTATCAACAAGGAAACAACCATTGAGCCGTAAAATAAACCTCTATCTTGTCGAATATGCCATTAATGCTCTCTTTAGAAATAAGAGTAAAAATATCTTTATTTTGGTAGTGTTTACCCTCTTAACAGCCCTGCTTAGCTCGGTGTTTTTTATAACAGCTTCCATTAAACATGAGCTACAAACTACGGTCGATGCCCTACCTCAAATAGTTGTACAAAAAATCAAAGCAGGACGACACTATGACATAGATACCTCCGTTGCTGATGAGATACTAAACTTAACGGGAGTCAGTGAAGCAGTACCAAGAGTATGGGGGTACTACTACTTTGAAAATTCAGGGGTCAACTTCTCCATTATGGGCATAGAACAGTATGCCCAACAGTATAAAAAAAGTTTTGATAAAGTAGTTGATAAATTTGATTTTGATGAATTGGACACCAACAACCAAATGGTTCTGGGAAAAGGTGTACAAAAAGTAATGCAAGAGAGCTATTACAACAAGTACTTCAACTTTATAAAGCCTGATGGTACATTCAAAAAAATAAGCATTGCTGGTACTTTTGATGCCGATACTGAGTTAGAATCAAACGATATGATACTTATGTCAACACATAATGTACGAGAAATTTTTGACATAGCAGAAAATAAAGCTACAGATATAGTGGTCAAGATTCCTAACCCTAAAGAGCTTACAACCATCGCTTCCAAAATAAAACTACTCTACCCCGATACCCGAGTTATTACCTCAAACGATTTGCAGGTGAGTTACCAAAATATTTTTGACTACAAGTCAGGTCTTTTTTTAGCCCTTTTTACAGTGGCTCTCTTTACATTTTTTATGATTGTTTACGACAAAGCATCAGGACTAAGCTCAGAAGAAAAACGTGAGATAGGTATACTCAAAGCCATAGGATGGAGGGTTGATGATGTTCTAAAAGAGAAGTTTTATGAGTCTTTTATTATCTCATTTTTAGCTTTTTTAATAGGCACACTTTTAGCTTTTGCATTTGTTTACCTTTTTCAAGCTCCATTACTACGTGATATATTTGTAGGATACTCTCAACTAAAAACATCGTTTGAGTTGCCATTTATTTTTGACATTCAAACGCTATTTTTAGTTTTTTTTCTATCGGTTCCTATTTATATCGCTGCAACCATTATTCCATCATGGAGAGCTGCAACGTTAGAGGTAGATGAAGTTATTCGCTAACGTTATCTTCTTCCATCGCTGCTTTATTTTTTTCCTCTTCTTCTCTTATAATTCTATCCTCTTCTGTTTCAAGAATTGGTATACCAGCTTCTTCTTTTTCAACTTTTTGCTTAGTCTCTTCAGATGAAACCAAAGGCTCTGAGTCCTTAACTTCGCCCTCCTTACTAAGCTCCTCTTTAGCAGCTTCATCCATTAAAGCCTCTTGCTCATCTATAATAGCTTCTATATCAGCTGGAGCTTTATCCTCTTCAGATACTGAACCATCTTCAATAATATCATCTTCATCTAAGACCTCATCTTCAACCTCTTCAGGTATCTCCTCTTCAAGAGAAGACTTCACTGCAATATCTTCCTCTTTTTGCTCTTCATTGCTCTCTTCTTCTATCGCAACTTCTGTATCAATAGATTTTACTTTCTCTTCCATAGGCTGATTAGTTTTTACCTTATTTATCTCTTCATTTTTTTCCACACCATAATTATAACCATAATACGCCATGGCTCCTAAAATGAGAAGTCCTAAAATCATTACAACTGTTTTCATATATTCATTCCTTTTTTTGATTAAACTTATCAACATTATATATTATTATTTTTTGTTCTTTATGAATTATCTTATTAAATTTTATTTTTATTATTCTATAAAGATAGCACTTTCATAAAGCCATCGACCATTAACCTTTAAAAATCGGCTCTTCTCCACCATATCACTAGAAGAGAGTTTGGCTTTAAAAGTCACAAAGGCTTCCTCAACTCCCTCTATAAACTCTAGTATTTCTAAACTTAAAAACTCTGTCTCTTTAGAAAAAAGCTCTATACTGGCTCTCCAAGATTTCAAATCATCTGTATGGTCAGGGTTATTAGGATGGGTCGTTTTTATAATGTACGAAGCATCACCTACAGCATAAGCAACATAACGGGACTTCATAAGTTCGAGTGCCGTTTTAGGTAAAGCACCTTTATGGTACATGGCACAACATTTTTTGTATTTTACATGGCTACCACAAGGGCATGGGCTATTTGGAGTTATTTTTTTCATCAGAAATTATAACCAATTTTTATCCTCTATTTGGCTATAATTAAACATGATAACTCTTGAAAATGTAAGTAAAATATATGAACTCAACAAAAACCATAACGTAACAACACTAGAGCAGATAAACCTACACATAAAAGAGGGTGAACTGGTCGTGCTAAAAGGGGTTAGTGGAAGTGGAAAAAGTACCATTTTATCACTCATCGCTGCACTTACCAAACCTACAGAGGGTGAAGTGGTCGTCAACGAAAAACGTATATCAAAACTTCCTGACAGTTTTGCTTCTGATTATAGACAACAGGACATAGGGTTTATATTTCAAAAGTACAACCTCATCCCTACCCTTTCGGTAAAAGAGAATATTTTACTGCCTCTCGTACCCACCAACCCAGCAGAAGATGAGGCACAAGCAAAACTAGGCAAAGTCTTAGAACAGTTTCAAATAGCTCATAAAAAAGATGAAATGGTACGTAACCTCTCAGGTGGAGAGCAACAGCGTGTAGCCATTGCTAGAGCTCATGTTAACAATCCAAAAATCATCATAGCAGACGAACCCACAGCCAACCTAGATGAAAAGCTCTCTTTAGATTTTATAGAAATTTTGAAACAACTAAAAAGTGAAGGAAAAACCATAGTCATAGCTACCCATGACCCTCTCTTTTTTGACCTAGAGATAGTAGACAGAATAGTAGAAGTTAAAGCTGGAAAGATTTTATGATTTTAGCTCCAGAAGTTTTAACCCTGCTCATTATAAATGGTATATTTTTACTACTAGCCACCGTAGCGTTTATACTCTCAGTCAAAATCTTCCTAAAATGGGACATAAACTCCACCACCAAAACCCAATATACCTTAGAAAAACAGAGCTTTTTAGCTGCAACCATTATCAAATATATTTTTGCTATTAAGCTTCCTCTGTTTCTCTTTTTTGTCTTTACCTTAGACAAAATCTCCACCCTACTCACAGGTGCCATGTGTGCTGCTGGTGTGGTCGATGCCACCGAGTACGGAACCTACCTACTCATACTAAAACTACTCAACCTCTACCTCTTTGGTTTCTGGTTAACCCTACACTACTTAGACATGAAAAGCCCCAACCTACCCTACAGTAAAATAAAGTTTGAGTTTTTCATCATTGCTTTTCTTTTTTTAGTAGCTGAAATAGTCCTAGAAGGCATCATGTTCCAAGCCATAGACATAGACAAAATGGTAAGCTGTTGTGGAACCCTCTACTCCTCTGCTTCTACCTCTGCCATAGGTGACATACTTAACATAAACCCTACTTTACTATTAGGGCTTTTCTATGGAAACTTTATACTCATGGTTCTGTTCTATAAACTAAAAGTCAAGTACCTATTTGCTATAAGCAACATAACCTTCATCATCATAGCCCTCATAAGTCTCATCTCATGGTTTGGAACCTACATCTACGAACTCCCCACCCACCACTGTCCATTCTGTTTTTTACAGTCAGACTACTACTACGTGGGCTATGCCATCTACACAGCTCTTTTCATAGGAACTTTTTACGGTATTCGTTCAGGAATTATGGAGATGATAGGAGAAGAGAGAAAAAGAAGTTACAACATCTCATTGATTTTTAATACGCTGTATCTACTTATAGTTACGGCGTATCCTTTGGTTTATTTTATGAGGAATGGGGTTTGGTTGTAGGGTGTAAAGTTACGCTACATTCTCCAAGGAGAAGTTAACTACCTCTATCATACGATTTTTCATCTTTGCTTCTTTTACTACTGCTTCGATGTTTTCAGCCACTTCATCACTAATCCACTCCTCACCACAAAGAGAACAAACTGTTGCAGGTGTATCTCTAATGACAATTAGATTTGTTCCCAAATCTACTGTAAAAGTCACTTTTCCTTGCTCTTTTTCTCCATTACAGATGGGGCATTTATTTTGAGTTGTTTTCATTTTATCTTTATTCATTAACTGCTCGTTTTATTTATTGATTTTATTATAGCGTGATTTTATTGAAGTGCATAATGAAGAAATAAGAGGGGTTTCACACTAAAAAATCACCCACGTCTCTGCGAGGCTCTTCTCAAAAGAAAAAAGAGAAAATCCCAAAGGTTAAAAACGACCAAAATCTAAGGTAAAATTCTGAGGAGACGAAACCCAATAATCATACTCCTATCAATAGGATTGTACCCATTCCGACTATCAGAACTTGTAATATCAGCAAAACTACCCCATGAACCACCTCGGAGATTTTTTCTATTTTTATCTTTATTATACCAATCTAAACACCACTCAAGAACATTTCCATACATATCAAAAAGCCCCCATGAATTAGGTAGTTTTTCTCCTACAATATGTGTTCCATAGTCTGCATGTCCCTCTCCTAAATCATAAGAATTTTTATCATACCAAGCATATTTATACAATTCTTTCTCATCATCTCCAAAACTCCACTTAGTGGTCGTCCCTGCTCTACAAGCATACTCCCACTCTGTCTCTGTGGGTAATCTATAGTTATCTTTTGTCTTTGCACTTAACCACGTACAAAAAGCCACAGAATCATGCCAACTGACACCAATTATAGGAGCTTTATCGATTAAGTTCATCTTTTTATAATGGTCATTAGTTCCAGTCTCTATATATTCATTATCTTCCTCCAACCATTCAGGATAATGTGTTTGCGTATCTTCTACAAAAGCCATATACTCACCTATGGTTACAGGGTATTTTCCTAGTTCAAACTCATGCTCTATGGTTATTTCTTTTTTATTGTCACCCTCACCCATTATAAATGTACCTTTAGGCAGATGTACCATCTCTATGGTCATGCTCTTTTCAGGTTTTTGGTGGATAATTTTTACCATTTGAGGTTTTATGAATTTTTGCATTTTTTTCCTTTCATCTATTTTTTTCTATCGTCAAATTAAAACCTTATCTGCCAAGATATTTGGAACAAGGGTGTTGTACCTCACAACACCGTCAAATGAAAACATCACATAACATCAAAACCTTTCTTTTTTTTAGGTTTGGTTTTGACGGTGTTTTCATGGAAAAACACCAACTACGCGACCCAAAAAAAGAATAAAATCCCAAAGACTAAAAACATCAAAAATCTAAGGTAAAGTTCTAAGGAGACGAAAACCCCAATTGAAGTACCGATTAGCAGGAATGTCCCTGCCCCGAATAGCAGAACGTGCACCACTAGCACTATCGATCCACGAACCACCACGAACAACTTTTCTTTCTGAAGAGCTATTTTTATAAACTATTCCATCTCTAGGTGTCTCATTATAATTATCTACCCAATCATCTTGACACCACTCCCAAACATTACCATGCATATCAAAAAGCCCCCAAAGGTTCTCTTTTTTGGTAGCTACTTCATGCGTTTTACTCTTTGAATTTTTAGTGTACCAAGCATATTTGTTTAACTCTTTCTCATCATCTCCAAAACTCCACTTAGTAGTCGTCCCTGCTCTACAAGCATACTCCC
>Ga0256827_10002078_pt1 | contig 12920 bp, 12 predicted proteins | sample CV84metaG_FD_185977 | JGI IMG/M metagenome (GOLD analysis project Ga0256827, IMG submission 185977) | Hydrothermal vent microbial communities from East Pacific Rise, Pacific Ocean - CV84 | ecosystem: Environmental > Aquatic > Marine > Hydrothermal vents | place: Pacific Ocean: East Pacific Rise... | reverse complement strand
GAGTGTCTGTTAGACCTTCTATGGCGTATTTACTTGCATTGTAAGCTCCTCGTCCAAAAAGAGAGACCAAACCTAAAACAGAACTGTGTTGGATGATTTTTCCGTAACCTTGCTTACGCATAACGGGGATAACCTGCCTAGTTGCTTCATGCAGTCCAAAAACATTTGTTTCGAACTGCTCTTTTAAAAACTTTGTCTCTATATCTTCTAATGCTCCAGCTTGTCCGTAACCTGCATTGTTAAACCATGTGTCTATTTTCCCGTCTTGGGCTAGTACATACTCTATGACAGCTGTTATTTCATCTGGGTTTGTGACGTCGAGTTTTAAAACATGCTTTAAACCTAAGGCTTTTAGCTTCTCTATATCAGAAGTAGTTCTAACCGTGGCATAAACTTTTATGCCTTTTTCCTGTAAATACTCTGCTGTTGCAAAACCTATACCAGTTGAGCAACCAGTTATGACAATATTGGTCAACTAATTACTTTCCGTACTTTAAATCTTTTACTGCTTGAGTGATATTATCTTGACGCATAAAATGTTCACCTACTAAAAATGCATCTGCACCTACAGCACTAAGTTCTTTAACCATCTCATGGTCAGTTATACCACTCTCTGCTACGATGATTTTAGAATTAGGAATAAGAGGAATAAGCTTTGAACTTAAAGACATATCCATCTCGAAAGTCTCTAGGTTTCTATGGTTAATCCCTATAATATCTGCACCTGCAAAAATAGCTTTTGTAAGGTCTTTTTTATCATGAATCTCCACCAGTGCTTCCATGCCCAAGTGACGTGTATAGTTTAGAAGCTCTTTTAACTCTTTGGTACTTAAAGCTGTAGCAATAAGCAGTAGATAATCAGCTCCAAAAGCCAATGCCTCTAGTATTTGATATTTGTCAACTATAAAGTCTTTACGTAAAAGAGGTATGCTCGTATAACGGCGAACCATACCTAAGTACTCTTTGTCACCTTGAAAGAAATGAGGCTCAGTCAAAATAGAGAGTGAATCTGCTCCACCTTTTTCATAAGCCTGACCTATAACCATGGGGTCAAAGTCTTCTCTAATAATTCCTTTACTAGGACTTGCTTTTTTAACTTCAGCAATAATTCTATAAGGGTTATCTTCTGTTGACTTTAAAGCAGAAAAAACATCTTTAGGAGCAAAAGGATTGTATGCTAAAGAACGTCCTAACCACTCTGGTGGATAATCAACTTTTCTCTTCTCTAAATCTTCTTTTGTTTTTTTTATGATTTCATCTAATATTTGTGCCACGTTATTACCCTCTTCTTATCTTTTACACTTCTTACTTATGGCATCCCAATGCTCTATAAGTTCTTTCTCTTTTAAACCTTCTATGTCTATGACTTTTTTCATTATATTATAAGCCTTATCACATTTATCAAACTTATAATATCCCCATGCTAATGAATCTAAATAATAAGTATTTTCAGGTTCTGTTTTTAATGCTTTTTTAATAATCATAATACCTTTAGGAATATCTAACTCCTTATCTACAAGAGTATATCCATAATAATTCAAATAGACAGAATTCTCAATACCCATGCTTATAGCTTTATCAAAAGAGCTTACAACTTCTGTTAACATGGCTTTATCATTTTTATCAGTTGCACTCTCAAACAGTGCCATAGCTGATTCAGCATACCATTTAGGGTCTTTAGTCTCTTTTAAAAGTATTTTAGAGAGTTCAACTGCCTTTATATAATCTTTCTTCTCTATATAAAGTGCATAGAGTAACTCTTTATTGTCATACTTATTTTTTAAAAAATCAATAGCTTTTACATAATCCTTTTTAAAAAGGTAGGCATCTATTAACTTCTCTGCATAAACTTCATTTTTTGTCTCATTGTATAATGATGTATATACGGATATGACTTTATCTATCTTATTTTGTTGTGAATAGATATCTAAAAGGTGTAAACAAACTTTCTCTCCACACCCTTTACTAACTCTATGATCTTCTAAACGTTTTATTGCAGATGGAACATCTTTCATATAATTTGCTAAAAGTGTTGATATTTTTATTAAAATATCTTCATTATATGTTTTATTATAAGCTTCTGTAAGAAGTTTTATAGCCTCTTTATAATCTGCTGTATATATATAGGGATTTGCTGCCAATTCATAATCCATGGCTTGTGTTGATTTGGAAATTAATGATTTTGCTACGGTTTTAGCCTCTTCATATTTTTTTTCAGTGAGAAGAGAAGAGAGAAATACTCGTTGAAGCTGAATATCATTTGGTTTCTCTTTTGCATACTCTTTCAATTTAGAAATATTTTGTAATCTTTTCCCTGTATAAAGAGCTGTCATGGTTGCTTTAAGCAGATACTCTTTATTATGTGTCTCATTATAAAGTTTATTATAAATAGCATTACTATGCTTGTAGTCACTTTGCTGTTCATACCAAATAGCTCTCATAATCAGTTCATCTTCATTTTTTAAATGCTTTTTTGAAGATGAAATATTTTTTTTATTAGAAAAATGTTTCGGGTTATACTCTGCAAGCTTATCTTTAGCTACTATTGTACTGTTGGGTGTATAATTACTACACCCTGCTATGGATAAAGCTACGAACAGAGATACGGTAATAGATATACTATTACTTAGTCTATAATTCCTGGGCACTCTTTTTTTACCTCTTCTTTATCATTTTTAAATGTCTGCCAAAATGGAAAGGTACGACATTGTAGTGGTCTAACAGGGTAAATTGTACACTGTTTTAGACCATTATCAAAAAAAATACAAGCATAATTATTTTCTTCTAGTTTTTTTTCAACCAAAGAATAACGATGCTTAACTTTTTTTAAATACATTGTAGCAAATTCTTCTACCGATAACTTTAAAAAATCAGCCATTTTTTCTATCTCAGGATATTTTGCCCATATATAGCCACTCTCTCCTGTACAACACGCACCCCCACACTCTTCACATGCTGAGGGTGTGAACTTATAGTTATAGCCCTCTTCACTCAATATCATATTATTTTCCAATATCATAGTCCCCTTTTATACTGTTTGTTCCTGCTTTAAAAAAAGCTCTCTCTGCCTCTTCATTGTAGTTGCTATCTTTATCAAAAACGATTAAAGGTGGCATTATTTTCATCATAGATTTTGAATTCATACGTGCTGATATCATAACCAATTTTGAATCTCTATCTATTTTAGAGTGTACAAAACGTATCACTTCTGGATTTATTTTTGCCTCTTTTAAAGCATGAAGCAATATATCTACTTGTTTTGCATCATAACAAAATATAAAGCGACCTCTTGGCTTTAGTACCTTTTTAACTTGATTTACAAATAATTCTATAGGCAGATGATGTGCATAACGAGCAATATTAAGATGTTCATTTTCACTCTGCGTTACATTTGAGTCATAAAAAGGTGGGTTTGAAACTACAAAATCGAACTTCTTATCATGTAACGACTCAGTAAAGTCACCTAAAAAGCTCTCTACATCTAAGCTATTTAGTGCATAGTTATGTATGGCATACTTTAACATAAGCTCTTGTTTATCTATAATCGTTGTCTCAATATTAAAGTCACGTGTAAGCAAGAGCGATATAATGCCCACACCACATCCAACGTCAAGTAATTTACCTTTTGGGTTAAAAGAGGAGATAAAATCATACAGAAATATAGAATCACTATTATACGCATAACCTTTTGTTGGTTGATATAGATACAAAAAATCACCTTTCGTTAAAAATAAATCAAATTTTACTATAAATTGACAATTTTTAGATAAAATTCTTTTTATGAACGATAAGATTTTTACAGAAACCCAACCCAAATCAACAGACTTTTGTATGCTAGACTATGATTGTGCCTATTTACCCAACAGAAATGTACGAATGAGCTATAAACATATAGAAGAAGCGACACAAGAGTACAATACTGCTCTCATCCATCGAGGATGGCGTCGTTTTGGTTGTTATTACTTTCATCCTATATGTGAAGGGTGTAATGAGTGTAAATCACTTAGAGTTGATGTTAACAACTTTGAACTGCGTAAGTCTCAAAAAAAAGCTATAAAACGGAACAAAGAGACAAAGATTATTATTCAAAAGCCTACTCTTTCCCAAGCACATATTGATTTATACAATAAATACCATGCATATAAACATAAAAAAGATGACTGGTCGCATAGAAATATTTCACCACGTGAATATAGAGAAAATTTTGTAGAGGGTGCACATGAGTTTGGAAAAGAAGTACTCTACATAAAAGATGATAAATTAATAGGTGTTGATTTGATAGATATATTAGATGATGGAATATCTTCTATCTATTTCTACTATGATCCTGACTATCCTTCTCTCTCTTTAGGCACCTACTCCCTACTCTATCAAGTTGAACTTGCAAAAGTTTTAGAACTCCCATGGATCTACCTTGGGTACTGGGTAGATGGTTGCAAAGCATTTTCATATAAGCCAAAATTTCAACCCTTAGAAGTATTAGATGGATTTCCTACTATTGAAAAAGTAGCCAAATGGGATACTTTTACTACGCTAAACTAAACGAACAAAATAACACCTATTATTTTATGTTAATATACATATAGATAATAATATTTTTTAATTATTATTATTTTTTTATACTTAAATTTTAAAATTAAATGTATTAATTGTGATAAATTTATACTAATTTTAATTTTTTCTTTAAAAACAATTGTTATATAACTACTTTTCGGTCATAATAGTTATAAATAAAAACACTATTGGAGATTACTTAATGAAGAAAAGAAATTTTTTAATGACAACGATTATGTCTACCCTATTGTTATCAAGTACAATATCTGCTCATCAAATGAGATGTAAAGATGGTAAATGTTTTATTGATATTTCTAAACTTTCTCAACCAAAAAATGTTGAAACTAAAATAAGTACCTTTAAACATTTACATAAACTTCATTTTACAACAGAGATTCAAAACAGTTCTACAGAAGATACTATTATTTTAGATCACTCTAAATATGTTATGAATCAAAATGAAAAAGAGAACTATTTAATAGATAATGTAGCTCTATATAATACAGAAGATACTATAGTGTTGTTACATTCAAAATATGTAATGAGTGAAGCAGAAAAAGAAGAATACTATATGAACGAGCGTCTAAGAGAAGCTGATTTAGAAAAGGAAGTTATAGTGCCAACTATAACTGTTGAAGATAAAATCGCTGAAGAGATTACACTCCCTCATTCAGAACTATATTGTGACAATTCTAAACAAGCAAAGTTTTACCCTGAATCAAATGAATATGAGTGTGTTTAAAATATAAAGCCCTATATGGGCTTTATATATCTTGCTCTACTACCTCTTTAAAACTCTTAAAGTAAGTTGCTTTAACACTCTCTAATGTTAACTCCACATCATTAATCTTAACAACACTACCACCAACTTTACCAATAATGTCTGTAGAAAGTCCTAACTCTTTTGCCATAGCCAATACAGCTTCCATATTCTCTTTTGAACTTACTTCTAAAATAGCTCTTGATTGTGACTCATCAAAAATACTTCTTTTATCTTCAAGTCGGATACCTGCAACAACACCTCTACCTGACACAGCTGCCATTTTCGCCAGAGTAATTGCAATTCCACCAGAACTTAAATCTTTTGCAGATGCTAAAAGCCCTTGTGCATTTGCATCGATAACAAGTTTCCAAAGAGCCAACTCTTTTTCATAGTCAATATCTGCTATCGAACCTGTAGTTTCACCAAACAACTCTTTTATGTAAAGTGAAGCACCAAACTCTGATTTGGTATCACCTATAAGAATCAGATGATTTTCATCTTCTTGAAATGAAGAGGCTAAAACTTTATGCTCATCTTCATTAAGCCCAACCATTGCTATAGCAGGTGTTGGAAAAACAGAAACACCGTTGGTTTCGTTGTAGAGAGATACGTTTCCAGAAACAACTGGTGTATTTAGAGCTAAACATGCCTCTTTAATTCCTTCACACGCTTCGGCAAACTGCCACATGACTTCTGGATTCTCTGGGTTACCAAAGTTCAAACAGTCAGTAATAGACAAAGGTCTAGCTCCAGACATAGCAACATTACGTCCAGACTCAACAACAGCCAATGCCCCACCTTTATGAGGGTCAATATAACAGTAACGAGGGTTACAATCAGAAGACATAGACAATGCTTTACCATTCTCTTTAATACGAATACAAGAAGCATCTAAACTACCTGGTGCTTTTGTTGTGTTTGTCTGTACCATTGAGTCATACTGGTCATATATCCAAGCTTTATCAACCACTTCCATAGAACCTAAAAGCTTTTCAAAAGCTGTTTGGTTATCTACTGCTGCATAAGAGTCAATATTTTTTCCAGAAATCTCATCTAAATAAGTTGGTCGAGCAGTTGGTCTGTCTAAAATAGGAGCCTCTTCACTTACAGGGGCAATTGGCATGTCACATACTCTCTCACCATGCCACATAAGCTCCATACGACCTGTGTCAGTTACTTCACCTATAACTGCAACATCTAAATCCCATTTTTCAAAGATTTCAATAACCTCTTGCTCTTTACCTTTCTTTACACAAACAAGCATACGCTCTTGTGATTCTGAAAGCATAAAGTCATAAGGAGTCATTCCCTCTTCTCTTGCTGGTACTTGGTCTAGGTGCATAATCATACCTGAACCAGACTTTCCAGCCATTTCAAATGCTGAAGATGTAAGACCAGCTGCACCCATATCTTGGATTCCAACTACTACGTCTTTGGTTTTGAAAAGTTCTAAACATGCTTCAAGCAAAAGTTTCTCTATAAAAGGGTCACCCACTTGAACCGTAGGACGAAGTGACTTTGACTCTTCTGTAAATGAGTCAGAACTCATAACAGCTCCACCCAGTCCATCACGTCCAGTTTTTGAACCAACATACATTACAGTATTTCCAAGACCCTCTGCAATTCCAAGGAAAATATCATCTGCTTTACATAAACCAAGAGCAAAAGCATTTACTAGAATGTTTCCGTTATAAGACTCATCAAATGAACATTCACCACCAATAGTAGGAACACCCATACAGTTTCCATAACCACCAATTCCTTCAACCACACCTTTTACTAGGTGTCTTTGATATTTTGCTATGTTGTCTTGGTTGGTAATGTTACCAAAACGTAAAGCATTCATATTTGCTACAGGTCTAGCACCCATAGTAAATACATCTCTCAAAATTCCACCAACACCTGTCGCTGCACCTTGATAAGGTTCTATAAAACTTGGATGGTTATGTGACTCCATTTTAAATACAGCAGCCATACCATCACCAATATCAATAACACCAGCATTTTCACCAGGACCTTGAATAACCCATGGAGCTTTAGTAGGGAACCCATTTAAGTACTTTTTACTTGATTTATAAGAACAGTGTTCAGACCACATAGCAGAGAAGATTCCCAACTCAACTATATTTGGGTGTCTGCCGTCTAGTATCTCTAATATATGTGTATACTCTTCTTGACTAAGTTTATGGTTTTTTAGTACTTCATCTAAATTATCTAATGGTTTTGACATTATTTAAGTTCCTATTATATGGGTGATTTTTTCTGCGATATTTTAGTTAAAATCTGCTAAATATGGGTTGAAAAGCATAAATAATCATATTTATGAATAATATATGTATAATTTTGAAAAAGTATTTGAAAACTAGAGGAATAAAGATGTCTAAAAAAACGTTAATCATCGGTGCTGGTGGTGTGGGAAATGTTGTTGCCTTTAAATGTGCCATGAATGCTGAAACCTTTGGAGAGATAACCCTCGCCAGTCGTACGCTGAGTAAATGTGATGCCATTGCTAAAAATATAAAAGAAAAAATAGGCATAGAACTTAAAACTGCTTCGGTAGATGCTGACTTAGTTCCAGAACTTATAGAACTATTTAAATCTTTAAAACCTGATATTGTTATAAACGTAGCACTTCCTTACCAAGACCTAACCATTATGGATGCCTGTGTTGCTTGTGGTATTGACTATTTAGATACAGCCAACTATGAACATCCTGACACAGCTAAATTTGAGTATAAAGAGCAGTGGGAGAGAGATGAAAAATTTAAAGAAGCAAACATTATGGCTCTTCTTGGTTCTGGTTTTGACCCAGGTGTTACCAATATTTTCTGTGCTTATGCTCAAAAGCACTACTTTGATGAGATACATACCATAGACATACTTGACTGTAATGCTGGTGACCATGGTTATCCTTTTGCCACCAACTTTAATCCTGAAATCAACCTACGTGAAGTAAGTGCAAAAGGACGTTACTGGCAAAAAGATGATAATGGACAAGGGAAGTGGATAGAAACAGAACCTATGGAAATTATGCAAGTTTGGGACTACCCAGAGATAGGAGAGAAGGACTCTTATCTACTCTATCATGAAGAGATGGAGTCTTTGGTAAAACATATTAAAGGTTTAAAACGTATACGATTTTTCATGACCTTTGGACACTCTTATCTTAACCATATGAAGTGTTTACAAAATGTAGGTATGTTGGGCATAGAGAGTATAGAACATAAGGGACAAAAAATAATTCCTATGGAGTTCTTAGCTACCCTACTTCCTGACCCTGCTTCACTAGGACCTAGAACAAAAGGTAAAACAAACATTGGTATCTATGCAAAAGGTATTAAAGATGGAGAAGAGAAAACAGTTTATATCTACCAAGTATCTGACCACGAAAAATGTTATGAAGAGGTTCTAAGCCAAGGTGTGAGCTACACCACAGGAGTACCAGCCATGATAGGTGCTAAACTTATATTAGAAGAGAAGTGGCAAGGTAAAGGGGTATTTAACATGGAAGAGTTTGACCCAGACCCATTTATGGAAGAGTTGATGATTCAAGGGTTACCATGGAAAATTCAAAATATTAATTAAAACTTAAAAATAATATTTAAATTTTAAGTTTCAACTATTATAATTTGTATATCTATATTAAGGAGATATACAATGAAATATATAAATATTATTTGGTCACCAATTTTTTATCTTTTTTCAACTATAGCAGGTATTTTTATTGCCATTACAATAGTTTCAAAATTAACCAATATTTTTTTAAAATAGGGTTTTAAAACCCTATTCACTCAAACGAACAATATCTGCACCTAAAGATGCAAGTTTTCCCTCTAAATTGTCATATCCTCTATCTAGGTGATAAATTCTATGTACATTGGTCGTACCATTTGCAACCAGTCCAGCCAAAACTAGAGCTGAACTTGCACGTAAATCTGTTGCCATAACATCTGCTCCATGCAACTCTGCTACAGGATTAACAGCTGCGACTGAACCTTTTAACCAAATATCTGCACCCAAACGATTAAGCTCTGAAACGTGCATAAAACGGTTTTCAAAAAGTCTCTCTTCTATAACACTCTCACCTATAGCCATGGTAGCAACTGCCATAAACTGGGCTTGCATGTCTGTAGGGAAACCTGGATACTCAGTTGTTATTAAACTAACTGGCTTTAAACGTGTACTTCCGTGTATGGTTATATTTTCATCTTCTATATCAAAAGTACAACCCATTGCTTCTAATTTATCTATTGACGCATCTATATGAGAAGCATCTACTTTTTCAAGTGTAATGGTCGAAGCCGTAATAGCTGCAGCACAAAGGTAAGTACCTGCTTCTATTCTATCTGGGATAATCTCTACATCTTTAAAAGTTAAAGGCTTTTGACCTGTTCCCTCTATAATGATTTCAGAAGTTCCTATACCGTCTATTTTAACACCTGCATCAGCTATCATTTCACATAGCTGTACTATCTCTGGCTCTTTTGCTGCGTTAACTATGGTAGTTGTACCATGAGCTAAAGCTGCTGCCATAATAGTATTTTCAGTTCCACCAACAGTAATTTTATCAAAAACTATTTTAGCCCCTTGGAGACCATTTGGAGCTTCTGCTCTTACATATCCACCTTTTATCTCTATGGTTGCACCCAAAGCTTCTAATGCTTTTAGGTGTAAGTCTATAGGACGCTGACCAATAGCACAACCACCTGGTAAACTTACCTCACACTCACCAAAACGAGCAAGAAGAGGTCCTAAAACTAAAATAGAAGCTCTCATCTGAGAAACTATCTCATAAACTGCTTTAGTAGAGTTCATTGTTCCATTATCAATATCTGCAACTGTATCAGTGTGATCAACTGTTCCACCCAGCATACCCAATAGTTTTAGAAGGGTTCTAATATCAACAACATTTGGTAGGTTAGTTAACTTAACAGGTTTGTCAGAAAGTATCGTTGCAGCTATAACAGGGAGTGCAGAATTTTTTGCACCTGAGATTTTAATAGAGCCAGAAAGTTTAGCTCCTCCTTTAATTTTCAAGTAATCCATATTTTATTATATCCATTTAATATTATTTTTTTTATTTTCGTCTAATTTTATCTAAAATAAGTTAATTATAGTATATAATATATTTATGTTAATTAAAATATATAAAGAAAGGATAAGTTAATGAGTACACTGGATAAACTAAGTAGTCTATTAAATCAGGTTGAACAGAAAATAGACACTGGCTCCCATCATAATTCATCTGGGCTAGATTTACGTAAAGAAAATTTAAAATCTTTAGAAACTCTTTACCATAAATTAGAGATATCTAAGAAACATGATGATTTTAAAAGTATTTTTGAATATAAAGCTATGAACTTATCTGGGATAGGTTTAAAGAGAGAAGATTTTGCTGAAATTCGTGAAGGTAAATATATTCAAATCATATCCATAGCCTATCAACTTAATGATAAAGGTAAGCGTATTGCTAAAAACTCTTCACTTGGGTATTTTGGAAAAGCTGAAAGATTGGAACCAGAACTAAAAAAGAATATCATAGAGTTTGTACTAAGATGGCGTTATGAAAAAGCTTTTCAACATACAGAGCACTATGAGTTATTACTCAAGGAGTTGCATTAAAAATTCTTTAAATTATATTGACAGCTTGATATCTAAACAACTCTAAACATGTTTTTAGATAAAGTTTTACATTATATTTAAAGGAAATAAATGCAGATTGATTTAACCCCAAAAGCACTTTTATCTCAACTTGGTTATAGCAACACAGAGAGTTCTATAAACCAAATAGAGAAGACAATTAATAATACAAAAGGTTTTGAAGATTTCTCAAAACATATCTTAGCACTACATGATGAGTTGGCACATTTAAAAGGATTTGTTGCCTTATCCAATTCTAAAAATGTATTTAAAATTAAATGTTCTGAAGATGTATCTGAAGAGATAAAAAAAGAGTTTACAACACTTGTTGAGAACTGGGCAAAAAAATATAAAGTTAATATTGAAAAAGTAATTAAAAAACCTACTTACTACATTCTTGGTAAATAATTAATGCCACTTAGCACGCTTAATGAAGAGCAGCTAAGTGCTGCTACTGCACCTATGGGTAATAACCTGATTATTGCTTCTGCTGGTACTGGAAAAACATCTACTATTGTTGGTCGTATTGGTCACTTACTCCATAATGGGTCTGATCCTTCTAAAATACTTCTTTTAACGTTTACAAACAAAGCAGCTGGAGAGATGCTTGCTCGCGTGGGTAGGTATTTTCCACCAAATGTTGTAAAAAAAATAGAATCAGGAACATTTCATGCTGTAAGTTACAGATGGTTAAAAGAGATGAACGCAAAAGTTACACTTAAACAACCTGGTGAACTAAAAACACTCTTTCGTTCGGTTTATGAGAAACGCCATATCAAACGTTTAAACCTAGATACAGAAGCCTTTTCTGCAACTTATCTATATGAGCAGTATAGTCTCTATCAAAATGCCTCTTTAGATGGTTTTGATGTTTGGTTTTTAGAACGATACCCTGACCACAAGCCACTCATAGATATCTATATGAATATTATTGATGAGTTTGAAGAGACCAAAGATAAATATGGCTTTGTCTCTTTTAATGATTTGCTTTTAAAAATGAAAAAGCATTTAGAAGAGAATGGTCGAGACCTCGTAGAAGTTCTTGTAGATGAATATCAAGACACCAATACTTTACAAAGTGCTTTAATAGATGCCATGAAGCCAAATTCACTCTTTTGTGTGGGTGATTATGACCAGAGTATTTATGCTTTTAATGGTGCAAATATTCAAAATATTGCTACTTTTGGGTCACGTTACTCAGCTGCAACGGTTTTTACACTTGATAAAAATTACCGTTCGTCTGCTAGTATATTGTCCCTTGCAAACCGAGTAATAGAGATAAATGAGAGAATCTATCCTAAAAAGCTCGTCGTGACAAAAACAGGAAAGAACCAACCTCCTAAACTGCTCATGTATAATGAGCTGTTTGACCAGTACCAGTCCATAGCAAAAAATATAAAAAAGACCTATACACCAACAAAAGATATAGCTGTCATTTTTAGAAACAATGCCTCTGCTGATGGTATTGAAGCGAGTTTAAGAGAGCTAGGAATTGCCTCTAAAAGAAAAGGGGGAAACAGTTTTTTTGAAGCCAAAGAGGTCAAGTTTTTACTTGATGTCTGTTCCTTAATAGTCAACCCAAAAGATATGATGGCATTTATTCATATTTTTGAATATGGAAAAGGAATCGGTACGGCTTTAGCCAAAGAGATGTTTGAGTGTTTTATTCACTTTGGGGAAGGTCATCTATTTGTAGGAATGATGAACCCAAGAGTTTTTAACTTACCAAAACTAAACCCAAACAAAAACTTACAACTTGGACTTTTTGATGATGACAGTGAGATAGGTTCTGTAACCCGTTTTTCACATATGAATTTAGATGAGAAGATACGCTCCCACCCTATTCTAAAACATCCTAAGCTTACAGCTGATGGAGTTGAGTTTTTTAAAATGTATCATGAGTTTGTTCGTTCTGTTAACACAGTAAAGCAACCAAAATCACTGCTTATAAAACTTATAAACT
>Ga0256827_10002077_pt1 | contig 12921 bp, 9 predicted proteins | sample CV84metaG_FD_185977 | JGI IMG/M metagenome (GOLD analysis project Ga0256827, IMG submission 185977) | Hydrothermal vent microbial communities from East Pacific Rise, Pacific Ocean - CV84 | ecosystem: Environmental > Aquatic > Marine > Hydrothermal vents | place: Pacific Ocean: East Pacific Rise... | reverse complement strand
CACCTGCTGAAACTAAATAATTTTTTAGTTAGCTTCTAAGCTAGAAGCTAACTTTAACTCTCTTAATTCCTAATATTAAAATGGTAATAACCCAAACTTTCTAATAAACTTCTCATCAATGTCTATTAGACCTTTTGACTGTAGAGTATCTAGCACTGATTTTGTACAGAAGGTATCACCTGGCCACTCTCTTTTAAAGCCATCTAGTTCACCTTTATTTGTAGCATCTACTGCAATGAATGGCTCTAATACTACATCTCTACTTGCATCTATGTTATTTACTACACGCCACACTAACATATATGGATCATCTAAGTCATTATTAGCAATATCTACAATAATGAGTAGTTTAATGTGTGCTTTTAAAACTGATAGTCTCTCTATAACATTTAATTGTGACTCTTTTTTATTTACGCTTATTACACATACTGGATTTTTTGTATCTGTGTAGTACTCTCTTAAGTCTACTATGTTAGAGTCTATCTCTTGCATTTTAGCTAATAAGGTAGCGTTGTCTAATGGCTCTACTACACCATCTGCTACTTCATCACCTGTAGCATCTACTCCTAATTTACCACCTACAAACTGTTTAGAAGATGAGTGGTCTAAGTGGTCAACTATGCCTTTGGTTATAAATACATTTTGAGGGTTTAATCTGTTTAATATATGTTTGCTTAACTCTTCAAACTCCTCTAACTCTGGTGCATTCTCACCTACAAATAGTGCATGTTTTACAAAACTCATCTGCCCTACTCCCCAAAATGCATGCATAAACTGCAGAGCATGACCATCATATAGAGTTTTCATCTTTGCCATTATTAGATTATGAAATACTCCATTTTCAGGCATATTATAGTCTATTAGATCAGGAGCCATTGGTTTGAGCATAGGCAAGAAGACTCTCTCTGTAGCCCAACCCATGTATTTGTCTTCTAGTGGTGGTTTACCCACTACAGTTGCTGCAAATACTGGATTTTTCTTCATGGTAATAGTCTCTACATCCATAACAGGAAAAGGCTCTTTTAGTGTGTAGTAGCCTGTGTGGTCTCCAAACGGTCCTTCTATCTCTGTAAGTGTTGGGTCTACATAACCCTCTATAACAATGTCTACATCTCTTGGAATATAAATATCATTTGTTATAGATTTAACTAGTTGAGCATTTTTACCTCTTACAAAACCATATAGTAGCATCTCAAACATACCATGTGGCATTGGAGCTTGTCCACACCAAATGTAAAGAGGGTCACCACCAATAGCAACTGTAATAGGCATTTTTTTACCTGCTCTTTGGTATTGGTCAAAAAAGTGTGAAGCATCTTTATGGATTTGCCAGTGCATTCCTAGTCGATTTTTATCGTACTGTTGAAGTCTATACATACCAAGATTTTGCATACTACCATCAAGACTTTGAGTATATACTTGTCCCATGGTTATGAATGCTCCACCATCCTCTTCCCATGTTTTAAGAATTGGCAACTTATCTAAGTCAACATCTTTTTTTTCTATGATAATCTCTTGACACTCACCTTTTGCTTTTAATCTTTTTGGAAATACATTTTTAAGAGAAAAAAGCTTAGGAATCATCTTTAGTTTTGCCTTAAGACCTTTAGGTGGCTTAAGCTTTAAGAGTTCTTCTATACCCTCAGCTACTAAGTCAGGATGCTTTCCAAAAATATCTTCTGTTAACTTTTTATTGGCAAAGATATTCATAAGAACTGGCATATCGTACTCTATATTTTTAGCTCTATTTATGGGCTTTGTAAAAAGTATGGGTCTTGAGTCATCTTTTTTTACTTCTATATAGGCTACATGAGGTATCTCTAACTCTACATCAAGAGGCTCTTCTACTATTTTTAAATTACCATTATCTTTTAACCACTGAACTACATCTTGCATATATATACCTTATTTTTAAATAAGATAGATTATAACTAGATTTAGCTTTTACACTCTATATTTAGTTTTTTAATCAATAGACTTAAGATGTAGTATTGTAACAATATATTTAAAATAAAAAAACTCAATAGATAAAACTCATTTATACCATTAAATACAGATAGTCCAAATAGTGAATATAGTATTTGAATACAAATTAAAAAACCTACTGCTACTTTAGTATTATCATTAAATAATTTTTTTATAATATGATGTATATGACATCTATCAGCTAAAAACATGGATCTACCATTTTTTTTACGACGAATCATAACCACAATAGTATCTAAAATAGGAACTGCTGCTATAAATAAAATGGCTGTTGTTGGTATGTACTCTAAAGACTTAATAGCTAAAATTGATATGATAAAACCTAAAATTAATGAACCACTATCTCCCATAAATATGGATGCAGGATACCAATTATAAAATAAAAATGCTAAAAGTGTAGCTATGAAAGCTAAAGAGAGTAGTTGCATAAATATATCGTTATGATAGTATCCAATAGTAAAAAAACTTATTAATATAACTATGCTTATGGATGAGGCTAAACCATCTAAACCATCTATAAGATTAAGAGCATTTGTAAAACCAACAACTGCAAAAATAGTAAAAGGTAGTGCAAACCAACCAAGAGATAACTCAAAACTAAAATAGATACCTAGAGTTGATATAATTATATTATCAAATGATAATAGTATAGTACTAACTATGATAACAAAAAATTTAAAATTAAATGTTATACCTCTATAGTCATCTAAAACACCTGCTATAAAAATAATAAATGTAGCTATATAAGTATATTTGTATAATAAAAGAGAACTTATATTGAACATAGGTAAGACAATAAGGACAGCTAAGTAAAAACCTATACCTGCACCTCTTGCTATTGGGTTTATATGTACACTTCTCTTATTTGGTTTATCTATAAGACCTAAATTTAAAGCATACTTTTTTACTAAACCAATCAATATAAGAGAAGTTATAAAGATTAGTGTAGATTGTAGAAGCATCTAAGTATTAATCAAATAGATACTTAAGTGTAACAAATGGTGCTGCAATTTTTGTAATGGTAACAAATGGTGAAGTAATATCATCTGAAGCAACTCTAAATGCTTTCCAATTATTTGGTTTAACATATACAATATCATTTGGTCTAAGCATTAATGAAGCGTAGTTCATTCTATCGAAGTTTGTTAAATCTACTTTTCTTAACTGCATACCTTTACCATTTGGTCTATTTGATAGTATTGTTATCTCATCTCTTAGAGCTGAATCTGTTAAGTCACCTGCATGTGCTAATGCTTCAAAAAGTGTCATTTTCTCTTTATCTATATTTACAACACCTGGTTTTTTAACTTCACCTAAAACAAATAATCTTTTATTTAATACTTCTACATATACAGCTGGAGCATTCATATATTTTTTATATCTATTTGCAATCCTATCTGCTGCTTGTGATTGACTAAGACCTGCTATTTTAACCTTACCAATTAAAGGCAGAGCAATATTCCCTCTAGTATCTACTAAAACACCATTACTATTTATTTTTTGATTTAAATCACTACTATCATGTGTAGTTGAACCTTGGGTAGGATCTTTATACAAAGAGACTGATACTCTATCTTGTTCTAAAATAAGATACTCTATACTATTATCAGTTATCTTTTCAACTTTTATATTTACACCATTTGTCTCTACTAGCTTATAACTTGAAGTACATCCAGCTATAAAAAATAGTAACATAGCCAAGATTAATAATTTTATTCTATGCATATTTAAACTCCAAGTCTATTGTATAATTAATATTATATCATATTAATGATTAAGTCAATTAAACAAAATTGTTATTCAGTATATTATTTTTATCAAAAATATTTAAATATGCTCTTGATTTAAATACCTTAGATAATAATTTCAATTGTTTCTCATTATGTACATCTGAACCTAAAAAATCTATCATACCATGATTACTAAGAAATTTAAACTTATCTTTTGCATTTTTACCATAATAACCCTCTATAGAGTTTAAATCTACTTGAAATAAAACTCCTAACTCTTTTAATCTAGCATACTCAATAGAAAAATCTTTTATATATCTATAACGCTCTGGATGTGCTAAAATTGGTGTATAACCTAGTGATGTTATTGAAAAAATTGTATCTTCTAATTGCATAGGTTTAGATAGATATGAAGTCTCCAATAATATATACTGATTTTCTATAGGAATGAATGCTCTATTTTTAATTATATTTTCAAAGCCCTCATCTAGGTAATATTCTGCTGAAGCTTCTATTTGTATGGTTAATCCTTTACTTTTACTAGCTTTTTGTAAAGTACTCAAAGCACTATTTATTATGTTTGGTGTATTTTTATAAGAATCTAACATAATATGTGGAGTAGTTATAACCTTTTCATAACCTAGTTTTTGCATACCCTCAAGTAAAATTAAACTCTCCTCTATACTTTTTGAGCCATCATCAATATTTGGTATAAGATGAGAGTGAATATCTACTCTTAAAGATGGAACATTTTTTTTTCTAAATAATCCAAACATTTAATTTTTATCTTCTTCATAATATCCATTAATATAGCTATTACCATAACCATAACTATATTTTTGTTCTTCAAAATTAACTCCATTTAATAGTACACTTAAGCCATTTATATTATTTAAAGATGACAACTCTTTTACATTATTTAAAAAAGCTTTTTTAGAGTATCCTGCTTTAACTACATAAATAGTTGCATTTGAATATTGCATAAGTATTCTTGCATCGGTAACTAACCCTACAGGAGGAGTATCAAAAATAATTACATCATAAGTTCTTTTTAATTTTCCTATAATATTTTCCATTACATGACTCTGTATCAATTCACTTGGATTTGGAGGAATAGGTCCAGATGCTACAATGTCTATGTTTTCATATCTAGTTTTTTGAATTACTTCACTAAGTCTTGCATTTTCAGATAGTACTGTACTCATACCATTTCTATTTAAAAGATTAAATTTTGTATGAAGTGTAGGTTTTCTCATATCTAAACTAAGTATAATAGTTTTTTTACCTGCCATACTCATAATAGCTCCCAAATTAGTACACACAGTTGTTTTACCCTCTCCACCAACAGTAGAAGTAACTGATATAATATGAACACTTTTTGAACCCAACATAAATTGTAAATTTGTTCTTAAATTTCTAAAAGACTCTGCTACAGATGATTTTGGAGAAGCAAATACTTTTATACTGTCAGCTTCAGAATTGATTTTAGGTATACTACCCAACATAGATATGTTATTTTTTCTTATATCATCTTCAGATTTAATTTTATCGTTAAATAGATCTCTAATCAATACAAAAGCAATTCCTAAAAATAATCCAATAAACAGTCCCACAAGAACTATTATGTATCTTTTTGGTTTTACTGACGGAGTAGGTAAAAGTGCTTTATCTAAAATTCTATTTTTACTAACTGTAGAAGCTCTAATAATAGCTGTCTCAGAGTGTTTTTCAAGTAAATATGAGTATATTTTTTCATTAATTGTAAATTTTCTATTTAAGTGTCCAAATATTCTCTCATCTGCAGGAAGTCTATCTAATAATTTTTGTTTATCTGCTATACTTTTCTCAAATAAATTCTTTCTCTCTTTAATATTTTTTTTCATATTTTTTATCATATTAATAATAGTTTTTTTCAACTGTTGAATATTTTTATTTAACTTAATTACTTTAGGATACATCTCGGTATAATCTTGTCGAAGTGTCTGTTTCTCTATGAGTAAATCTTGTAATTTATTAACAATCATTAGAAGTGAATTACCTGTATCATCTTTAAAGTCAAAAGCAATACTTGATATAGTTTCATCATCTTGAACTTGTTTAAAGATTCTATTTAACATCTCTTCTTCAATAACTATATTAGATAATTCTCTCTCTTTTTCATTTAATATAGTCATAATACTTTCAGCTTTTATATTTAAATCTATAGTATTTGAACTCTTCTTAAACTCTTCTATTTTTAGTGCTGAACCACTTAAGTTTTCAGTAATTCTTTTTAATTGTTTATCTACAAACTTAAGTTTTCTAGTTGCTTCTTTATTTTTTTTCTCAATATTTTGTTCTATGTAAGCTTTAGCTAAAGCATTTGCAAACTCTTTTGCTCTTAATGCTACATTATCAGTATACGATATAACTAAAAGTGCAGAATACTTGGTAAGCTGGCGAACAGAGACACCTCTTTGTGCTATACTACCTCTATCTTTAGGATTAAATACTACAAAACGATATTTTTCATGTCTAAACTCTTTTCTCTTAACAACATTTAAATGAAAGTGCTTTGTATGTACCTCTTGTCCATAAGGATGAACTTTATTATGACTCCATTTATGCCCATATTTATCAATTTGCTCTCCAACTTTAAGTCTATACATGTCTTTATTTAGAGGATAAACTTCAAAAGATATGCCATAACCTTTTATCATGCCAACTTCAAAAGGACTATTTTTATAGAGTTCATACTCTTTAAACTTATTTGTAGTATAGTAGCGATGTAATACATCAACCTCTTTAGCTGCTTTATCTGCAAGAAATCGTGAACGAATAATTCCCATTTCTGTCTCAGAACTAGATGCACCTGGATCCATGGCTCTATTTAATACATCTCCAGTATCATGACTTCTACCATATCGTTCTACACCAACCTCAACAGTAGTAGAAGCCACATATACATTTGGCTTAAAATAAGCAATATAACTACCAATAGCTGTAGATATAATAATAAAAAATAAAATTATATATTTTTGACGGTAGAGAGAGTTAACTAGCTCTTTAAAATCTATTTCGCTCTCATCATTATCTATTTGATTTGTATTCATTAAAATCCCTACACTTGCTAAATAAAAGTTATTTTATATTATGGTATAAATTTGATTAAATTAAAATTTATATAGCAAACCTGCTGTAAATGAATCAGCATCTATGTAATCTTCACCCATATAATAGAGACCATACATATCATCTCCTGTATTTACATAGTCTAAATATACTGTCCAAGTATCTTTAAATTTATACTCATCATACTCTGAATAGTCTCTAAATGTATAACTAAAACCAAGTCCCCATTTAAAATTAGTATCTTCTACTAAAGCATCTACACCATTTACACCTGAAAGTTCAATAGAACCATAACCTAAAAGTGCATAGACAGCAAAATAATCTTCACCTTTAGATCTATCATAACTATCTTCAAACTTATACATAGGCTTTAAAAATAGACTCCATTCATTTCGCATTTCAACCTGATCATCTTCAGATACTGTAAAACCATATCTACCTTCTAATGCTATGTAATCATTAAATATATATCCAGCTTGAAGATTAACATTACCTAATCTATCTTGCCCATATATATCATTAAATATATCCATATCAACAGATGATAATCTTGTACTCATAGCACTTACACCTAATCCTATGTATAACTCTTTATCATCAATCTCTTGTACTGGATCAATTTTTACAATATTATCTACCTTATCTAACTCTGATACTATCAAAATATTTTCATCTGCACAGATAAAAGTATTTGCTATAAGTGTAGCTAGTATTATCTTTTTCATAACAATATTCTCCTAAATTTATATTTAATATTAATTAATGTAACATTATACTATGATTAACCAAAAATATACAATGTTACTATTAATTACGATATAATAACTACATGTCAAATATATTATTTATAAATCAAAATATTAATTTTATTATATTATGTTCTAAAAAAGAGTTATCATCAAATGATATAGATTATATAATATCTAATGTATCAAATAATCTTTTTGATGCAAACTACTATTTGGACTTAGCACTTAAACATGGTGTACTATCTTTAGTATATTACAATATAAAATATTTATCTAACAATAAAAACTATTTTAATACGCTTAAAGACTTTTTAAATATACTTAAATTAAACTACATAGAAATTGTACAAAAAAATATGCGTCTATCCTATGAACTCATAAAAATTACAGATTTATTTAAACAACAACAAATCAAAAACATTGCATTTAAAGGTACTGTTCTCTCTCAACTAGCCTATGGTGATATTAGCAAAAGACAATATAATGACTTAGATATTCTAATAGATCAAAAAGATATTTATGAGGTATTAGAGCTATTAAAAAGTATTGGGTATGAGCTAGAAATTATGTTAAATAAAAGTACTCAAGAGACTTTTTTTAACTCTGTAAATGTTGTTGGACTATTTAAGAGAGAGCCATTTATATATATTGAGATACATTGGGAACTTCTATCTAAAAACTATGCACTAGAGTGGGACAACACTATTTGGAGTAGCATATCAAGCACCTATATTAACAATCATAAAATACATACACTATCGGTAGAAAATCATCTACTATATTTATGTACACATGGTTCAAAGCACTTTTTTGAGAGAGTTGAATGGGTATGTGATATAGACAGATTTGTAAAGTCTCATCACAACTTAAACTGGGGTACTCTTCTAACTAAATCTCAAAACATGGGTATAGAGAGGATTTTTCTTATATCTCTTCTCTTGACCCATAAGCTATTTGACCTTGAACTTCCAGAGTCTATCTACTCAGCCATAAGTAGAGATAAGCAAGTAGATATTATAGTAAATAAGATTATAGATATTAGCTTTACAAATGTACAGAGTAAAAAAAGAGACTATACTACTCTTTTAATGCTAGTTTCAATGAGAGAAAAGCCCATAGATAAATTGCGTCTTATACTCTACTCTATATTTAGTACAAAATTTGATGATTTTAAATTTATACAACTACCAAACAGTTTAAGTTTTCTATATATTTTTATTCGTCCGTATAGATTGATAAAAAAATATTTTTACAAAAGTATATAATCTATAGTCTCTCTATATTTATCTATAACCAACTTCTCATCAAACTCTTTTTTAACTTTTTCTCTACCTTTTATACCCATCTTTTCTAATTCATCATCAGACAATAGAAGCATTTTTTTCATCTGCTTTGATAAAGAGTTTACATCTTTTACTTTACATAAATAACCATTTACTCCATCATCTACAACCTCTCTACAACCTGCAACATTGGTTGTAATAATAGGCTTTTGCATACTTGCTGCTTCTAGTAGCACCCTAGATAAACCTTCACGGTAAGATGGTAGTACTATGCAATCGTACTGCTCTATGATGGATTTGACATTATCACTAACACCTAGGTAGTGTATGACTCCCTCCTCTTCCCAACGCTTCATCTCATCTTCTTTAACTGCTGTTGGATTACCCAAATAAAAAGCACCCAAAACAGTAGATGAACTTTTTGCATTACCAACTAACCTTGAAGCCTCCACATACTCAACTAAACCTTTATCTTTTAGAAGTCTTGCTATAAACAAAAACTTAAAATTATTACTATCTTTTTTCTTATAGGCTACAGGTTTAAACTTCTCAACATCTATGCCAGAACCAGCCAAGAGTGAACTCTTACTTTGCTCTACAAGGTTTAACTCTAAAAACAACTCTCTATCACTACTGTTTTGAAAAAATACTTTTTTAGGAACTTTTAGTGCTATTTTATAGAGTAGTCTTGCTATTTTTGATGAAAAGTTATTATTTAAAAAGACTGTACCTAAACCAGATATATTTGAGATAACATTTAATTTAAGAAAACCTGCAGCTATAGAACCATAGATATTTGGCTTTATAGTATACTGTAAAACTATATCTGGTGATATAAGTCTATATATTTTATATAGACTCCATATAAGTTTTAAATCTTCTATGGGGTTTATACCTTTATTATTTATATTAATATTATGGTACTCAAAACCCATCTTTTGTAGTTTTATAGAGTACTCATCATAAGGGGCAATACATACTACTCTATATCCATCTTTTTGAAGTGCTTTTAGTAGTCCTACTCTAAAGTTATATATGTTCCACGATGTATTTAAAAGTATTGCTACAGTTTTTTGTCTGCTACTTTTCACTAAACCACCTCTCTTTCCACATCTCATAAGAGATTATGAACCATATAAGGCTAACATTTACACTATTTCCTAAAAACAGCTCTTGTTTTAACTTTTCTATCTCTTTTGGGTTAAATATCTCATCATCTATATTTGATATGTTTAAGTACTTTTCAACTAAATATCTTAAATCTGTTTGTAGCCACTCTTGCAATGGTACTTGAAATCCAGCTTTTGGTCTGTCTACTAGTGATGGTGGTATATACTTATAGAGTATCTGCCTAGCCAAATATTTAGGTTGATTATTTTTATATTTTAACTCAACAGGAACTCTTGAGATGTATTCTATGATACGATGGTCTAAAAGAGGCTCTCTACCCTCTAGGCTTACTGACATAGTTGCTCTATCTACTTTTGTTAAGACATCATCAGACATAAAAGTTTTGTAGTCAACTCGCATCATTTCATCTAAGAAACTCTCTTTAGAGTTCATAGAGAAACTTTTATATATCTTTTTACTACCTTTGATTTTTAAGAGTCTAGCTACATCTTTACTATCTACATAAGAGGATGCTTCTAAAAACATGTTTTCAAGAGAGTTACTAGAGATAGCTCTTTTAAATTTAGTGTATTTATCTTCAATATTTGTTTGTCTAATACTATTTGGTAGTAGTACATTTAAATTTTTAACACTATTTATCGATAGTTTACTAAGAGTTAAATTAAGCATATTTTTTTTAAAATTAGATGTAAATATATTTGAAAATTTATTTAAGAAAAAATATTTACTGTAACCACAAAAGGTTTCATCTCCACCATCACCAGATAGAGCAACTGTAACATCTCTTTTTGCTAAAGAAGATACTAACATAGTTGGTATAGATGAGCTATCAGCAAATGGTTCATCATAGTAAAAAGGTAATGCCTCTACTCTATCTAACATATCTTTTTTAGATACATAGTACTCTGTGTGGTTAGTATTGAAATACTTAGCAACAGTTTTTGCATGATTTGCTTCATTGTAGTTTTTACTTTTGAAGCCTATAGTGTATGTATTTAATTTTCTACTACTGTTTTTTGAGAGTAGTGCTGTTATAAGTGTAGAGTCATATCCTCCACTTAAAAAAACTCCTACAGGAACATCTGAAATCATTCTTTTTTCTACTGCATTAGTTAAAAGTTCCTCTAAATCACTCAATATACTCTCTTCACTCTTATCAAATTTCTCTTTTTTGTAGCACTCATCTACCGACCAGTACTCAACAGTTTTATATTGACTATTTTCTATGCAGAATTCTAAGTAATGACCAGCTTCTAACTTATAGGTATTTTTAAATATGCTATGAGGAGTAGGAATATAACCAAATTGAAAGTAGTAAGGTAACACCTCTTTGTTTAACTCTTTTTTAAATGATGGATGGTAGTGAAATGATTTTAATTCAGATGCAAATAGAAGTTCATTATTTTTTACATAATAGTAGAGTGGTTTAACCCCTGCTCTATCTCGTACTAAAAATATTTTATTTAATCTTTTATCTAATATACTAAAAGCAAACATACCTACAAACTTTTCTAAACAATCTATACCCCACTCTTTATATGCATAAAGTATTACCTCTGTATCACTTGAAGATTTAAAACTGTAACCTAACTTTTTTAGCTCTTTTTGTATGGTTTTAAAGTTATATACTTCACCATTATAAGTAATAATATACTGCTTACAGTCCGATATAAATGGTTGATTTCCAAAAGTAGAAGTGTCTTGAATAGCTAAACGGTTATGTCCAAAGTGAATGTAGTTACTAACTACTTTTTCTACAAATATTCCTTTATGGGCAGAGCCTCTATGTAACTGTATAACTAACATTTTTTCTAAAATAGACTCTTTTTTAGAAGTAGAGGTAAAACCAACTATACCACACATTTAAAATATACCTTGAAAAATGACACTCTGATATGGTATCCAATATTTAGAATGAGTAGCAAAAAATAACCAAACAAATAGTACAAGTGCATAGCCAAAGACTATCATCAACTTTATAACCGATGGACTTAAACTTTTTCTTGCTAGGTACGGTAACCTAGAAAACACTACAAGTTGAATAGGTATAAAATAGAGGGCTACTCTATCTACAGCTGTAGAAGCAAAGTTAACTAAAACAACTGAAGCAATGGATCCTAAAGCAATCCAAAACCAAAAACTATAGTCATTAAAAGTTTTTTTCCACTCTTTTTTATAAATCAATAGTAGCAAACTAGGTATTAAATTCATAGCAACTCTAATTTTTGCTCCATCTGAGTGCATTTGTACTTCAACATAGTTTGCCCAAAGTTTATCTTGTTGTTCAGATAGTAGTAAATCCCAAGCTCCATAAGCAATTGGAATTATCATAACAATACGAAGAGCCAAACCCTTACCATAAAGAAATATGCCCAAAGGAAGCAAGAGAAGAGCTGTTTTATGAAAAAGTGCTGCAACTAAAACAAATACTATATATATTTTAAATTTTCCCTCATCTAAGTAACTTACAGCTAAAAGAAATAGACCTATAGCAACTCCTTGCCGAGAATAGCCCATAACAACGACTATTACAAGATATGGTACTGCAACAAGTAGGACTATCCAAGCATTTGGCTGTTTTCTAGCAAATCTTATAAGTCCCCATATAAATATAAAACCATAAAAAACATTTGTACCATATACCCCTAAATCCCACCGTGCCGATAGCCAGTTGAGAAACTTATGTGCAGGGTCACCACCATGCATAGCATCTTCAAAGGGTATACCAATAATTTCATCATAGTGACCTAGATAGTTAAACCAATCACCACCCACTTCAAAACGAAATCCTATAATGATTATAAGAAACATCCCCATAAATATGAGAGGTATTAACTTATTACTACTTTTTTGTCCTGTAGAAAGTACCATCATAGATGCAATAAAATACATAAACCAATATATAAACATCTGTTTTCCTATATTATATTT
>Ga0256827_10002076_pt1 | contig 12923 bp, 9 predicted proteins | sample CV84metaG_FD_185977 | JGI IMG/M metagenome (GOLD analysis project Ga0256827, IMG submission 185977) | Hydrothermal vent microbial communities from East Pacific Rise, Pacific Ocean - CV84 | ecosystem: Environmental > Aquatic > Marine > Hydrothermal vents | place: Pacific Ocean: East Pacific Rise... | reverse complement strand
TACTGTGGGCTTAGAGATCAAACGGGAAGTGATGGGCGGAGAGTTGTCGTCGTTAAAAAAAGCCTCCATGCCTATTGCTGCAGCTCTGGGAGGGATGCTCATCCCTGCTGTTTTATATTCTGTTGTAGTCATCAATTATCCCGAATATATGGGAGGTTGGGGGATTCCTATGGCTACGGATATTGCTTTTGCGCTGGGCTTATTGGCCTTATTAGGGAAGCGTGTAAATATTAATATCAAGATATTTTTAACGGCTTTAGCCATTGCCGATGACCTGGGTGCTGTATTGGTGATTGCTGTATTTTATACCGATGCGATTAATTATAGCGAGTTATTAAGTGGTGCTTTTTTTATTGCTGTTTTGGCTATTGCCAATTATGCCGGGGTACGCCGAACCGTATTTTATGCTATTATAGGTTTTGTAGGTGTATGGATGGCTTTTGTATTTTCGGGTGTTCATGCTACTATTGCCGGCGTACTTATAGCTTTAACAATTCCTGCCGATACCAGGATTGGAGAAGATGAATATGTGAAGAAGCTGGCGCAATATTTAAATAAGTTTAAAAAAGAAGCCCCTACTGATATATCTTTATTATCAAAAGAACAAGCTCATATTCTATCTGATATTCATAAGCTGAACAAACAGGCACAAACGCCGCTACAAAAACTGGAACATAGTTTGCATCCTATTACAGCCTATTTTATCCTGCCTGTTTTTGCATTGAGTAATGCCGGAGTTCATATCGAAGGTAGCATACTGCAAATGCTTTTCCATCCTATTTCTTTGGGTATTATTGCAGGACTTGTTTTGGGGAAATTCCTGGGTATTTCATTATTTTCCAAAGCCATGGTAGCCTTAAAGATTTCCGTTTTACCCGATGGGATTGGCTGGAAACACATCTATGGCGTGGCTTTTTTGGCAGGGATTGGCTTTACCATGTCGATGTTTATCTCCGATTTAGCTTTTGTGTCGGCGGAATATCAGCAAATAGCCAAAGTAGGAATTATGGCTGCTTCGGTGATTTCTGCTACCATAGGGATGCTGGTTTTAAGCTGGGCAACAAAACCAGTGGCGAAGTAATTATTAGCACCGCCAATAACGGATGGTGCTAATAACAAAATGCCTCTTTTGAAAAAGCTATCCTAAAATACTTCTTACAATAGTGCTGATGGTTTTGTTGTCGGCCTGTCCAGCAAATTTCTTTGATGCCATGCCCATCACTTTACCCATATCTTTCATGCTGGAAGCTCCGGTTTCTTTTACGATAGCTTCAATCTCTGCTTTTAAGGTCGCTTCATCCATTTGTTTTGGAAGATAAGCTTCTATAATTTTATACTGATATTCCTCATCTTCTGCCAAATCAGCTCTGTTCTGATTCTTATAGAGTTCTGCGGCTTCTTTTCTTTGCTTCACCAATTTCTGAAGAAGAGACATCTCAATAGATTCCGGCACTTCTCCACTAATGTCGCCACCGGTTTTTTCAAGCAATAAAGCAGCTTTCACAGCCCTTAAGGCTTCTAATTTCTTCTTATCTCTGCTAAGCATAGCAGATTTTATATCGTTGTTAATTAGGATTTCAAGACTCATAATTGTTGTTTTTTGCAAAGGTATGGTAAATTGCTCAAAATTTACAACTATTGATTTGTCAGTTTGGTGTTTAAATCAACCATTCTAAAAATGCTACGCTTTTTATTCTTTTTCCGATTCTCAAGAAAGTAAAATGGACATCTTCCGAATAGTATTTCTTCAGTAATTCTGTTTTTTCATTAATGGGTAAACGAGAGTAAGCAATAGACCATGCAATAGAAACTTTAAGGATATTGTCGATATTTGCTTCAAACTTTTCCTTAAGCTCTTCCAGCTTCAATTCGGGTTTAAATTCCATACCCTCCTCACCAATATATTTATAATTTATTGCTGAACCATAGAAGCGTTTCGTCTCTTTAAATTGCGGTGGTTTAATGTTATAACGTGTTAGGTTGATGTCGAGTAAATCTCTTTCAGGATCTTCAAAAATGGGATTAAATTCTTTTTCTATCAATTGATAGAAATCAAATTCTTCGGCATATTTATTAAAATTCTTTTCTTCTCTATGATTCAAAATAGCGAAATCCGATCTTAAAGTCTCTATGTCAATGCTGAATTCCGGATCTTCGTCTAATATCCAGCTGGCCATTTCTGCTCTTCTGTCAACGGCAAATTCGGATTTGTAGTTTTGTCTGGCCCATTCACTAATTATTTTGTTGGGGTGGGGATAACGTAAAACTCTATTAAGAATTTGTGGGGATTTGTGCGTGTTGTTACATAATAACTCTATTTCATTATCACGAAGTTTTACGTTTATCAATAAGCTGTTTAATGGATATTTTAATTTATTAATAATGGACTCGCTTAATTTAATATCTTCATCGATAATAAGTGACTGAAACAGCCTGAAAATTATGTTGGAATTCTGATTTAGAACGTTTGCTTTATCAGGATATTTATTCAAATATCTTTTGGAAACAGCTATTAGTGAGTATCTATTGATTCGTTTCTCACTTCTCCAAAGCCTGCTTGTGAGCTCTATTAAAGACCAAAACACCTTGGGGTTGAATTGATAGAAATGAAGGAAGTCTCTATGCCTTAGGAAATCTTTATAACTGCTGATAAAATCATCAGGCGGATAATTATTCTCTATTTCGTGTATGGCTCTTCTTATTTCTAACGTTTTGTAATCCATGTGTGATAGTTGGCAGGCTATTTTTGAATATAGTTCTCGTATTCTTTAATTTTCTCCTTTAACCTATTATTCAGATAGGTATTTTTGTCTTTTAATGAATCAGAGATCAATTTGGCTTCTGAGTGATAATTAATGACCTTTTCATTCTTCCAATGTTGAGGAGGTTGTTGTAAATTTGTGATTCGGTCTGCAATCTTCACCATCCCAACTTCCTTCTCTAATTCATTGATTCTATTGATACTGTCCATCATCTTTTCTTTTTTGGATGTTAGCTTGTCATTCTTAGATAATGCCTGAACAGCTGTTGCAATTCTTTCTCCAAAAAAAGAACTAAGCTCATCAAAGTTAGTGTCGGTGTCTTCAATGGTATCGTGTAAGATGGCCACTTGTATGGCAAAGTTGATATCGAAATCATCATCGTATTTATATGCCAATAATATTTCCATGGCCACATTAGAGATGTGAAGAAGGTAATTAGAGTTTGTTCCGGGCACTTTCTGATCAAAGTGTTTCTCTCCCGCAAATTTCATGGCGTTTTGATATAGTTCTTGTATCATCATTGTATTTTATCAGTTAAGTAATAGTAATTATTGGTGTGTAGTTGTATGTATTTTGCAAGTTTAGGTATTTTCTTTGAGTTTGCTTTCTCAGCGTAAACCAAATTAGTCCTTTTGTTCATTCAAAGCATCTTTTTCTTTTTCCTGATGTTGTTTTTCCAGTTGTTCACAAAGAGCATGTTTCCTGGAGCTCACATATTCTCTAGCCGAGAAGTTTTCATAATCGTGCATGGGAATAGATCCAATTAAAGGGGTATCTCCATACATCGAGAATAAAGCGGAAAGCTCATCAGGATGCATTCCCGGTTTCCAAACGTCGATAAGAAAATCCTCCACCATAGTTTTGGCTTTTGTTTCTGCTTCTTCAAATGTTTTAAAGTTTCCGTAATCATATACCTGCGATTCATCCATATAATGGAAGTTGTCGTGTATTCTTAAGAAAAATATCATAGTTTTATTTTTTAGGTTCATAATGTGTTTTAATAATCTAACTTTTATTATTTTTATCTATTTTAGTGCAAAAGTAAATAGTGTTTGTGCAGCCTTCTTGTATATGCTTTTTTGGGCTCTTACTTTTTTAGCACGACCAATGAGACTGATATTGACAGTATGTCTCTGTTAAAATAGCTAGTTTAATTGGAGAAAATATTTTGTACATAGTTGTGAGAGTATCTGTATTTGAGGCCTATTCTTTTTTTTGGGGAAACTTTAGGATATGATATTGTTTTACAGCATGTGCCTGTTCATAATCAATATTTAAATCAAGAATATTTCCGCATTTTATACAAGTAAAAATATTGTCAATTTGTTTAGTGTGATTTATTGGTTCAGAGATAAGTTGGTTATCTCTATTTTCATTAATATTTGGAACCTGAAATCCGATATTACGATATTCGTTTAGTTTTATTCGATATATCTCTTTTGTAAGGTTTCCTCTTAAGAAACTGAACCACCATTTGCCAAGTTTGTTTTTACCACTTTTACCAATATAACTTGAGTTTTCTCTATTTGAAATAAACCATGATAAAACTTTATTGTAAAATTCAGGATTAGGTTTATTGGGCTCCATAATATCACCACATTTATTGCAAGATATTATTCCCAAATCTTTATGCCCTACAGTGTGGCAGGAATATTTTTCCCGTAATAGGTTATCATAAACCAACTTTCGCCTTTCTAATTGTTGAGTATTACAACATGAATTGCAATGATTGCAAACATACCATCCGCATTTTTCTTGCTCCACACCTTTTGGCTTGCACTTAACACTATCTCTACTATCAATTTCCATTTCACAAAACCCATTTAAGCAATGGGATAAATATATCTCATTTCCTTTTTCTTTACATTTTTCATTTTTGCAAAGAAACATAGAAACTCCATAAAATGCATACTTTGATTTTCCTTTAGGATAAAGAATCTGATTACATTCCCTACATTTTAAATGCTTTAGAAATCTATTAGCTTTATTAATGATATTTAAATATATTTCTAAATCAGTTTCATTAAAATCAATTTGTAGAATTGTTAAAAAATCAAATAGGGTGTATTTTTCCCAATCTGTTGGATTATGTAATGTTCTACTTGGTTTGAAACATTTTTGATTAGCACACCACCAATATTCAACTTTTTCGTCAGATAATAAAGCTTTTCCCGTTAATTTATCAATTGCCTTTCTTCCATCACAAATTGGATGGTATTTTGCTTTACTAAATTTATTTCTAGTATAAATTATTTCATGATTCACAATTTCGCCATCTTTGTTTTTTTCTTCTTTAATAGAAACACTACATCGGCCTTCACATTCATCAAAGTACCCTGTTATTTCTAGAATATCTTCAGGTTCTTTTATTTGTTTAAGAACTATATCGTAGATCTTATTTTTTGCTAATTTTCTTTCCTTTCTATTCCCTATTTTAGTGTTTTTCTTTAGTTCTGAGATAATATTCAGAATTATACTAGTTGAATAATCCAAATGTAATGAGTCAACCTTGCCAATCATTTTACTCGTATCAAAATCCATAACAGTTATAGACGTTATATCATCTACTGTCACTGTTGATTTCCCTTCATGAATATACTTAACAACTTTTTTGACAAATCTCTTTTGATCTTGTGGGGAAAGGGTAATGATGTAGAGCTTATATGCGTTAAAGTCTAATATCTCATGATAGTTTTCAAGCCAAAGTTGAAGTTTATAATAATCTGGGCAAATTTCTAATGCAGCTAATAAAAATTTATCATGTTCATTATTTTTATATTCAACAGATAGGTTTATGGTAGTTTTTAATGTTTTTAATTTATTATCATCATTAATTCTATCTAAATCAAAAAGAATCTTTTTGAAAATGGTGGACTTTTCTTCAATAGAGCATTTGTTGAAAATACTTCTCTTATCATGTTCTGAGATAGTGAAGATCTTACTTGAAATATAATCAAGGTGAAATGTTTTTAATAATCCTTGTAACCAAAAACTATGTGCTAGTTCTATTGAAATATTTCTTTCAATAGTATTCATTAGTTGTTTATGATTTTTACTAGGGAAATTAGCAGATAATTTTAATATTTCGTAAGAAATATTTTGGCCTAATGAAGGCTCTGTTTTGATTTTATTCTCAATATTATTAAGAATGTAATCGAAATGTTGTTGGTTTTTTGATTTTTTGGTTTCTTTAAAAAGATATGCTATTCTTGCTTGAACAGAAGCTAAAATTGGGCTGCTCGCTTTTTCTTTACTTTTAGAATCAAGTACAGAAAGCAGATAAGCAATAAGAAATTGTAGATCATTTTCGCTTTCTATTAATCTTACATTGATTGCTTCCTCTTCACCCCTATATTTTTTTGATTCTCTAATATTAAATACAACTATTGTATTTTCTTTGAAAGATTGTATATCTTGCCCTTGAGTTATATTTTTGGCATGGAAGAAAACTTCTCCTAATAAATTATGCTGAATGAACCCATAATTTGCATCTTTAGCTTGATCATGAAACCATTTGATTATACCAATATGTAATACGGAGCCTTTCTTTGTATTTCTATTATTACCATTCATGTAAATACTATATCTAATTAAAAATCAATTATCTCGAGCTTTCATCATCCGCATCAAATCAAATTTCAGATTTATTGCTTCATCTACAAAGCCTTCCCCAAATTCGTTATCAAGCCCACCATCAGGTCTAATATTTAATTTCTCAATTTGGTTTTTTCCATTAGGAATTTCATCAGGATGATAAAAGTAATAGATATTCACGCTATTTGGAGTGAGTATTGTTTTGTTATTGGCTACTAAATATTGTAGTTTCCGAATTAAGTATTCAGAGTGTGTTTCTAAAACAAAACGGTGATGGAATTTTTGAAAAGCATCCATCAACATATCGCTAATTTTACTCTGTAAGTTGGGATGAAGATTTGATTCAGGTTCTTCAATGAACAATACCGAATTGCTATCGGAGGTAGCTATTTTTAGTAATAAAGGGAATAAACGATTAATACCAAATCCTACATCAGCCAATAATTCTTTGTGTCCATCATTCTCAAGATATGCTCTAGTTCCAATTCCATCAGGATCTCTCTCTATTTTAAAGTTATCTGCAATTTCTAGTTTATTTAGCCATTTTTTAACAAATTTAGTTCTTTCGTTTAATGATAAAGGATAACCATACCTACCTCGTTTAACTTTCTTAGGTTCAATAAAATTAATCATGAGTTGATTGAATTCTGATTTATCAGCATCTAAAAACAATCTTTGGTTTAAAACTCTATCAGAACTTATAAACTCAAAATCTGAAAAATTTGAAAACGCTTGAAATGATTGGTTTATTATTATTGTAAATTGCTTTAATACAAGATCAATATAATCTATGTAATTTTTTAATTTAGCTTTACATTGACTTGATTTATCATCTTTTGAGAATACTAATAAGTTCTCGAAATCATCAAATGGAATCTGTTCTATAATACTCTTTGCAGACAAACTATTGAGAGTATTTGTTAATTCATCAATATTATTTTTTAATTCACCGGGGATATTAAAATCATTATATTCATTTCCTAATTCAGGATCAAAAATTTTAAAGTTATCAATATTAAGAAATTGAGTTATATATTTTTTTATAATTAGGTTACTTTTTTCTTGAATAAGGGTGTTTGCATCCTCAATGTTTCCTATATTATTTCCCTTTAATTGGTCATATATTTCATATGCAAAATTCAAATCAATTTCTGTGTTCTTTTTCTCTTTTTCGAAGATAGCAGTACTTAATATCCCTTCATCATCAAATATGGCATTCCACTCTAAAGTATCTAGTAATGGAAAAGGTAGTAGCACGTTTTTATTAGGAGCATATTTGTTTAGTTTACATGCTGTGGAATTCCAACTGATAATATGCATATCAGAATCATAAAGTTGATAGTTTTTGTTTATTGAACAATCAAAGAAGGGGTTTGTCTCGTTAATTATTAATTCGTTTGTGTATGGGATTAGTCCCTCTTTTATTAACTCTTGAAAAAAAGCTTTATCATTAGTATCAAGACGATTTAAAATGTCTTTATTCTTTTTTTCTTTCAGATTAAAACTATTTATTGTTTTATTAAGTTCAGAAACTCTTTCTTGTAATGCTCCAAAATCTTTAAATTTCATTAATAGAGTTATTCCTATGTGATAATTAAAATCAAGATCCCAATGCTCAATTATGTTTTCTTTGTTGTCAACCTTTGGGAAATCAATTTTTATCTTGGATAATGTGGCAATTTTTTGTGGGACAATATCGTTGTCACCAGCAGTATAAATGTTTAATTGTTTTAGTTTTGCTTTTTTAAGGTTACTATTTTTATTTTCTTCATAAACCAGTTCGCATTTTAATTTGCCCCAAATATCATTTATAAAGTTTGTACTAAAATATATATTTTGATCATTCTCTTCAGCTTTGTCAGATAATACATGATCAAAGCCTCCTAAGTGATTACTTGGTTTTTGAAAATCAAGGTTATCAATATCTTGAAAACTTTTATTAGGTACATTAAAGTTTTCTTTGATTAGTTTTATAGCTTTCACAAAAGAACTCTTCCCAGAACTATTTGTCCCTGTTAGTATAGTAATTGGAGCGATTTCAATTTCTTGTAATTCTTTAAAGACTTTATAGTTCTTTAATCCAATTTTTTCACGTTCAATATATTTTATTGTAGGTATATTCATTTTTTTACAGTTTTAATAATGGGGATGATATATTATTTGGATAATAATAGTCGGGGTAATTTTGTGCTTTCTTGAAAAACGCTACTATATTTGCTAGTTGTACAATTGATGTTTTTCTTCTGAATCTTTTAAATACTGATTCTGATTTTATATCTGAATCATTATAAACTCTTTTATTATTCCTATAAACTTCAAAACCTGCTGTCGCTGATATTACCATATAATTAGTATATATTCTTCTGTCATGTATGTCAATACCAAAGCTTTTATTATATTTTATTATTCCTAAATCTATTTGAAGCCCAGGAAATTTACTCTGAACGCTAGTTTCAATATAAGCATGAGCTTCTTTTAATTTATCTTGAACACTAGGAATTTCTCCTGACAAGATATTCCTATCCTTAGAAACAATAATAATGCTTATCTTTTTTCCTATTGTATTAATTAGTAATGAGTCAAGGATAGAAAGTAGATTTTCTTTTATTTTCCTCTTAGAACCCAATATAAAATTATCTACTATAACTATACTATTAAGAGGGAATTTTTTTAAAAATGAAAGTTGAGAATAATCCTTGAAGCATAGTTCTGGATCTAAAGAGTTTGGGTTTAGAAGAGACCACTCAAGGGATTCATAATTTGAGTATTTAGCCCATTTATGTATTATTGTGTTGTGTGAGATAAACTCATAGCCTCTAAGTTTGCTCCATTTTTCCTCTTCTTCAGTTGTTTGTTCAGTTAGAAAAAGAATGAAACCTCCTTCATTTGATGCTCTCCAAACAAAATCGTAGTCCACATTAAAAGGGGTGAACTCTATGTTTGGAATACCCTCAAACAACATTTCAAAAAATAATAAGTCCTCTTTTTGTGTTCCAATTTCTTCTAACGAAGCATAATTAGTTACTAACTCATAACTTTCGTATTGTTGCAACACTACTTTTCGGAAATGAGAAAAAACACCTTTGTTATCTTCTTGAATTGTAAAATAATTACGTACAAAATTTTTATCCAAATAAATCTTCATATCCTAATTGTTTTGTAGTGTTTTTAATTTCATAAGTTCAAATTTCCAATTGATGGCTTCATCAATAAAGCCAGGGCCAAAATCATCTGATAAACTACCATCAGGATTAATCATTAGTTTTTCTACTTGTTCTTTATTTTCAGGTATTTTCTTTGGATGGTATAAATAATAAATATTAACATCAGCACTAGTGATTTCACAATCCTTAGATGCAACTAAATATTGCAATTTCCGAATTAAATATTCGGAATGTGTTTCGATAATAAAATGGTGATTGAATTGTTGGTAAGCATGAAAAAATAAATCAGCTAATTTGCTTTGTAAAGATGGATGAAGATTAGCCTCAGGTTCTTCAACAATTATCATACTATTCGTATCTGCAACTGCTAACTGCAGTATGATAGGTAGAAGTTTGGCTATGCCATATCCTTCATCAGCTATAAGAGTTTCTTTGGTGTTTTTTCGTAAATATGCTTTTGTTCCTATTCCCTCCTTATCTCTTTTGATCAATATTTCATCAGCTATCTTAAATTCTTTAATCCATTTATTTACAAATTCTTTTCTTGTTTCCGAATCAACAGTACTGATATGTGATTTATATGAATCTATTTGTAAATAATCACGCATGATCTTATTAAATTGAGTGTTTATAACATCAAGATGAAGACGCGAACTAACATTTCTTTGTGATTCAATAATTATTGTTTCATTTAATTTGGAAAAAGCATTTAAACTCTCAGTAACAACATTTCTTACTATTTTAATGAGATCATTAGTAGAAGTAATATATTTATCTTCTTTTATTTCACCTTCATGACTGTTATCGTGAATAATTTCTCCGAGTTTTGAGACTCTAACTGTTAATCTGTTGTCCTTCAATGGATAAAACGAATAATCTTCTAGAGATATAGGATCTTTGCAATTATCTTTGAAAGGTTTAACGTTATGAAACTGTTTTATAAAGTCAGATAGTTTACCACTTACAACTCCAGGTATAACACTAGGGTATCCTCCATCAACGAAACCCCATACTTGATACTTGCTTGGTTTTAAGTTGGTATTAAATGATTCTTTTAAAACAGTTTTTTCCTTTTCTCTAAATATATCACCTATATCATCCAACTCAATTATTTCATTCTCATCTAGAAGGTTACGAATCTTACTAAAATCTTCGTTATTGATTCTTCCATTTTTCAACTCTTTTTTATACTCATCGTTATTATTTAGCCTCTTACCGTCATTGGTAAAATTTAATCTCCATTCTTTTGAATTGAAAAGAGGAAATTCAATAAGGGTTTTATGTTTTTTGAATCTATTGTAAAGTTTATCTGCTACTTCATTCCAGCCAAAAGGTTTGCCATCTGATATGTAATTTAGTCTAAAAGAGCTATGCCAGCTTGAATAACTATAGGGGTTTCCACTTTTGGGAAACTTTTTTTCGAGTGGTGATAAGCCCTCTTTAATTAGCTTTTTATAAAGAACTTTATAGTCGCCTTCCAAATAATCAATAAAATGTTCCTTATGTTCTTCATATAATTTCCACAAATGCACATATAATTCTCGAACTTTTACTTGAAATTCACCTAATTCTAACAATTTATAGAATCTATCAAACCAAAGATTTTCATCAAAATAAAAGTTCCAATAATCAACTTTATTATTGGGATTTTCATCTGAAGGGTATTCAAGCTTTATTCTTTCAATTTGCAATATGGAACTATACTCATCATTATCTGTGTTTTTATATCCTAATATAATAGTTTTTAACCTAGCATCTTTAAAATCATTCTTATTATTAGGGATGAATTCTAATTGAGCATTTACATCTCCCCATAATTCGGTAAAAAAATTTACTTGGAAAGTTAATGCTGTATCATTATCACTACTATGATTAATAACATTCTTAAAGCTACCTAAATGAATTTTTGGGTTTTGGAAATCTAATATTTCAAGTTCATCAAAATTCTTCGAAGGATTTTTAAGATTCTCAGCAATAAGATGAATAGCTTTTGTAAAAGAACTTTTCCCTGCGCTGTTTGGTCCTGTTAATATAGTTAAAGGAGCAATCTCAAACGATTGTAAAGATTTAAATATCTTAAAATTGCCGACCCCTATTTTTTTTCGAAAATCTTTTTTCTGTGGGAAATCTGGTATTATATTTTTCATGATAATATTATTTTATAAGCAAATATGCTTTATCCTCTTATTTTCATTTTGCAAATATTAATAACAACTATGCAGCTTTTCTGCACATTAAAAATATTTTTCATTTAATTGTTTAATTCTATTTTTGATATACCTTCTTAATTCCTGAGGTTCAATGACTTCAATCTTCTCACCAAAGGATAGGATTAATGATTCTAATTCGTAATTCAATTGGAGTTCTAATTCAAGTGTGACGAACTTTTCGTTTACATTTATTAATCTTTGTGAACCATGAAGGGGCTTTGTTTTAATATAGGGCCACAAATCAATATCTACTTTGAGAATAATCTTCTTAGCTTGGGTATCAGAAAATACAGATACACCTACCACATCTTCAAAATATTCTTCAAAATTCACAGTTTTATTCTCAATGTACTGATTATTGATTTCTTTAATACTTATAATTCTATCAAGCGAAAGGTTTGAAATTAGTCCATGCTCTTCGTTATAACCAAAAAGAAACCATCGGTTATTGTATTGCTTTAAGAAATATGGGTGAAAAGTGAATGAAATTGAATTTTCCTGTTTAAAGCTTTGATATTCTACTCTTAATACTTTCTTATATTGTATGGCGTTAAATAATTCAGTAAAATAACTTAAACCTCTTAAATATGGGTTTTGTTCAAATCCAACAATTGGTTTATCATTTCTTTTAATGTTAAAAACTGACTCTATTCTGACAAGCATTTCTTCCATCCATCCAAATTGAGGCATTCCTTTAAACCTATTTAAAATGGAAAGTGTTTCCTGTAATTGTTTTGCTTCTGATTCATTTATTGTCTGATTATTAATTGAAAATTTTCTATCGGAATATGTGTAAAAAACTTTCTTACCATCCCTCACCCTTTCGAGAGGAATAGACCAACCCTGTTCGCTTTCCATGAAAGTGATATCTTCATAGAGTTGTCTTTTTTTAATTCCTTCTGATTTGTCATTATATTCGTAGAGAGCATTATTACATGCTTCTAATAAATCATTAATAAAATATTTCCGCCCAGGATTGCTAAAGCATTGGTCTAAGGCGTGATAACGTATTGTCGCATGTTTGTTTGTAGCCATATAAGTGAAGGCAGTTATATTTAAATAATCCTTATTGTCTAAAGATAATAAAGATTATCTAAGAGATGTTTAATAAAATAATCCGCAAAATTATTAGTTTAAACTTAGTAAGTGATATAAAGTATGAATATTTAACTTTATTAAACACTTTATAAGCA
>Ga0256827_10002075_pt1 | contig 12924 bp, 6 predicted proteins | sample CV84metaG_FD_185977 | JGI IMG/M metagenome (GOLD analysis project Ga0256827, IMG submission 185977) | Hydrothermal vent microbial communities from East Pacific Rise, Pacific Ocean - CV84 | ecosystem: Environmental > Aquatic > Marine > Hydrothermal vents | place: Pacific Ocean: East Pacific Rise... | reverse complement strand
CCAACCTCTACAACAACAGGAATAAATCCAGCAATAATTGTTTGCTTTTTAGATATAGTTTTTCCAAAATCTTTAGAATGTTTATAGAAAACTGTTGTTGATTTAACAGTTTTATCTAACACTTTTTTAGCTTTTGAAATTATCATAGCTTTTTTAAGCTTTCTGTCTTTAATAATATCAATATTTGGTATAGTTGGTATTGTTAAACCTGTAATATCAGTTAATGATTTACCTCTAGTATAAAGATTATAACCTAAACTTTTTACTACAAAATCATAACCAGTATCTTCAAAAGAGGCAGGTTCTATACCAGCTTTAAAATCTACTTCAAAAATTTTATAATGTTTTTTCTTTAAAACTTTGAGTTTTACAAAAGCTTCTGTTGATGCACGTACACCATCAGCATCTAAAGAGGCATTTCCAATGGCATAAATTCCAGCTCCGACTCTATCTCCATATTTAGATTTAGAGAAAGATTTTTTATATGAAAGTTTATTATTTGCATAAGAGAAACCATCTTCTGTTCCTTTTGCAGTAGCTTTATATGCTGGTGCATTTTTTACTTTTTCGAGAGAACTCAATAGCTCTTCAACTGTAATCGTACCAGATTTAAGTTGTGCAAAATTATCTGTAAGAGCTTCTATTAGGTTATCACTCATAAAAAATGTTATTGGATATTTATATGAATCGATAGATTCTCCATCTTGAGTTTTAAGTTCTAAAACAATATAAGAACTTGCAACTGCTTCTTTATCTATTAACAATGAGCGACCAAGTTTTTCTATAAGAATAAGTAAATTTTCTCTATCTATTAAAATATTTGTAGAGATATTTAAGATAGTATTTGATTCTATTAAAGGTATATTTATTACATTATTATATTCAATAGCCTTTGTCACATTATCGTCAGCACTATCATTATCACTATCAAGGTTTTTAAAAGATATAGCCTCTAAAGGAACATAAATTTTAGTATCTGATACATCAAGATAACCACTTAGTTTAATATTTGTAATATTTTTATCAGCAAATCTATTTTCAATTTTTAGTGTACTATTGATAAGAACACCCTCTTCAGAATAAGACATCTCAACAGACTCTTTTTTTGCTAAGATATTATCTGAACTTTCACTACTATTTGCTTGTGTATCATCCAATGTCAAACCACTAATATCAACATTACCTTTTTCATTCACATTAAAAAGAGTTGTTCGTTGAGTAGAGTTAGTATCATCTTTTCCTGAAACTACCACTTCTATACTATATTTACCTGCATTTACATCTGCTGGGATAATTGTTTCTAATTGATAGCTTGTTATACTATTTGAGAGTTGGTCAAGAGTATAACCTACAAGTTCTCTTCTTGAACTATTATCTTCATTTACAAGTATAAATGTAACAGGTAAACTACCATAAGAGGATGAAACATTAATATCTACAACAATAGGAACAATAGAACCAACATTTACAGAACGATTTTCTAAAAGTGACACAGATTTAAACTGCTTTTGAGATATAACAGTTTTATTTCCATTCATAATATTATCTATTATGTTTTTTCTTTCTGTTTCTATTGAAGCATTTAATTCAACATTCTTTTTAGAGGGAATATATGAATTTATTTTTTCTGCTATCTCTGTTTGATTTAAACCTGAAAGCTCTGTTGATGAAAGTAACTTTTTACTCTCCTCTTGATACTTTGTTTTAAAATCATCACTACCGATACTATCTTTCACTGATTGATAAAGAAGTTCAGACAGATAGGTAACAGTAAAGTTATCTCCCAATGTTGTAACATCTTTTCCATATATGATAGAACGGAAAGTACCTTGATTTTGAGTAAAAGAGCTATCTTTGATACCATCATCATTATAATCCCAATCCTCTCCACCAGAAACCTCATAAAGGTATAATTGATTTGCTTTCAATTCAAATTGATGCACATCAAATTTTCCAATATCTGCCAAGTTTTTTGCATCACTGCTCAACTCACTCCAAAGAAGTTTTTTTAATCCATTTGAATCAACTTCATATATTTTTACAGTAGCATTGGCGATATTACCAAGCATTACTGTTCCTTTTACACTATCTTTAGTATTACTACAACCAACAAGTCCTAGTAATAAAAGAGATATAAATAATAATAGTTTCACGAGTTTCATGATACACCTTTTTTTTTATTTAAGATAACTTTTATCTCTTAACTAAATTATATTATATTTTAATAAAATAAAATCTTAAAGAAGCTTTATAAATAAACAAGCCTCCCCTAGTTATAATTTTATAATTTTTTTAAAGAGGATAGATATGATAACTTTTAGCGAGATGTTACTAAAATTACAAGAATTTTGGATGAAAGAGGGGTGTAATATAGTTCAACCTTACGATATTCCAGCAGGTGCAGGAACATTTCATCCAGCAACATTTCTTCGTTCACTAGACTCAACTCCGTGGGCTACTGCTTATGTAGCTCCTTCACGTCGTCCAACTGATGGGCGTTATGGTGAAAATCCAAATAGACTTGGTTCTTACTATCAGTTTCAAGCACTTATAAAACCATCTCCAGATAATATTCAAGAGCTTTACCTAAAATCTTTAGAGTATTTAGGTCTTGATGTTTCTCAACATGATATTCGTTTTATCGAAGATAACTGGGAATCTCCTACTCTTGGAGCATGGGGTCTTGGTTGGGAAGTATGGTTAAATGGTATGGAAGTTACACAGTTTACATATTTCCAACAAGTGGGTGGTATAGAGTGTAACCCTGTTGCTGTTGAGATAACTTATGGAACTGAGCGTTTAGCTATGTATCTTCAAGGTGTAGATAATATTTTCGATATTGTTTGGAATGAAAATGAGTATGGTAAAACATATTACAGAGATATTCATAAAGAGAGTGAAATAGAGTTTAGTAAATACAACTTTGAGGTAGCAGATGTTGAGAAACTATTTACAGATTTTAATAATAAATGTGATGAATGTTTAAGAACATTAGAAGCAGGACTTCCTCTTCCAGCTTACGACCTCTGTATGATGGCATCAAATACATTTAATATTCTCGATGCAAGAAAAGCTATTAGCCAAACAGAACGTCAAAACTATATGCTCAAAATTCGTGAACTTTCAAAAGGGTGTGCTGAACTTTATAAAGAGCAAGAGCCTGAAAGATTGAAGAGAGTTAAAAACTAACTCTCAATTTTCTAACCAATTCTATATCTAAATCTACCTTTTTAGATATAGTTTCATCATCCAAAATATCCAATAAATTTTTTACAAACTCTATTTTAGCTTTCTCAATTCCCTCTTTTCTCCCTTGAATTAACCCTTTTTCAATACCTTTTTCAATACCTTTTTCCAATCCTATTTCTAAACCCTTTTTCTTTGCTTCATCTTCTGCATATCTCATCACATTTATATAATCAAGTTTAGCTTTTAATTCCTGTTGATAAGCAAACTGTTCACCTTTTGATAATCTCAAAAATTCTGCTATATCAAAAAACTCTTTCATCACTTCATCATCTTTAAGCTTTTTTGGAATATCTACTAAATCTATCATATTGTTCAAGATATATAACCACTCATCCAGTTTACTTGAAAGCTCATTTTCTCGCTTTTTAAATTTTGGTGTTTCTATATAATAGTAAGTTAACTTATCATAAAACTGTTTTTTAGTATATTCATCATAAAGGGAGACTTTCTTAATATAATTTTCATCATCATCTATATTAAACTCTAAAATTGCTATAAAATAAACTTTATTTAATCTATAATTCCAACTACCTTTTTTTGCTTGTTCCTGTATCGGAAATGAAGTATAGTAAACACTTCTATCTTTAAAATATGTTTGTTTACTTCTTTGTAACTCTACAATAAAATGTTCATCATTACTATCGGTACAATATATATCAAATATCGCTTTTCTATCTAATATACTCAATCCCAATTTTTCTAAATTTCTATACTCTATTTTCACTATTGGAAACTCTAAATCATCTATTAAATCATTTAAAAATCGAATTAAAATATCTTTATGATTTTCATTTCCAAACAACCACTTAAAACCAAAATCTGTAAATGGGTCGATATATTTCTCTTGTATCATCATACACATAGTAAAACTCTACTCCTGCTCTAAATATACAGTTTGTGAAGGAAAAGCAAACTCTAAATTATTATTTTCTAAAATTGTCCATATTTTAAGAAGTACATCCTCTTTTATCTCTAGCCATCTATCCCACATAACAGTTTTTGTAAATGTATATATTAAAATATCTATACTACTATCATTAAAACTATCCAAATAAACTAAAAGATTTGTTTTTATTCCATATTTATCATCAATAGAGATTAATTTTTGCTCTTTACGATAAAACTTATTTATCTGCTTATAATCAACTTTTTTTGAGGTGATTATTTCAGGATGGTTATGCAACATCTCTTTAATCTCTTCTATCGCATTTTTAATATCTTCCTGTTTAGAACTGTATGTTACTCCAACATGAAGCTTTATACGTCGACCCATCTTTCTTTTGTTCCAATTTTTTATAGCACTATTTGCCAAATCAGAGTTTGGTACAGTTATAAGAGCATTATCAAATGTTCTTATTTTTGTACTGATAAAACCGATTTTTACTACATTTCCATTAATCTTATCTGTTTCTATCCAATCTCCAATAGAAAAAGATTTATCAGCTATCATCTTAATTAAACCGAAAAAGTTTGAAAGTGTACTTTGTGCAGCAAGTGCAACAGCTAAACCACCTATCCCAAGAGAAGCTAAAATACCACTAATATCTATTCCAAATCTTACTAAAATAAGTAATAGACCTATCAAAAATATCACTATTTTTAAAACAGCAATGATTAAACTTACTAACTCTTTTCTGATGTTATCATTATTTTTATTTGTTAAGTATAGAAAAATAGTATTATCTATAAAGATAAAAGCAAGATAGATACTATTTAAGATAACAATAATATAAAATATATTTAGAGGAAGAGGATTTATACTATTTGGATATAAAAGTATCTCTAAAGAGAGTTTAAAACCTATAAATATAACTAAAAAAGCGATTGGCTTTCTAATTTTGTCTAAATTTTCAACTAAAATTTCATCTATCTCATCATTATTTAAAAATATTTTTGCTTTTAAAATATTATAAATCTTTTTATACAAAACATATGATAAAAGAATAAAAAAGAGTATTACAGAGAAAAATAAAACAATTTTTCCTGTATCAAGATAGATAAAACGTAAAGTAGGATTAAACTCTCTAGAAATTTCTAAAGAGTTTATTGTATCCAGTAAGAAACCAATCTGAAAAAATTTCTTTAATGACCTATGTTGAAAGATTTTTTGATTTTCATCAATAAAGCCCAATATTTCATTAAAAAAGAGATAATGTTTATTAAACTCTTCAAATGCTTTTTTAATATTATTTTCAATCTTTCCATCAATATTTTTTACATTTTGAAATTGGTCAAAATATTTAGCATAATCTATCTTTGCTAAAATATTTATATACTCTTTATTAAGTTTTGTTAAGTCACCCTTTTTAAAATTGACCCAACTATTTGCTAATGTTACAAAATAGATATAGATATTTTGTTTTAACTTTATATTTTCAACTTCAAGTTTATCTCTAATTACAGCTAAATCATAACCATATTGTTTATTAATCTTAATTCGTTGAATAAGCTTTAAACCATACTTTTCATCTACATTAAAAGAGTTGTCTTCCAATAAATCGTAAGGTTTATTTCTTAAAATAGTTAATAAAACATTAAAATCTTTATATTTATTATCTATTAAAAGATTTATCTGTTCATCTGTTTGATTACTATCTATCTGTGTATAATAACTATTTTCTATAAACCTATCTTTTTCCCAGAAAATACTTTTAGCAAATACGATATTTACTAACAACATTAACAATAATACTATTTTCATTATTGTATCCCTTTTGCAGATTTTGCAAGTTTTGCCCAAGCAGAGGAGCTATCAGCATCTATTGATTGCTGATATGCTACTTGAGCTTCATCATCTCGCCAAAGCTTTGTATAAACGGTCCCCAATAGATATTTTTCTCTTGCTCTATCTGTTTTAGTTAAATCTCTTTCATCAAGAGAACTAATTACAGCTAAAGCTTTTTCATAATATTCACTATTTATATAAGATTGATAAAGAGTAAATTCTACATAAGGAGATTGTGTATAAGCCGATGTTTTTCTCTGTAAATTCATCACATCTATCGCATATTTAATAACTATATTATCATCTCTTAGCTGAGAACCTACATCTATAACACTTACATAACGCTCTATATCTTTATACTCAACACCATATATATTTTCTATTTTATCTATCATATCTAACATTTTTTGAGAATTAGCAGTTCGTTTATATGTATCAAAAAGGTATCTATAAATATTTCTATATTCTCTATTTTCTTTCAAATCTATCTTACCATCTATTAATGTTATTAAATCTTGTGAACCAGCGATAACATTTTTGTATCTACTCATCATAAAATCTATTTTTATATCTCTATACAACCATTTTTTTCGTTTATCAATATTTTTTGTTTTGATATTTTTATCTATAAGAGTTTTAGCTAAAACAATATCTGCACCTTTTTCACAACAGTTATAAAGTTTTTCATCCCATTGAGATGCAAGTGTAATATTATATTCATGAGATAAAGTTAAAACATTTTGACATTTTCCTACTTGAAGAAATTTTTTCATTAAACCTTTTGCTGAATTAAAAACTATCTCTTTAGTATTCGTATATTTTTTTGTATCCAATGCAAGTAAAGATTCTTTAAATGCTAAAACATCACTATACATACTATTTTTTAAAAGTAGTTGTGCTTTCTCATAAATCGCTTTATTTCCTATATTATTATTTCCATATTCACTAATTAGAGTATTATATTTAGTTAATTTTACACTTAAGTTATCATCCGATGTACTAAAAAACATAGAATCTTTTGCTATTTGAATTTCATTTTCAAAATCACCCTCTTTATACTCTTTTAAATATCTATTTAATGCTTGTAATGCTTCTTTTTTATTATCTGTTTTTGTAAGCCATATCGCTCTATCTCGTAGTAAACGTTCATACTCATCATCTTTTGCACTCATATTATTTAATATAACTTTAGCTATTGCAGTTGCTGTTTTATAATCTTTATTATCTGCAAAGACATACATTAAATCCAAAGATTTTTTTAACTCATTCATAAAAAAATTTGGTTGTGCTTTAACAATTTTCATACTATATTTTGCAGATTTTTCTATCTTTGTAGTTCCAGAATAATAGATTGCCAATCTATATGCAGCCGTAGCTGCAACCTCTATATCTTCAGTCTCTTTTAATGCTTTATTATAAAATTTTATAGCCTTTGTTGAACCACCAGAATTTTCTAACATCTCCCCTTTATATATATACCCCCACTGACAATAAATACTGTCTTGATGTTCACTAAACAATCTATCAAAAAAATAATCGGCATCTATATTTAAACCTATTTTTGAATACGCATTTGCTGTAAGTGCTAAAACTTCTGGAACATTTTCATCTGAAGAATACTCTCTTAAATAGACTTTTGAAAGGTCAACTACATTATCATAATCATTCAGTTTTGAATAAACTCGAATTTGATAAAAAAGTAGTTCAGCTTTAAAAAGTGAATTTGGATAGGCAAAAATCACATCATTGATAAGACGTAAACATTTATCATATCTTTTATCTTTATAAAACTTTTTAATTGCAAGATAATCGGTAACATCTTGTACCTCTTTGAGATGGACAGGATAACCCTTAATATCTAAACCACCAACATAAGGTAATCTATCTTTCTCCATAACAAATGGAAGATTTAAACTATTTTTGATTTTTTTACTTCTATTGATATAAGGTAATCTATCTTTATACCCTATAATCATCCAATGAGGTGCAATTTTAACATCAGACTGATATACATCAGTTTCATCAATTAAATTAAAAATTATAGGAAATAGCTTTATTTTATAATTTGGTATTACAATAAGAAAAAATGTATTATTTTGAATTTTACTTTTTATAGTAAAAAAACTATTTTGAATTTTTCTAATTTTTTGAGATGGTTTTTTTGAAAATGCACATATAACTTTTGTAACCTCTTCAAAATCATTTTTTTCCTCTTGACACAGAAAATTTTGCTTCTCTTTAAAATGAAGAATAGAATATGTTTGAAAATTCTCTTTTGCACTATCTAAAGAGATTTCTAGTGCAAAGAGATGAGAGAGAAGAATAGGCAATAATATTATATATTTTAACAAACTCTTCTCTCCATTTTTATAGTTTAATAACCACTATTATACACAAAAGATGTAATAAACTCTAATAAAGGGTTTAAAGCAACAAATGCAAAAATAGTACCAATAGCTGCAAATCCAATAATTGATTTAAGAGCTAATGTCGCATTATTGTGATAGATATGACCATCATTACCCATTACTGGTTCTTTCATAAACATATATACTACAAGTTTCAAATAGTAATATCCAGCAATAGCTGAATTCAATGCCATAATAAGAGCAAGAACAGTATAACCACCAGTTACAGCAGAACTAATCATATATAACTTACCCCAAAATAGAGCAAATGGAGGAAGACCAGCTAAACTTAACATAAATAGAGCCATAATAGAAGCAGCTACTGGAGATGTATGTATCATCCCTGCAAATTTATCGTAACTATGGTCTGAACTTTGATGTTCTGGAAGATGTTTTTGACGAGACATCCATAACATAGAGAATGAACCAAGATTTGTAAAACTAAATAGTACCCAGTATAAAAATAGTGCTGAGTTAGACTGTGTTGTACCTATTAAAATAGCAGCCATCACAAAACCAGCATGAGAAACTGAAGAGTATGCTAACATACGTTTCACATCAGTTTGTACTAATGCCCAAATATTTGCCATAGTCATAGTTAATACAACAAATGTATAAAGAGCCATCTCTAACCAAACTACTCCACTATGAATTAAAAATTCAAATAATCTCATAGCCACTACAAAACCAGCTATTTTAGGAACGATTGACATATAACCAGCCATCGCTGCTGAAGAACCTTCATACACATCTGGAGCCCAAGTATGGAATGGAACTAATGAAAGTTTAAATCCAAAAGCAGCAAGTAAGAATGTTACAGCAATAAGTACATATCCAATATCAACATAATGATTTGAAGCTAAGACAGTTGCAATTTGATTGATTTCAATAGAACCTGTAAGTGCATAAAATATCATTGAACCAAAACTAAAAAAACCAGCAGCTAAAGCACCCATTGTAAAGTACTTAACAGCAGCCTCAAAAGATTTTGTACGGTTATGCATCGCTATCAAAGTATAAAGAGCTAAAGATGAAGTTTCAAGTCCAACAAATACGAGAATTAAGTTATCTGTTGATACCATAAACTGAAATCCAGCTATCATAAATAAGAACAGTGCAAAAAATTCAGGATATGAAAATTCATGAAAACGTTTATTTGTTAAGGCTAATGGTATAAATAACATTGAAGCACCTACAATAATAAACTGAGAAAGAATTGCCAAACCATCAATAAGCATCATATCAAAAAGGCCAGTAACAGTACCATCTTGCATAAACACACCAGCAGAACCTGTCAATGCTCCAAAATCCATAATTAAGAAAAGAATAGCTAAAACAACATACAGAGTTTTATCTAATCCACTTTTAAACATATCAACAACTAAAATTAACAATGCTCCAATAATTGGAATAAGCATTGGTGAAAGAGTCATTAAATTTAATGACTCTAAAGAAACGTTTATTGGCTCTAACATTAGTTTGCCTCCCCTGCTGAACTTCTAGCTATCTCTGCCTTTTTAGCAAGGTTAGGGATACTAGATTTAGCTTCCTCTGTAATCGATTTATCGTGCATTAATTGAACGATAGATTCAACTGAGTTATTGATTGGTTCTAAAACTGGTTTAGGATAGATACCTAACCAAACTGTAATAATTGCTAAAGGAATTAAAGCTACTAATTCTCTTTTATTTACATCTGGAAGATTTCTATTTTCTTCAACCGTAATCTCACCAAAGAACATTTTTTTATACGCTGCTAACATATAGATAGCACCAACAATAATAGCTGTACCTGCTAACAATGTTAATATATGTGATTGTTGATAAAATCCAAGAAGACTTAAAAACTCACCAACAAAGTTAATTGTAAGAGGCATACCAACAGAAGCCATCATCATCAAACCAAAAATAGTTGCATAACGAGGCATAACGTGTGCTAAACCACCGAACTGATCCATCATTTTTGTATGACGTCTATCATAGATAACACCAACAAGTAGGAACAATGCACCTGAAACAACACCGTGAGCAATCATTAAAAAGATTGAACCAGATATACCTTCAACATTCATTGCGAATGTACCAAGGATAATAACACCCATGTGTGAAACTGATGAGTAAGCAACAACCTGCTTCACATCTTTTTGAGCATAAGCAATCATCGCAGTATATACAATCATAATAATCGCAAGAATTGCCACTGGAAACATAAAATAAACTGACGCATCTGGAAACATTGGTAACGAGAAACGGATAAATGCGTATGTACCCATTTTAAGTAAAATTGCTGCAAGGATAACAGAACCGATAGTCGGAGCTTGACCGTGAGCATAAGGTAACCAAGTATGAAATGGAAACATAGGTACTTTGATAGCAAAACCCATAAAGAATGCTGCAAATAACCAAAGTTGAATATTCTCAGGAAGAATAAGTCTATACCAATCAAGAATAGCAAAACTCCATTGACCTGTTGCTTGATAGTAAAAATATGCCATAAATAGCATACCTACTAACATCACTAATGAACCAGCAAATGTATATAAAAAGAACTTAACAGAAGCATAGATACGTAAAGGACCTCCCCAAGCACCAATGATATAAAGCATAGGTACAAGAGAAAGTTCCCAAAATACATAAAATACAATACCATCAAGTGCAGAGAAAACACCCATCATAGTCATCTGTAAAAACAGTAATGTAATAATCATATTTTTTACATTTTTAGTATCTGTTAAAGAAGCGATACCTATCATTGTAAAGAATGCTGCTAACACTAAAATAAATAGTGAAATACCATCAACACCTAAAATATAGTTAATACCAAACGATGCAACTAAAGGAATATGCTCCATAAACTGCATACCAGATACATTTGAATCAAAAGAGAACCACAGATATAAAGATAGTGCAAATTCGATAATACCAATAGTTACACCATAAGCACGAATACTATCTTTATGAATCATAAACCCTAGCACTGCTCCGAGTGCTGGGAAGAAAATTAAAATCGATAAAATATGATCAATCATTTACTAAACTCCTAAACCTGATAAAATTGTTGTAATTTCAACAGAATATCTAGCTGATAATCCAAAAACCACAGCTAAAGATAGTAAGCCAACTGTACCAGCCACCATCCATTTTAGCATCGTAGATAAATTACCACTTTGCATATCTCTAGTTTGTTCACCTGTATTATAAATAACACCTGCTATACCATCAACTGTTGCATCAACAACTTTTTTATCAATCTCTTCCCAAAAATATGTTGATAACTCTCTATATGATTGTACTAAATATGTTTCATAAGCATAAGGAATATAATATTGATTTTTCAATAATTTATATATGAAACTTTGCTCCATTTTAGATGTACCATCTGGTACTACCATATTCATTTTTGTATATTTTTTATATGCATAAAGAATAGCAAATGATACAAATAGTTGAGTTCCTATTGTCATTATCCAGTAAATAGTTTCATTGTGCATATGATATTCAGTAAATGGTAACACTGCTGTAACCATCTCAAAATATGTCATCTTAAATGAACCAGCGATAATAGCAAGAATAAGTAGTGGACTCATAGCTACTAACATAAATTTATATGCTTCGTGTGGATGAATACCAAACAGTTTATATCTCTCTCCACCGTGGAAAATAAGTGCAACAAGTCTAAATGAATAAAAAGCAGTTAAACCAGCAGTAAATAATAACACTGAGTAGATAATATAGTGATGTTGAATAATCGCAACTTCTAAGATTAAATCTTTAGAGAAGAAACCAGCTAGAGGGAATATACCAGCAAGGGCGACAGAAGCAAGAGTCATCATAATCATTGTAGTTTTCATAACTTTACTTAATCCACCCATTTTAAATGGGTCAAGTTCGTCGTGCATCGCGTGCATAACATTACCAGCACCTAGGAATAATAAAGCTTTAAAGAAAGCATGAGCCATAAGGTGGAAAAGTGCAACCCAATAAGCACCAAGACCAGCAGCAGCAAACATATACCCTAGTTGTGAAAGAGTTGAATAAGCGATAATTCTCTTCATATCACGATTTACAAGTGCCATTGAAGCTGCAAAAATAGCAACAAATGCACCAAGTGAAGCTATAAATAGACCAACATTCGGAATTAAACTATAAAGTTCATTTGAACGAACTACAAGGTAAACACCTGCTGTTACCATTGTTGCTGCATGAATAAGAGCAGAAACTGGTGTAGGACCTTCCATCGCATCAGCTAACCAAGTATGTAATGGAAATTGTGCTGATTTACCCATAGCACCGATGAAAAGAAAAATTCCCATTATAGTTAAAGTATCTGGGTCAAGTGTTTTCATCGCATCAAAAGCTTCAGCATATTGTAATGTACCAGTATTCCAATATACAAGGAATATACCAATAAGCATACCAAGGTCAGCAATACGGTTCATAATGAAAGCTTCATTAGCTGCCCAAGTAGCACTCTCTTTATGATACCAAAAACCGATAAGTAACCATGAACATAGACCAACACCTTCCCAACCTATGAAAAGAC
>Ga0256827_10002074_pt1 | contig 12926 bp, 17 predicted proteins | sample CV84metaG_FD_185977 | JGI IMG/M metagenome (GOLD analysis project Ga0256827, IMG submission 185977) | Hydrothermal vent microbial communities from East Pacific Rise, Pacific Ocean - CV84 | ecosystem: Environmental > Aquatic > Marine > Hydrothermal vents | place: Pacific Ocean: East Pacific Rise... | reverse complement strand
TGTTAGATCTACTTCATTTTTTAGACGGTATTCTTTAGGTAAAAGATAATCTGGCTCTTCACTTCTATCATTGTGTCTAAAAGCACCTTTTGTAGATTTTGCAAAATTAATACTAGATTTTGCCAAGACTACAACTCTTTATCTTCTATAGAAAAATGTGCAGGTGTTATCTCAATACCTGCACAAATTATGACATCAGTTGTTATGGGTATGCCACTATCTTCTAATTCATCAACTGAGTCAAATCCAAGATATTTGGCTACGAGTAGTGCATCACTTTGTTTTAATTTGTACAACATATTTATCCTTGTAGTTTGCAGCACTTGTGCTGCTCTTTTCACGTATCCCCTTGTGGGTAGAGAAAACGCAATAACAATCCAAACGATAGTAAAGGGTTGATAGTGCGCACTATCAACCCTAAAGGGAATTGATACTGCGAAAATTATACCACAAGGGTATTAATTTTAAAAGTGCTAGACGCACTTTTTTATTTGTTGCTATAGTTATCAACTTTTCAGTAAGCATGTTTTTTTAACCTTGTACAAAAAAAGTGTACGAAATTGGCACAAAAGTGTACTGCAAAAAAAGATTTACTGGGCTACTTAAAAATCTATAGATGAGGAGTTTTCATATAGAATATCTTCTGAAAACAAATCTCCAATATACATAGGAATGTAGTTAAAATAAGATTTTGAAGTTAATGTATAAAGTAAATTTAATTCATTTGGAGTGTAGACAGTAGATGCTTCTGAAAATATATATTCATACATTTCATATTTTTCGTGTGCTCTCATTAAAGTATTTATAAAAGTTAAATCTAGTAATTGTCCATTTTCAAACAATATAAAAGCATGATGATTTTTAAAAAACTTTTTTTGAGTAAGTGCTTGATTAATTTCTGCATCTGTAAAAAAATGAAATTTTCTATCTTCAGATTTAATGTATCCGTATACTGTATAAACTTTCATTTTAAAAGTGTCTTCTAGCTTTTTAAGTAAAGGTTTATGTGATGAAATTATTGAACATGAAGCAATAGGCGGTATACATATACCATCTTTATTTTTAAAGAAGTTGCAGTAATTGTCATTTATAAACAGTTCCATTTCTTTTTTATCAATGGGTGGTAGATCTAAATTTAAAGAGCCTCCCAATTTCTCTATTTTTTTATAAAAACCTGAATTTTTTTGAACATAATCTGATTTATTGTATGGCATTATATATTCTGCTTCTTTTTGTATATCAATGAACATATATTTTTATCCTTTTTATTTATATTAAGTAAAAAGTACATGTAGAAAGTACTTAAGCTATTTTCTATCTTTGTTGAATTCTTTTTTTATTCGCCTCCTTCGTTCTTTACCTTGTTCATCTAAAATCATTCTCTTTGCTATACTCAAAGATAATTTTTTAGTATTTAATAGTTGAGCTTTAAAATCTCCTGTAGTATCTTTATCCCAAAAGTATTTTAATTTTTTCAATATAGTTTTAGAATTTTTTCCAAGGTTAAACTCATCAATATTTTTACCATCGATAGTTTGAATTACAAAAATGTATAAGTTTGATTTAGTTGTTGTATATTTCATATTTATATCTTTAGTATGTGTTTAGAATATGTTATACATATTTTTAAAGTATCTTATCTTCTATCATTGCTTTTTTAACAGCATTAAGAATATAGCCACTTGTGTTGCGTCCTACTAACGCTCTAATTTTGTCATCCCAATCTTTAGGTATGATGATTTGCTTCTTTTTCATTTCAACTTCTCCAGTTGATTTGGACTCTTTCATATCTGCACCTGTAGTGATATTTTCAATATCCTCTAACATATCTTTTTTTGCCATTTAGTTTATTTCCTTTATAAGTGATTTTAGCTCTTTGGTTAATGCTTTAACCTCAATACTTGCTTTACTTTTTTTATCATACTCTATAACACTTTTGCCCTCATCCATTGAGTAATCAAAATCGACACGTCTTTTTAAAATAGTTTCAAATATTTCAAAATGTTCAGATTTAGAAATGAACTTTTTTAGCTCTGAAAGTTTAGTTTTTTTAGGATTGATATTGTTTAGCAGCACATGGGTTATAATTGTACTCCTCGCGTTTTTACTCATTTCTTCAAGTATAGACTCAAAACGTTTAAGTCCTAGTAGATCTCGTCCACTTGCACTTACTGGAGTAATGACAATATCAGAGGTTACAATAACAAATCTATTGAGTTCACTATCAAAACCACCTACATCAACTATTGCTATTTTACTATCATCATCATTGCGTACGTACTCTTTATACTCTTTGGTATTTTCAAGTGTAATCATAGGAATAGATTTTAGTCCATGCTTAACACGTAGGGCATTTGTATAGGTAGTCGTTTTTTGATAATCTAAGTCTATTAGCTCTATATCAAAATGCTTTGAAAGAGCTACTGCTAGATTAAACGAAATGGTACTTTTACCTACACCGCCTTTAGAGTGTGCAATTCCTATTATCACAGAGTATCCTTTTTTTGTTTATTATATTAGATAATTGTTTAATATATATTTAACATATGTTTAGTATATTAAAATAGTCTTGGTTGGTTGGAAACTATATCAATAGTAATAGATATAGCTTTAGGTCTTCCAGCATCAAAATAATCGTAATTTGTTTCATAGATAAAGCTTAGCTTACTGTGTGCATCTAATTCTTCTTTGACTGGTTTTAGTATAGCTCTTTCTATATCTGTAAAACGTTTGTACTTAGTACCAAAAAGAGCATTTAATTCATCTAGTTCATAATGCTTTCTTTTTGCTACATCATCACTAAAATTAGAAATTCTATATAGAAGAGGTAGCATTTTTAGAGTATGCTTTGATTTGAATTGCATTAATGACTTTGTATCTATCATTGAATAATTACGCTTAACATCAATAATAAGTTGTGCAATTTTTACAAAAAGTTTAATCTCAACGGTGTGTTTTCCATAAATGAACTTATAGTAAGGTAGAAGGTTCACTCCCTCTTCTATATTCTCATCCTCATTGATAAAAGTAATACTTGTTTGTTGCATTCCTTTTAGGTTACGTTTAACCTCTGGTAATTTCATTCCTGTGTATTTAAGCATGTCTCTTGTATCAAATTTGATAGAGATTAGTTTTACCGGATCTAAATCGTTTAAGTCTTCAATAGTTTCTATGGCACTTGCTAGATAGTAAATTGTTTTAATTGCACTAGCATTATTATTTTGTATAGCACTCTCAATAAATGTATTACTAATCTTCCTATGTACTTTTAGTTTTTGAGTATTTAATTTTTGTTGTTTTAGTTTAGCGATATTTTTAGCTGTTGGTATCATCACATTGCCTTTAGTGAGTAAAATATTATTATAGTGAGTAGTATACTAGATAACTCATTAAAGTATTATAGGGATATAAAATATATTATAGTGAGTACATATATAAAATACTCACTATTATTCGCATTTACTCACTAAATTCGTAACATTTACTCACTAAATTCGTAACATTTACTCACTAAAAGTTTTTGTATAACCACGCTTACAGCGTACATAGAAGAGTTTTTCACACAAGGGAAACTACTCTTATTATTATCTTTTGAAATAAAGAACAAAAAATAACGGTCAAATCTCTCAGATTTTCCCTCATCTTAGGAAGAATTTCGTACCTCAATTACTTCTCATTTTATATGTCTTGCAGACGGCTAGAAGGGGCGATTAAAAATCGCGTCAATAAATATCTCCTAAGGTCGATATTTTAGAGGGCTGTTTAAGGAAGAGTACGCGTTGCTTCCTCTTACGCTCTCCGTTTATATTAGCCTATACCTGCATAATTGTGATATTAATTAAAAGCTCCTAAGCCAAGATAGCTGTTTAGCTTCGCTCTGTAATTGTAGTTTTTATCTCGAGGACGATTTTCTGTGATAGCAAAAATGTTCACACAAGGAACGCGTGAGGAGTTTTAAATATAGGGTAGAGTAGTTGTTAAAATACGATTTAAGAGGGTTTGATGATTTCTGAATATTCTCCCCCATAAAAAACTTTTAACGGCTTATTTTGGCTTATAGTGATACTTTATGAATTAAGTTGAAAATAATAGTACTTCTAATTTTTTATGGTTAGAAGTACTAATACTTTTTAATTAGATACTTAACTCTTGTTCTAATTTTTTAATTTCTTCTTCAACATGATCTAGTTCTTCTTTGGTACTTATATTTTTCCCTGTATTATATTTTGATTTATAATAATCATCTTGTTTTAACAGTATAAAGTTTTTATTTTTAGCTGAAAGATTTTCTACAGGGTACGTATACCCAAGATAGAGTATTTTATCTGATGAAAATATTGATAAGTGAGAATACTTTGGCATACTTTGTAAGTGTTCTGTTGTTATGAGTTTTTTGTTTTTTTCTGAATAGTTTGTACTCCATCCACCTGAACTACTATTTGGAATTCCTCCAGATGAACTACTATTAGAACTGTGTCCTTCTGTATATGCAACATAAGTAATATCGCTAATACTATTTATAATGTGTGTAACTGTTTCACTATCGTTGAGTTGAAAAATCAATTTACCATAAGCAGAACTATCTAAAAGTTGTTGATGTTCTTTATCATGTTTTGGTAAAAATTGTAAACCAAGCATTAAACAACCACCTTTAGATCGTACCTGTGTTAAAAGCTTTAGTCGTGTTTGTTTTTCAAAGTTCATAGATAAGTACTCATCCAAGAGCATAAGTGTTAAATCATCTTTAGTGTCTGCTTGAGATAAAAGGATCTCTGTAAATAATGAAATAAAGCCTGTAAAAAGTGGGGTTAGTTTTGTTGAAACACTAGAATTATTTAATAGATAAAGTGTTCCATTTCCCTCTAAAAATTGTTTTACAGTAAAGCTTTTTTTATTTTGTTTACTATGCCATGCCATGTATGTAAATAGTTCAATAACTAACTCCATAGTTTGATATATACTACCTTTTGTTTTATCGCTATCTGCTTCTTTTCTGTAGTTTTCTATTTCATCGTTGAGATAGCCCCATTTTTCTTCCGAAGTAGCATCATTTTTAGTGTAGTTTACTTTCATAAAAAAATCTATAATTACACGTTTAGCCGAAGAGGTAAAAAAGTCTTTTTCCTCTGCTTGGCTTTCCATGAGGTTGCCTATAAAACTTTCTACTAATGCAGTATTTTCGTTAAGTTCTTCCCATATATCCCAATTTACACCACGTGTATCGTATGGATTAAAGATATAATCCTTTTCGCTGTCGTACCATTTCTCTACAAAGTCACCTTTGATGTCATGTATAAGTTTTCTATTAAAGCCTTTTTGATTGATGATAGAGTGAAAAAATTCTGTCTTACCACTTCCCATAGCACCCAAAATTAAAAAAGTACGTGTGAAGTTGATCGGATCTAAATTTATTGTTACTTCTTTAGATTCTTCTAAATGCTTTTTATTCTTTACATATTTTTCTATGAGAGGATAATAATTGAAGTTATCAACCAATACACCTGTACTACTGAAATCTTTAATTTCTTTTATCGTGCTAAAAGTATAGCCACCCTCTTGGTCTTTCATATTTGGAAAGCTAGAGACATTCTCTATATCATCTATATATTCTCTTCCTAAAACTGCATCGGCTGTATCTTTATCCAAATATCCACTTTTTAAAGCAATACCTGTGATAATAACTAATATCCAAGAGAAAAATATTAGTACTCCTTCCAAACCTGAAAAATGATAACTCTTCTTTAGTGATAGCAACATAGAATAGAATACTATAAACATAGCTACCCCAGCAATACTTTTAATAAGGTCATCTTTTCCACCTCGTTTAAAGTTCAAAAATACGAAAATTGAAAAAGGAATTAAGGCTAAAAATAGACTCTTATTAAAAGCGATACTCCAACCTACTATAAAAAGAATTATAAGTATTCCTGTTTGTATAGTTTTGTTTAAATTTAAAAATTTTTCTATCATTATCTTTCCCTCTCTCTAGTATGATCTTTTTGTAGCTCTTTTTTGGGTACATTATCTTTTTTAGAAGACTGTTCTCTGTCTAGTTGTTTCTTGTGGTCTTCAAATTGTTTATTTGCTCTCTCTTTGCTTTTGGTAATTTCTTCAACATTAACGCTAGGATCTCTTAGTCGCTGTTCTTGTGATACAGGTTCTTTATCTTGTGTTTTTTCAATAGTCTTTTCTTCTTCTCTATGGGTTAAATCATTCTCTTTTTTAGGCTCTTTTTGTTGTTGATCTTTATCTTGTTTGATACGGGCTTCTTTTTGTCGTTCTTCTTCCTTATCAATTTGTTTTTGTAATTCATCTCTTTTCTTGTAGAGTTCCTGTAATCGTTCTCTCTTTTTATCATCTTCTTTGGTTTTATCTAATTGATTTTGCATAATTACTTTTTCCTTTCGTGTTCATTGTTATTATGTTTTTTTTGTAGCTCTTCTTTCTTTTTATATAGTTCTTCTAGTCGTTTTGTTTTTTCCAAATCGTTCTCCTGATGAGTTTTATCTTGCTTGAAGTCAGCTATTTTTTCTATAATTTCTTTATAGGTGTTTTTAGCATTTTCAAGTAACTTATTTGGCAGCTCTTTTACAAACTGTTTTAAGTTGTTGTATTTTGCTTTTAGAGTACTATGCTCTTTTTGTAAATCTTCATATTTTGTATTAAGCTGTTTTAATTTGTCTTTTGAATTGTTTAAATCTGTTTGTATCTCGGTATTTGTCTTTTGAATTTCTTTCGCGTTGGTCTTTAATTGGGTGATTTCTTTGAGTGCCAAGGCTAATTTATCTTTGGTGAGATTCTTATCTTTTCTTTCAGCATGTAAAGCTTTACTTAATTGTTCTAGTTTTGCATAATCTTCTCTTTTTGCTCCACGGTCTTTAAGTTCTTCTCTAGCGTCTTTAAGTTTCTCTTTTAACTCCTTTAATTTTATTAATTCTTTATCTTTTTGTACTTGTTTATATTGTTTGTGTTCTAACCTTTGAGAGGGATTTTTATCGTGTTCAACGCCTAAACGTTCAGCTTCCTCTTTAACTGATACTTTCCCTCTCTCCATTCCAAGACTTTCTGCAGTAAGTGTTTGAAGTTCTGATAGCCGTTTGCTATTCATAACTTTTAAACCTCTTTTTTTAATCTCGTCTTTAACTAGTTTATTAAACTCTTTGCGTTGGATACTTTTAGCTTCGCCTTTTTTGATGTTATACTTTGATAGGATCTCTTTTTCGATTTTGTTTCTATCACGCTTTGTGATATCTTTTCGGTAAAGGTTTGTCCCAGTTTCTCTGTCAAGTGTAAAAAACGTAACATGAGCATGAAAATTATGAATAGGTACATCTTTATTACTCTTGTCTTTAACTATTCTTCCCTCATCTCTGTGTATAGCTATTTGTACAGAAGTAAATCCTGTCTCTTTCTCCAGGTCCCGTGTGAGTTTTTTTACATCTTCTAAAGTATGTTCTTTGTTTAAATTAATAACAGCTTCCCATCGATAAGAAGTAGATTGTAATTTTTGCCCTGTACGTTCGATATGATTTTGCTTTGCTTCATCATAGAGAAATTGAATTTTTTCTTCTGCTTCTTTTGCTGTTAGATCTACTTCATTTTTTAGACGATATTCTTTAGGTAAAAGATAATCTGGCTCTTCACTTCTATCATTGTGTCTAAAAGCACCTTTTGTAGCTTTTGCAAAATTAATACTAGATTTTGCCAAGACTACAACTCTTTATCTTCTATAGAAAAATGTTCAGGCGTTATCTCAATACCTGCACAAATTATGACATCAGTTGTTATGGGTATGCCACTATCTTCTAATTCATCAACTGAGTCAAATCCAAGATATTTGGCTACGATTAGTGCATTACTTTGTTTTAATTTATACAACATATTTATCCTTGTAGTTTGCAGCACTTGTGCTGCTATTTTCACGTATCCCCTTGTGGGTAGTGAAAACGCAATAACAATCCAAACGATAGTAAAGGGTTGATAGTGCGCACTATCAACCCTAAAGGGAATTGATACTGCGAAAATTATACCACAAGGGTATTAATTTTAAAAGTGCTAGACGCACTTTTTTAATATATGGTATTATTCAAATATGAAACAACTATTTGAATTTGATGATAATAAAACATTTTTCGGTCTTGATGTATATCATGCTGGAGTTAAACTTTCTGATATTGAAAAATTACCGATGGCTCAATTTTTCAAGGACTCTCATGTAGGTTCAACTATGGCTTTTTTTGATGGTGAAAATTATGTTTATTTGCATGATTGGGAAAGATTTTGTAAAAGTTTTATTCAGTATGGGAAGCATCGATATTCCTAATCAAAAAAAATAGTAATCCTAATTTCTCATGGTTAGATTTGAAGTTGTACAGAAAAAGTGTACTAAATCGGCATGAAAGTGTACATGATGAGCCGTTAAAGATTGATAGCTTCCATTAAGTCGATATTCTCTTCAATTCGTAGCATACGCATATCTTTAACACAAGCAGAAAACCATGAATATGTTTTAGCTAGTTTTTGGATAGTGATAACACATTTAACAGCTGTCATGTTATCTTCCCCGAAGTATACGCTACCTTGTTGCCAGTCAAAGCCGTTGGCTTCCATAAACTTACGAATATCGCCATAAGCGTTAGTACTTGATTGGCTGTGGTATTCATTTTCCAAACAGTTTGTATCAATATCAAATGTTACTGCATACATGAATTTCCTTTGTTTTATTGGTGTAATTATAAGGATTAATATACATATCCATTTTTTAGTGTTTTTATTCTTATTTCAGTAATTGAGATTAGACAATTTACCTCTATAATTCCCTCTCCTGTTCCATCTCTCATTGGGTAACTTTGTGTATAGCATTCCATATTTCTATATTGTACCCAGTACTTTTGTGATTTAATTAGATTTTCTTTTTCTTTTTTGGGTACTTCAAGCAGTATTTTTTTATATATTAAATTAAGTTTTTTATCTAAAACTTTATATTCTTTATATAGCATTTCTTTTATTTCTGGATTACTTGGAATATTATAATTATCATAGGCATTTATAAAGTGTGCAATGAAAAAAATTAAATATTTATGCATTCTGATCTACCTGTAAAAGATTTTTTGAACTCTTCTTTTCGTTCTTTACTTTGTTCATCTAAAATTATTCTTTTTGCGATACGTATATTAATTTTATGCTCATGTAAAAGTTTATTTTTAAAATCATTATTTGTGTCATGATCTAGAAAGTATTTTAATTTTTTCAATATAGCTTTAGAAGATGCCCCTATATTAAAATTATCTGAATTTTCTCCAGCTATTGTACGTGTTAAAAAATTATATAAGTTTGATGTTTTAATATTCATTTCTCTATTTCCTATTTTATTATAAATAACAGTATTTTATTATAATTAATAATACTTTATATTATTTTTTCTAACGCAGATATTCTAACAAAATTAGATAATGATAAATTTTGAGATTTTGCTATTTCCGTCAATGCTTCTGCTTCACTTTGTGTAAAATATGCCATGACCTTTTTACTCTTTTTTTCTGCAGGTGGTAGAGATGGTCTACCACCTGCACCTCTTGATTTTGTACTCTCAATCGTTTTCTTATCTTTAGTGATTAAATCGTTTACATCAAATTCCATGTTATATCCTCTCTTTAATTTCTGTTAGTAGCTTATTATAATCGTGATAGATACCTTTGTACTGGTTCTTAGTAAAGTTGTTTTCAGAGTAAAGCTCTGTAATTGTTTTACCTAGGTGAATACTGTTTGTAATAGCTTCTGTTTCGCGAACGTGTAATATTGGTTTTCCTAGTCCTTTAAGTGCTTCTATAGACTGTCTATACTTACTTAGCTTATCGAGTTTGATACGATTAATTACAATGAGTATATTGCTACAATATGCGTTAATTTCCATGACACTATTAATCGTACGTTTGATAGCATTTATATCTAATGTGGTTGGTACTACAATGATACTACTTCCTTTAAATATCTCTATAGCATCTTCATCAATAAAGCCACCCAAATCATAAACAACATCGTGATCTATGAGTTGTAACTTTTCTAGTATTTTTGCTTTGCTTGGATAGATCTCCTCGATAACAGAATCATCATTAGAGAGTAGAGGATAGTTTAGATCCTTTGCTACAGAAAAACTAAAAGAAGTTTTACCTGTACCACCTTTCTTATTGAAGAACGTAATTATTTTGTTTGACATTCTTTTCCTTTACTAATATTTAACAGTATTATATTATAATTAACTGTTAAATATATTAATTGTGCATAGCCATATTATCATGTATGTTTTGTTATAATTTCCTGCACTCTTAAAGGGTGGTGTTTGAGTTCCTGTAGTACGAGTCATTAGATTGACGGTTGAAGGTGGTGGTATAAGTCACTACAGAGAGGTACTATCATGGAGCTTTTAGTTTCAGTACTCGGTCTTTTAGTTGGAATAGTTGGAGTTTACTTTAGCTATGAAAGTTACAAGAAGAGCAAGAACACCGACTGCTAAGCAGTTGTACCATAAAGGATATAGAGAAGTTACAGCTTCTCTATATTCGGTGCACTCTTGATATAATTCTACATACATATAACTTATATATAACTTACACTTACTTTATGTATAAAATATTAGTAAAGTACCCATAATTTAAATTAATCCTTTTTGTATAGTTGCTTTTGCTATACACTCTTGTAATGTTTGTATATTTAGATAATCATATTGAGCACCATCAAATTTATCAATGACTGAATAAGTATTATCACTATTTGCAATAATATCTTTAATCGTTAAATAGGTATTAAATTCTTGATGATATATTTCTTGTCCTATGTAATTATCTAATAATACTTTTTCTTGTAGCTTAGTTGGGCTTTCTTTTCCTGCTATGTGGATTTCATAAAACTCAATTTTATGGTAACTCCTTCCATTTTTTATACCTCTCCATTTATAGCGTAAATTTGTACGTTCGGTGATCTGTGTAAGTGCAATATTTAAGACATATTTTCTAAATTCTTTAAACTCTTTATATTTGTTTTCAATATCAAGCATAATTTTTAGTTTTGCAATTTCAATAGTACGTTTTCTCTGTTTGCTATGTTGATATTGCTTAACAATCTCATAAATACGTTGTGCATGTACACTTGTTAGTGTTACAAATTCTACAAGCTCATAATGAGTATAGTTTTTTGTGTCCTTTAATTGAATGAATATGTCATTCATATCTTTGGATATTTCAAGACTTAGCATACCTGCATCATAGTCAGCAGTACTCATGACATGAAATTTTTTAAAAGCTTTTTTCCCGTCCTTGCCTATTCTGCCTATTTTGACAAGTTTGCTCATAAGCCCATCTGTTACACTGTCAGCAATTTGATAAAAATTCTCTTTTGTTTTACCTGTTAAGTCAGCCCATTCTTTGATACTAAATTGATACTCAACAAATTTTGTATCAGCTGGTTTAATAAATGATATAATCGTGCTTAGTAGCCTTTTTTCTTGTACAGTATAGTTTTGTCTACTCTCTATAAATGAGTTGGCTTGAAAGACTTCTAAATCCTTTTTATTCATGAGTGACCTTTTATAAGATGTGCATATTTTACTACACACCACCTTTAACAAAGGATTACACCACCTAAAGAAGAAATACTCTATATATACGAGATATATAGAGTATATATGTACAGCATATACAACAAAGGATTACACCACCTTTAACAAAGGATTACACCACCTTTAACAAAGGATTACACCACCTTTAAATACAATACACCCCTAAATAACGGTACATAAAAGAACCTAAACTAAGAAAGTAAAGAAAATAAAAAAATAAAAATAAAAAAATTTAGCCCAAGAAGCTTCTTCGGAAGAATTTCGTACCTCAATTACTTCTCATTTTTGTATGTCTTGCAGACGGCTAGAGGGGGCGATTAAAAATCGCGTCAATAAATATCTCCTAAGGTCGATATTTTAGACTGCTGTTTAGGGAAGAGTACGCGTTGCTTCCTCTTACGCTCTCCGTTTATATTAGCCTATACCTGCATAATTGTGACATTGATTAAAAGTTCCTAAGCCAAGATAGCTGTTTAGCTTCGCTCTGTAGTTTTAGTTTTTATCTCAAGGACGATTTTCTGCGATAGCAAAAATGTTCAGACAAGGAACGCGTCAGGAGATAACAAAAAAATAGTATTTCTTGGCAACTAAAATGATTTTCAAGCGTTGTTAATAGCTTTTGAATAGTTCTGTATGCCAAAAAGCTTTTAACAGCTTATATCAGCGTTTAAATTTTTTACGCTAAAATAATCAAGCCCGAAAAGGCAAGACAATCTTATCTTACTTATCCAGTAAGTAGGTAAGAACTTCAACAATCACAGTTAATACAAGTACAGTGAAGATCCTCTATATCGTTTGACGGAATAGAGGATTAGAACACTTTAAGGTTTAACTTATAAGAAAATCTTCTAATCCCGTATATTAGGGCTTCATAGGTGACGAAAAAACTCGTTTAAGGTTAGGTTTTTTGATAAAAATACTTACTTTCCGATGAGAACGTGATTCACTGGTTAACAGAATGGCTATTCTATAAATTTTTTATGGACATGTAAGTACTCCCTCTATACTGAAATAAATCCAACACCATCTTTAGTAATACTTTTTTTTAGATCCTCTTTTTTTGGTATTGTCATCAATTGTTTTATTTTTTTGTTGTTTACAATAGATGTAGCTATTAGTTGTATTAGTTCTTTATCCATTTTATTTATTTTCATTTTGAAGCCTTATTAAGTCACTTATTTTACGAAATTTCAATTCTTCTTATTGTTATATATTCCCCATTTCCACTTTCCCCAGGGTATCCCATAGGATTTGCGATACAGTGGGTATTTTCAATTTCATACTCTGTTTCATTATGAGTATGTCCAAATAT
>Ga0256827_10002073_pt1 | contig 12930 bp, 16 predicted proteins | sample CV84metaG_FD_185977 | JGI IMG/M metagenome (GOLD analysis project Ga0256827, IMG submission 185977) | Hydrothermal vent microbial communities from East Pacific Rise, Pacific Ocean - CV84 | ecosystem: Environmental > Aquatic > Marine > Hydrothermal vents | place: Pacific Ocean: East Pacific Rise... | reverse complement strand
TTTTGAACAAAATAGAGCTATTTTTGATATTTATGAGATTGCTACACCTAAACAAGAAGAACTTTTAGTTGAACTTGAAAGTTATAAAGAAAAATTAGCTTCATTCATCACAGATACAACACAACTTGTATGGAAAGCTCTTGATGATGATAAAAGAATTCTTTTAGAGGGTGCTCAAGGGACAATGCTTGACATCGACCACGGAACATACCCTTATGTAACATCATCTGCAACTGTTTCAGCTGGTGCATGTACAGGTTTAGGGATAAATCCTAAAGATATTGGTAAAGTTATCGGTATCGTTAAAGCTTATGCTACTCGTGTTGGTAATGGTCCATTTCCTACTGAAGATTTAGGTGATGATGGTCAGCGTTTAGGGGAACAAGGTCATGAGTTTGGTACAACAACGGGACGTGCAAGACGTTGTGGTTGGTTCGATGCTATCGCTACTAGATACGCTTCTCGTTTAAATGGTTGTGATGAACTAGCACTTATGAAACTTGATGTTTTAGATGGTTTTGATGAAGTAAAAGTTTGTGTTGCTTATGAAGTAGATGGCAAAGAGATAGATTATCTTCCATCAAATTTAGAAAATGTAACACCAATTTATAAAACTTTTAAAGGTTGGAATAACTCTGTTGGTATTCGTAAATTTGAAGATTTACCAGCAACTGCACAAGAGTATGTTAAAATTATTGAAAAGATTTCAAAAACTAAAGTAGCTATTATTTCCACTTCTCCTGAGAGAGATGATACAATCATTTTATAAAATCTTTCTATTATGAACACTCGTTTTAGCTCACTTGTAACTATTAAAAAAAGTGCAGTAGATAAAAGTGAACGGGTTGTTCAAAATGCAAATAAAGATTTTCAAAATGCAACTCAAGCACTCGAATCTTCATACTCCTCTTTAGGAGCTATGGAACTTCCTCAAAATGGAACTATGGCTCAAATGCTTGCCTCAAGAACACTTATAAACTCTCAACGAACTCAAATTTTGCAACATAAAGAGTGGGTGGATTTTGCATCTTCTCAACTTAAATCAGCACAAGAAAAACTTAAACTTGATATGATTGAATTTGAAAAATTTAAGTATTTAGAACTTGAAGAGATGAAACAGATGATAAAACAGAAAAAAATTGAAGAGGCTAAAGAGTTGGATGAAATAGCTCTTATGACCTATAAAAAAACTAGCTAAAAGGCTTATAAAATGAAAATATTACTTCTCTCTATCTTAACTTTTTCCTCTCTATTTTCTTTACAAACAAGTGATAGACTTTTTGATTGTACAGAGATATTTAAAGAGAGAAAAGGGGAACTTTTACTTGAGTTAGAGCGTATAGACGAACAGAAACAATCCTTGAGTGCATTAAAAACTGCGACAGATAATCTTTTAAAAAAGCGAGAACTTAATTTATCTCAAGAGAAAGAGGTTGTAGAGGATAAACTTCTTAAGATTAGTACAAAAGAGAGTAGAGTGAAAAAGATGTTAGAGGAAAATAAAAAGATTTTAAAAAAGATAGAAGATATTAAAATTACTAAAATTGCTCAAACATTTTCTAAAATGAAAGCTGGTATCGCTTCACAAATATTATCTAATATGCAAACTAAAGAGGCTGCAACTCTTTTACAATCTTTAAAACCAAAAACTATTGGTCAAATACTCTCTAAGATGGATGCAAAAAAAGCATCAGAGCTTACTCTACTTTTAAGTAAATAATTAAACTTTTACCTAATTTACAGTAGAATTGGCAAATTTTTAAAATGCAAGGTCTTACTATGAAAATATCACTAAAATCTATTCCTCATATATCTAGCAAAGTTGCTATTGATTTAAATAAAAGTGGTGTTGTTACTATGAACTATGGTCTTGATAAAGTAGCTCAAGAGGCTGAAAAAGTTCTCATCAAAAATATTAAACAGGAACTAGCTTTAGAAGAGAAAGTTCATGATATTTGTGATGACAATGAGGAGCAGATAGAGTTTAATCTTGTCGATGAAAGACAACTGTTTTTTATGATTAAGAAAAAACTAGCTCCAGAATATGGAATTATCCTTAACTATGAGGAGAGATACTCCGATTTATCTCATAAAATTTTAGATGAACTTTATGAAGAAGATTTAATAAACTATGATGTAACAGAAAATCGTATTAAAAATATTATATATACAGCTATCACTTCATTTATCTCTGAATCTTCAGAGATTGAAGATGCTGTGATGGATAAAATACGTTCTTATAAAAAAAGATATATCCCTGGAACAGATGAGTTTGATATATTACATGAAAAAATTTATAGAGAAGAATTATTAAAAAGGGGTATGGAATAATGAAAAATGTTTATATTTATCTTGAAAATGGTACTTATTTAGAAGCTAAAAGTTTCGGTACTGATGGTACAACTGTTGGAGAGATAGTTTTTAACACATCTTTAACAGGGTATCAAGAGATTATGTCTGACCCATCTTATGCTGGACAATTTGTAACTTTTACAACTCCAGAGATAGGTAATGTTGGTGTAAATGATGAAGATATGGAGAGTACAAAAGCACATGCTAAAGGTATGCTTGTTAGAAAATATCAAAAAAGATACTCGAACTTTAGAGCTGAAGATTCTTTAGAAAACTTTTTAATTAAACATAATATTATAGGTATTACAGATATTGATACAAGATATTTAACTAAATTGGTTCGAAATGAGGGTGCTATGATGATGATAGCTTCAACAGAAATTTCAGATAAGGATGAGCTAAAGAAAATCCTTGAAAATTCTCCTCGAATTGAAGATGTTAATTATATAGATGAAGTAAGTACAAAAACTGCTTATAAACATAATTCAGGAACATATGAAGAGAAAGAGGGTTTTAACTATAAAGAAGCTCCAACAGCAGAAGCAAATATCGCTGTTATAGATTTTGGTGTGAAAAGAAATATATTAAATGAGATAGTTGAATCTAAAATTGGTGTAGAGGTTATTCCAAATGATTTTAAAGCTGAAGATTTAATTGCACAATATAATGAGAAAAAAATTGATGGTGTATTTTTATCAAATGGTCCTGGTGACCCACTTGTACTTAAAAAAGAGCAAGTAGAGATAAAAAAACTTATAGATGCTAAAATTCCTATGTTTGGTATCTGTTTAGGGCATCAACTTTTATCTATCTCACACGGATATGATACATATAAACTAAAATTTGGTCATCACGGCGGTAATCACCCTGTTAAAAATAGCGAAACAGGTTTAATAGAGATTACAGCACAAAATCACAATTATAATGTACCTGATAATATTACAGAGATAGCAACTGTTACACATAGTAACCTTTTTGATGATACTATCGAAGGTTTAAGATATAATGATGCACCAATATTTTCAGTACAACATCATCCAGAATCTTCTCCTGGACCTAAAGAGAGTCGATATATATTTAATCAGTTTCTTTCCCTTATAAAACGATGATTTTAGTGCTATTTTTAGCACTAAAACTTTCCCTTTTTCCCCCTTCAAATCGATAAAAAATAGCTTCTTTCCTAAAAGTAAACATATAGATAATATTTTTTCTGTGTTTAGTTCAAATTAAGAGAGTTTAAACATAGATACTGATAACATAACAAAGTTAATTAGTATTATGGTTTTATATAAAATTAATAATACCTAATTATTTTGAATCTCAAGGAGGCTATATATGGAGAATCGTCCATTAGAGTACGACTATACGATTGCAAAGTTATTTATGCTTACTACTATCGCTACTGGTATTGTAGGTATGACTATCGGTGTAATCTTAGCATTTGAGCTTGCTTTTCCAGGGTTAAACACTGCCTTTGGTCATGGTATTGCTGAATATACTAACTTTAGTCGTCTTCGTCCACTGCATACAGATGCAGTTATTTTCGGGTTTACTATAAGTGGTGTTTTCGCTACTTGGTATTATGTTGGTCAACGTGTACTTAAAGTATCAATGGCTGAATCTAAGTTATTAATGAATGTTGGTTATCTTCAATTTATTCTTTATGTTCTTGTTGTTGCTGCTGCGATTTATTCGCTATTTGCTGGTGCAACTTCTTCAAAAGAGTATGCAGAATTTGAATGGCCTATCGATATTGGTATCGTAGTTGTATGGGTACTTTTTGGTATAAATATGTTTGGTCTTATCGGTATTCGCCGTGAAAAATCACTTTATATCTCTGTATGGTACTATATTGCTACTTTCTTAGGTATAGCTATGCTTTATCTATTTAACAATATGGAAATTCCTACAATTTTAGGTACAAATGGAATTGGTGAATCTGGTTTTGGTAACTGGTGGCATTCTGTTTCTATGTATGCTGGTACAAATGATGCACTTGTACAATGGTGGTATGGACACAATGCTGTTGCATTTGGTTTCACTGTGCCTATCGTTGCTATGATTTACTACTTTTTACCAAAAGAATCTGGTCAAGCTATCTACTCATATAAACTGTCATTACTTTCTTTTTGGGGTTTAATGTTTGTTTATTTATGGGCTGGTGGACATCACCTTCTTTTCTCAACTGTTCCAGATTGGGTACAAACTATGGGTTCTGTTTTTTCAATAGTTCTTATTTTACCATCATGGGGTTCAGCTATCAATATGCTTCTTACAATGAAAGGTGAGTGGCAACAAGTTGCAGCATCTCCATTAATTAAGTTTATGGTTCTTGGTTCTACATTCTATATGTTCTCAACATTAGAGGGTCCTATTCAAGCTATCAAATCTGTTAATGCTATTGCTCACTTTACTGACTGGATTGTTGGTCATGTTCACGATGGTGTTCTTGGTTGGGTTGGATTTATGATTATGGCTTCTCTTTATCATATGGCTCCACGTGTATTTAAACGTGAAATCTACTCTAAAAAACTTATGGCTTCACAATTTTGGATTCAAACTTTAGGTGTTGTTTTATACTTTACAAGTATGTGGATTGCTGGTATTACTCAAGGGATGATGTGGAGAGCACATGATGAATTTGGTAACTTAGCTTACTCATTTATCGATACTGTAACTGTTCTACACCCTTACTATGCTATTCGTGGTACAGGTGGATTATTATACTTAACTGGTTTCTTAATGTTTACATATAATATTTATAAAACTATGACTGCTGGAAAAGCTCTTGAAAAAGAACCAGCTAACGCATCGCCTATGGGCGCTTAAGAAAGGGAGGATAATATTATGTTTCATTGGTTAGAGAAAAATCCGTTCTTTTTTGCGGTAGCGACATTTGCAGCAATCGCTTTTGCAGGTTTAGTAGAAATTGTTCCAAACTTTGCTCAAGCTTCACGTCCTGTAATCGGTACAACTCCATACTCTACTTTAGAGTTAGCGGGTCGTCAAGTTTATATTAAAAATAGTTGTAATACTTGTCATTCACAACTTATTCGTCCATTCAAATCTGAAACAGACCGTTATGGTCACTACTCTTTAAGTGGTGAGTATGCATATGACCGTCCTTTCCTTTGGGGTTCTAAAAGAACTGGTCCAGATTTACATCGTGTAGGTAACTACCGTACAACTGATTGGCACGAAAACCATATGAAAGACCCAGCAGCTATCGTTCCTGGTTCAATTATGCCTAAATATACTTGGTTATATACGAACTTAGCTGACATCGATACTACTTATGCTGAACAATTAACAGTAGCTCAATTTTTTGCTGTTCCTTATAACAAAGCATTACCGATGAAAGATGGTTCAACTAAAACTGTAAAAATGGGTAAAAATCTTGTTGAAGCAAAAGCATTAGCATTAGATGAAGCAAAACTTATAGTTGCAGATATGAAAGACCAAGATATTAAAGATGCAGTAGCTCATGGAGAAATTCCTGAAATCGTAGCACTTATTGCATATCTAAATAGTCTTAAATAGAGAAGGATTAAAAAGTGGATATTGCACAATTACAAGCTTATGGTATGGTAGCTCTAACAATCGCTATGACTTTAGTACTTTATGGTTATATTTATCATCTGTATAAAAATAGAAAAGATGTTGATGGTGTCGACTATGAGCAGTATAGCAATATGGCACTTAACGATGACATAGGAGCTACACCAGTAGCCCCTAGGTCAAAATCAGACGATAAAGAGAAATAGGAGAGTTATATGAATAAGCTTTATCTTTGGGGAATTATCATAACTGCTGTTATGCTTGGGGCGACGGTTTTATCTGTTGGAACAAGTGAGGGTGGTTTAAATGGTGATATCGTCAATAAACTTACATTTGCAGCTGCAATTGTTCTTGTAATTATTACAGTATTTGTTGTAATTAAATATGTTCGTCAGATGCAAACAGATACTGCAACTGGTGAGTTAGCAGATGAGTCGTGGGATGATATTGGTGAATATAAAAACCCTGTTCCTATGGGTTGGGCAATTATGTTTATTGGTACTATGGTATGGGGTATGTGGTATTGGGTATTTGGTTATCCAGTAAATGCATATTCTCAGATTGGTGAATACAACGAAGATGTTGCTGCTCATAATGCTAAATATAATGAACAATATGGAAGTATTACTGGTGATAGACTTGTTGAGATGGGTGAATCTGTTTTCTTAGCAGAGTGTAAAGTATGTCACGGTATTAGTGCTGATGGTATTGATGGAAAAGCTGCTAATCTAAACTCTAGACTTGAAGAAAAAACTGTTAAGTATGTTATTCGTAACGGTTCTAATAATCATATCTTAGGTTCAGAGATGCCTATGCCTGACCGTAATGGTCTTATGAATGCTAACAACAACTATGCACCTATTACTGATGATGAGATAGATGCAGTAGCTAAATATGTTGCTGGTGGTTTAAAAGGTAAAGGTAAAGGTGCTGATGTTTTTGCTGGTACATGTACTATGTGTCACGGTGTAGATGGTAAAGGTATCGCTTATACAGCTCCAAATATCGCTGAATTTACTCCAACACTTGTTACTAATGTTCTAAGTCATGGTAAAAAAGGTGCTATTGGTACAATGCCATCATTTGATAGACTAAATGCGAAGCAAAAAGAAGCTGTTGGTGCATATATCACTAGCTTAAGCGCTGAATAAGGAGTTTAAATATGAATGAAAATAGAAGTATATTTTCTCTAAGTGGTATTACAGGTATGTTAATTGCAACTGCTTTGTTACTAAGTATTCTAGTAGGTTTAACTATTGGGGCACTTAATGTACAACAAGCAAATGCAACTAATTTTTATGATATTAAAGATGAATCTTCAATTCAAATGCGTAGTAAAGAAAATACTAAACATTTAATTGATGTGAAATAAAAGGGAGTAGATAATGGAAAAAATAATTGCATGGGGTCTAGTTATAATGGCTGCTTACACACTTTTCGCCGTAGTTACTCCAAATCACCTTTATATCGGTTAGGAAAATTTCATTGAAATTTTTTAATAGAGGGCTTTTTGCCCTCCTTATCACACTCTCCCTAGACTCCACACTATTTGCAGAATATTTATATAAAGATGATGTAATTTTTAACCCTAAGTTTACTCAAGAAGTAGATACTTTAGGTCAAGAGTTATATGAAAAAACTGGTATAGCCTTACGACTTGTAATGGTTACAAAAATTCCCACTGGTTTAACTATCGTTGAATTTGAAAAAAACTTAATGAAAAAGTTCAAAGAACCAACTATTTTACTTACTTTTTCAGAGTTAGATTCGAAAGTTGATATTTTAGCTAGTGATAGGTCTTTATATGAATATTTTAATAAAGAACAGGTGTTAAGTCCTGTTGCATCTCCTCTTCAAGCATTCTTGATGGCAATTTTTTATAGTAATAGTTCAGATTCATTTTTTAAAACTATCCATAATTATGGTGGAACTATTATCCCTCTTCTAGCTGAAAAAGCAAAAAAAGGGGAACTGTTAGGTAAATATGCTGGTTCTATGTTTAATGGTTATGCAGATATAGCAGAGCAGATAGCACAAAGTAAAAAGGTTGTTCTCAAAAATGCAGTTGGAAATGCCAACAAAATTGTTATAACTGTTGTCAAGGTTATCTTTTATGGTATCCTTTTTATGGCATTAGTTATGTATATCAAAAGAAAACTCTTTTATAAAAAGGAAAGAAATGAATCTAAGTAATGGCCGTATCTGGCCCTATGCTATTAGTGCTGCAATTATTTTTGTTTTTGGAGCAGGTATCGCTACTATTATGGTAGCTGTTAAACTTCCTGTTGAGATAAGTGATACATATATGATGAGCTATCAAGATGCAGATGTAAAAGCAAATGACATCATTAAAGCTCGTTTGGCATTTAATAAAAAATATCAGATAGAATATATCAATAAAAATTTGAAGATGGAAGATACTGTCATTCAATATAAAATCTCTGATTTAAACTCAAATCCTATTAATAATGCTAAAGTAAAACTTGTTATCACAAGACCAACTGACCATAATAGTGACCAAGAGATTGTTGATGCAACTATTAAAAATGGTATCTATACATTTTCAAATATTAAACTTCCTTTGAAAGGTCGTTGGAATTTGATGCTTAAAGTAGATATAGATTCTCTTCACAGATTTTATAACGTTAAAGTAGATACTCGAAAGAATAAATTTACAGAATATTAGATTATGGATGATAAAACTATAATCTTACCCTCTGCTCGTGCCATTCGGCACAAGCAACTCAAACTAACAGAAGAAACACTTTTCCTCCCAAATTATATAACAATGAGTGATTTTATCTCTAAACTTACTATTGTAAAAGATTTTACTCTTGTTGATAACGATACAAGAGTTTTACTTCTCCTAGAAGCTTCCGATTTTCAAAACTTTTCAAATCTTCAGATAGAGAGAAACTTTTTTACATTTACAAAAAGTTCCTCCTATATTTTTAAATTTTTTGAAGAGTTGAGTGCTGAACTTTATGATATTAAAAAACTAGATACCTCTGACCTTTATGCAGAATATGAAGAACATATAACGATACTTCAAGAGCTATATAAAAGATATGAACAACTCTGTAATGAGAAAAAAATCTTAGATAAAATATTTTTACCAAAACTCTATAAATTTAATAAACACTATGCCTCTACACATAAAAATATAGAGTTACATATAGATGGACATCTAACAAATTTTGAGTTTCAACTTTTGTTAGAGTGTTGTGAATATACAAACTTACATATCATCTTTGATACCTCTAGTTTCAATACAAAGATGCAAACTAAGTTTGAAGATATTGGTATAGTATTAGAAAAAGATTATCATTATAATATCTCACTCAATACAAAAGAGATACTCTCAAAAACAAAAATTATTCAAAATAAAAATATAAACTCTCTCTCTTTTAGTGAATCTCTTTTACAGGTAGCATTTATAAAACAAAAACTGTATGAGTATGTAAAACGAGGCTTTAATCCAAACAATATAGCTGTAATAGTTCCAGATGAAAAGATAGCACCAATCATTAAAAATTTTGATGATAAATCTAACTTTAACTTTGCGATGGGTCAATCATTTATAGAAACAACTATCTATAAACGTTTAGATGCTACCTATAAGATGATGGAACAATACTCTCAAGAGAATATATCAAGGTTAAAAGATAGAGGTTCAGAAGCAACATATGAGGAGCTTTTTCCTATCTATAAAAAACTCTCTCAAGAGGTTGATTTTATAGCTTTTCTTAACAACTATATAGAGCAGTTTACAGACAAAACAGAGATTAAAATTTTTGAGGAGGAGATACATAGTTTTAAAGCTATCTTACCTATTATGAGTGAAATGAGTGTCAAATCTCTTCTCTCTGTTTTTCTTCAACGTCTAGCAACAAGAACCATAGATGATGTTCGAGGGGGTAAGGTAACAGTTATGGGACTTTTAGAGACTCGTTCTGTTGCATTTGATGCGATTATTATCGTAGATTTTAATGATGCTAATGTTCCTAAAAAGAGTGATAAAGATATGTTCTTAAATACTAAAATACGAGAACTAGCAAAACTTCCAACGATGAGTGATAGAGAAAATCTTCAAAGACACTATTATGAGATGTTAATCAATCGAACAAAAGAGGTTGCTATATCTTACGTTAAATCAAGTGAGAGTTCCCCTTCAAGATTTTTAAAACAGTTAGGTATCAAAGAGAAAAATAGTTATGGAGAGTTAGAGTATGCAAATATTTTATTTGAAAAAAACTCTTTTGAGCCTAAAGATGATGAAGATATTGTTCTTGAGTATAGTTTTAAAGATGTGAAACTCTCTGCTACAAGACTCAAAACATATTTAAGTTGTAAACGTAAATATTATCACAAATATATTCAAAATCTCTCCTCCCACGAAATACCAAGAGATATGCCTCAAGAGTGGGCTATCGGTATAGATATTCACTCAGCATTGAAAGAGTTATATAGTAAAAAAAATAGTTATAACAATCTTGATGAACTTCAAAGAGATTTAGATAAAGAGTTAAATAGAGCATGTGGCGAGAGTGAACTAGAGAAATATCTTATAAGTATGCAAAAAAAACGTATGGATAAGTTTTGTAAAAATGATATGAAAAGATTTTCTCAAGGGTGGAGTGTAGAGTTTTGTGAAAAAACTTTTAGTGTAGAGTTTGCAGGTATGACTCTCATAGGACAGATAGATAGAATAGATAAACGAGCGAATGAGATAGAGGTTCTTGATTATAAAACAGGCTCATACCCTCTTTATACTCCTAAAAATGTTCAAGAAGCAAAAGATTTTCAGCTTGAGTTTTATTATCTTTTAGCAAGTGGATTAGGTAATGTAGTTGATTGTGGATATTATGATTTGAAAGAGTCTAAAATAGTTCCTGAAGCATTACTTCAAGAGAAACTTGCCATCTTAGAATCAAATATTAAAGATATGCTCAATGTAGAAGAGTTAAACTTTAAAAAATGCGACGATTTAAAAAATTGTCTATTTTGTGAATTTTCCACTATTTGTGATAGATAAATTTAAAAAATAATGGAGTTAATCTAATAGATTAACTCTATCTCTATACGATTATTTTTATCTCTTCCAGCTTTATACATATTACTATCTAATGGCTCTTTTTCTCCCTGTCCAATAGCTGTTAATTTAGTAGAACTGACCCCTAATTTCATCAAAATCTTTTTAATAGCTGTGGCTCGTTCTGTTGTTAGCTCTTTATTTGGAATCTCTTCCCCTATACTATCTGTATAACTATATATGACGACTTGATAAGATGTATGTTTTTTTAAGAATTCACTAAACTCTTTTAACTCTTCACTCATTTTAGGAACTGTTTGAAAACTTTTATTTTTAAATTTTGTTTTTAATTGATAAGTTTGAGGGCATCCCTCTTTATCTACTGTAAATCCAGTAAGAATAGTTTTACATCGATTAGAACTATTTTGAGTTTCATTATTTTCATTATTTTCAATTTTTTCATTTTGAATCTCTTCATCTTCATTTGCTAGTGAAGGATTAGCCCACATATTTACAATATTTTCATCATCTATACCTTCACTACTATTTTCCTCTTGCACAATTTCATTTATCTCTTCTTTTTTTATTATATTATATTCAATAGAGATAGGTTTTAGAACAATAAATGCTCTATGTTTTGTATCTATTGTATTTCCTATCTCATCTGCTCCTAAAAAAGAGAACAATACTATGATGTTTATTAAAATATATCTCATACTCAAATCCTAAATATTTATAAAATCAATTATAGTATAATTTTGCTCAATAGATTATTTGAATAAGGATATAAAAAATTATGAATATAAAAAGATTAGTATTAGGTGGTGGATGTTTTTGGTGTATAGAAGCTGTATTTAGGAGGGTGAAAGGTGTACAGAGTGTTGTAAGTGCTTATACAGGTGGATTAAGAACAAACCCAACATATGAAAATATATGCACAGGCGCAACAGGTCATGCTGAAGTTGTAGATATAATATATGATAATACAATAATCTCTTTAGAAAATTTATTAGAGATATTTTTTGTTATTCATAACCCAACAACCTTGAATGCTCAAGGGGCAGATAAAGGAACTCAATATCGTTCAGTTATCTATTACAATGATGAAAAAGAGCAAAAAACAATCAACAATTTTATTCAAAAAATTCAAGCTAATTTTGAAGATACAATCATAACAGAAGTTACAAAAATCCAAGAGATTTATCCAGCAGAAAGTTATCATCAAAATTATTATAATTTAAACTATTCACAAGGATATTGTCAAGTTGTTATAGCTCCAAAAATTCAAAAATTTATGTTAAAATTTCCTCAACTTTTAATATAAAATATATCAAAGGAATTATATGAAAAGAGTTAAAATTTGGCATAACCCAAGATGTTCAAAATCTCGTGAAGCGATGAATATTTTAGAGGAAAACAACTGTGAAGTTGAAGTTATAAAATATTTAGATACACACCCAACTATCCAAGAGATAGAAGATATTTTAAAGCTCTTAGAGTTATCTCCAAGAGAGATGATGCGAACAAAAGAGGATATTTATAAAGAGTTAAATCTTAAAGATGAGCAGAGCGATACTAAACTTATCGAAGCGATGACAAAACACTCTAAACTTATAGAACGTCCTATTCTTATCAAAGATGATAAGGCGATTATTGGACGTCCTACCTCAAAAATTGCAGAGTTTTTAAATAGCTAGTTTTTCTATACTCACACCATTATCTTTAATAAATTTAGAGATAATGTCTGAGTTTGTATGTTCATACTCTTTTGCATAAACTATCCGTTTTATACCACTTGCTATAAGATTTTTACTACACTCACTACAAGGTTCAAGTGTCACATATATAGTAGCACCCTCTATTGAAATTCCCTCACGTGCAGCCCAAATAATAGCATTCATCTCAGCATGAATCTCATAAGTTTTAGACCATTCGTGATGTTCTGGAGTATATTTGTTATCCCAATAATCACAACAGTTTATAAATCC
>Ga0256827_10002072_pt1 | contig 12932 bp, 14 predicted proteins | sample CV84metaG_FD_185977 | JGI IMG/M metagenome (GOLD analysis project Ga0256827, IMG submission 185977) | Hydrothermal vent microbial communities from East Pacific Rise, Pacific Ocean - CV84 | ecosystem: Environmental > Aquatic > Marine > Hydrothermal vents | place: Pacific Ocean: East Pacific Rise... | reverse complement strand
AAATTATAGGCAATTTTCTTTATAATGTCAAGTCTTTTTGAAAGAAATTTACAAATTCCCTATAATATTCATTTTTTATCAATTATCGACTCTTTTTTACTATCTCTATGATGGCAGTTATTACTGGTAAGAGTTTAGATATATTAAATGCATCACCATTTGTAAAAGTCTCTAAACGCTCTTTTACATGCTGTGCTGAGTGGGTCAACTCTTTCACACTCTCTTTAGCCTCATTTATATCTACTGAAAGTTGCTGATAAGCAAAGTCTCTAATTTCTTCAATAGATTTTATCTCTTCATCTCCCTCTTGTTTAGAAGCTATAATAAAAAATATTCCAGCTAAAAGTATATTTATAGTTGTCAAAAGTCCAACAGATTTCAAGCTATTAAACATTGTCTCAAAATAAAGATAAAGTGTTATATTTAGTAAAATTAGAGCACTAAAAAGTGCAACTACGCCTAGAACAATCCAGAGAGTTTTTCTCGCTTTTTTACGAAGTTCTATACTTAAGAGTGCTTTCTCACTTTTAATCAATAACTTTATTTTTGCATTTAAATTATTTGTCATTTTTTGACTCCTTATTTTGAAAGTGATTTACCAAACATAGTACCGAGTGCAAAAAGCAGTACTGCAGTTGCCGGAGATAAATTTTTATACTCTTTTTTCACCTCATTATATATTGAGACTAAACTCTCCTCTACCTCTTCCTCACCCTCTTTTATAGCATTTACAAATTTAGTAGTTTTTTCTGTTATCTTCTTAATCTCTTCTTCTACTTTTTCTTGTTCTTGTTGCAAAGCGTCCTTTTTAAGCTCTTGATTCTCTTTTTTTTGCTCACGTAACAACTCTACCTCTTGCTTTAAGAGTTCAAGTTCTTCATGTATTGTTAATTGTTTCATCTATCTTCTCCTCATTATAATCACTCAAATAGAGTGCTATCCATCGTGTTTCATCATACTGCTCAAACATAAACTGCAACACCATGGTAAGTGGCACAGAGAGTATCATCCCTGCCGGTCCAAAAACCCATCCCCAAAATGTCATAGATATAAATATAACCAAAGATGAGAGGCCAAGACCCTTACCCATAATCTTTGGTTCTAGTATATTTCCTACTAATGTATTGGTACCAAGATACCATAGAGCTATCCATAATGCAACCATACCACCCTGATCAATACCAGCCATAACAACAGCAGGAATAGCAGCTAATATCGACCCAATGACAGGAATAAAATTAAAAAAGAAAACCAATGAAACCCATAAATAAAGATAACTTATCTGGTAGTACCACAAAACAATAAAAACAAGAAGAGAAGTTAAAAGACTCGTTTTGACTTTTATTATAAAATATGATTTTATTTTTTTAACAATCTCTATCCACTGATTTGCATCTCTATCATTTTCTTTAGCGATCTTTAACATTTTACTATAGAGTTGGTCTGTTTCCATTATCATAAAACCAGCAGTAAAAAGAATAAGAAATATATTTGAAAATTGATTGCTTGCTTGCGTTGCTAATTGCCGAATGATATCTAAAAGATTACTCTTCTCAAGAAATTTATGCAGTAAATTTTGATTATAGAGATAATCAAACTGCTGAAAATAACTATGAGAACTCTCTATTGCCTTTTCAAACTTTATAGTAATCTCATGAAAATTTGCACTTAGTGACTTTACCTCACTCGCTATGTTATCAGCAAACAGCATAACTGGAATAAAAAGAAGAAGAGCTATCATTACGATTGAAACTGCTTTTGGTATTTTTTTTTGTTCAAGATAAGTGAGTGGTGGATTTAGTATAATGGTTAATACTATAGAGATTAAAAAGGGGACAAGTAGCGTTGCAGCAAACTTCAAAGTAACTAATACTATTGAAAAACTTGCTATAAAAATAAATAATTGGTTTATTTTCCATAAACCTTCAACTCTTTTCATTTCATCTCTTTGTAATAAAATTTTCTACAAAGAGATTATATCTAAAATAGTTATTTTTCTTCTACAACTGGAGTTATTAACTCTCCACTATCTTCTTCTATTTTTGCACGGGCTTCTGCCATTTGAGCACGGATTTCATCCATTATATGAGGAAGTACATCATCTGCCTTTGTCCAGCGAACTTCATCTACATGCCCACCATAATCAGCACCTAGTTCCTCTACTTTACTTTCAAGTTCTTCTATATTGTGACAATGAACTATACGCCCATCAACAGTATCTTTAAGTTCTATAAACCACTTCTCATCTTCATCAACAAATATTGTCGCCTCAAATACTACAGACATACTCTACTCTTCTCTCTTCTTAGCAGCATCAAACTGTGCAGCAAACGCAATCATATCTTCGCGTTTTTTCATATCTCCATTATAAACAACTTTATCTACATCAACATCCTCATCACGTAGTATTTTAGGAACAGCATCTCTATTATTTATTACTTCCATATGCTCATCTAACTCATCTTCTGAGTATGCCATTTGCATATCTGCAGCTATTACATGAGGTATATCTTCAACAACTCGTAACTTTTTAAGTTCTTCGCCTACACCATCACCCTCTATAGTGATAATTACACGTCCTTTTTCATCGTGAAGATGATAATCACACACTTCACAATCTTTCAAATCTTGTACAACCTGCTCTAAATGTTTTGGTAAACACTGTACCACTATACTTGAAATATTCATAATTACAATCCTCTTAATTTTTTATTTATATACTATAGTTCTTATTCGCTCGTTAGCTTCACTTCGCATTTTATCATATAATTTTTGATGTTTGAGTTTATCTTCATAACTTATTGGTGATCTTTGCGACTTGTACCCGATTAACACACCATCTTTATAAACACCAGAGACTATTGCTTCTACCCAGTAGTATCCTTGATCTTTTCGAAGATTTTTCACTACACCTACCCACTGTTTTTTTGACTCTAATGTTTGCCATAAATCTTTAAACATTGCAGATGGCATATCAGGATGTCTCACTATTGAGTGTTTCTTTCCAATCAGTTCTTCTTCTGTATAACCACTAATCTCACAAAATGTATGATTAGCATGTGTAATATTTCCTTCTAAATCAGTACGTGAAATAATCAGCTCATGTTCTGGAACTACTGTCTCTATTAAAAATTCACTTTTATTATATTCCATATCATTTCTCCTTATTTTATTTTATAATAGTTCACACTACTATCATCACTTGAGACAAAAAATTCTCTCTCACTAATAAAAAGAATTTTCGTCAGAGTCATTTTATTGCCTCCGTAAATTCCAAGTTTACTTTTTGTAGAGAGTTTTTGAAGTGCAACATTGTTATTTTCATCACTTGCATATGCCACTATTTTTGCTTTTGGTGATAGCCCTACTGCATAGACTAAAAAAGATGTATTAATATGGTATGCACTTTTATATGCCATCTCATAAACACCAACTCTTCTATCTTGTCCAGCAGCAACAATAACATCTTTTTTATAATCAACAGCAAAAACATTATCTAAGTTTTGACCACTTAAAAGCTTCAGTACTTTTCCATTTTTTGTACTTATAAGATGCAGTTCTCCACTCTCATCAGCAACTACAACTTCACTTTTATCATGCTTCATCATAAAATTAGAAAACTTAGAGAGTGATGCTTGCATACTCCAGTTCTCTTTTTTATCTTTTATGCTATAAGAGATTATATCATTACTTAAAAGCCCAAGAAGAATAGTATTTTCATCAATAAATGCTGCCTTTGCTATGTAGAGGTTTTTTTCACTTCCAATAAGTAATTCTTCTTTCCCATCATGAAACAAACGCACTTCACGAAATCCCCCTGTCGCTTGTGAGAGCATCAATACTGCATCATTTAGCACATCAACTGAGTATATTTTTGCATCTATCTCTTCATTTAAAAAGTTTTTTATTTTTGAAATCTTTAACTTTTTTACTCTCTTGTTAGTTTTTATATCAAAAACATCAATACTACTTGCACTTGTTGCACAATAAAGTTTTCCATTAGACACAACCATATCATTTACTGTACCACTTGCCTTATATGTAGTATCTGGCATTGTAATTTCTGTAGCAAATAGTACTACACTAACACATAATAATAAAAATATTTTCATTCTACTCTCTCCTTTAAATCTATTGCATATGAAGGACATCTACTGATACAAAAACCACATGAAGTACATTTCTCTTGGTTTATTGTAGGCATAAACATCGCTTTAAACTCTATAGCATCCTCTAAACAGGGATCTTTACATGAAAAACACATCACTCCATCCCAACTCATACATGTAGTCTCATTGATAACTACATCTATCTCTATCTCTTTTTTATCTTCAACTCTTAGCACATCTACTTCACAAGCTACTGCACATGCATCACAATACGTACAACCACTCTTTGAGAAATCTAAATAAGGAGTCTTATCCTCAGCTATTACTATTATATGCTCTTGACATGAAGTAGCACATCTACCTTCACAATTTTGACACTCTATATCAAAAGCACCTGCATCACCAAAATATGGTGGTCTTAGAACTATCTTTTTCTCTTCTTTATCTTTTAAGCTACTCTTTGCAGTTGCAGAGAGAAAGCTAAAAAGCTCTCTTCTCTCCATACTATTTACTACTCTCGTATGTATTGATACCTTCCATAAGTTTTGTACCTTCCCAAGTAGATTTACTTGCACCATCTTCATTTGTATAGTCTGGTTCAAAATTATTTGGTACAGCTAAAGCACCTGTATCTTGTGGAGCATGACACTGTGTACAGTTAAAACGTCCACCATAAAGCTTACCACCTTTTGTAGGCTTGATTGAAACATTTTTCAACTCTTCACTTGAAGTATTTTTAATTTTATGTCCATCTTTTTCTAACTCACCATCAGCCGCTATTGTTGTAACAGGTCTGAAATCTGTAAAGTGAGATGGTGGAATTGGTGTTGCCATCGCTCCCTCCGCATACTCTGGCATGTGACATGTTAGACACATATTTCCATCTTGAACACGAATTGGTAACATACCCTCTGTATCATGAGGAATCATCGGTGGTGCATCTTGGAATGCACGCTTGATTTTATGTCCACTTCCTGCATACTCTTTACTATATGATGTTCCATGTGGTTTTATTGTATCTTCACTAAAAAGTGTCTCTTTTCTTAAACCTAAAGACTCTTCACTAATAGTTTTTTTTACTTCTTCTTTCTTTGCTGGTTTAGTATCACTACCACATCCAACTAAAAGTAGTGTAGCAGCAACTAAACCAAGTGTTATTTTATTTATTACTTTCATATTACTCTCCCGTTTTCTTATTTTGTGCCATGCTTCTTAGAGAAAAGCTAAGAGCATCATCATCGCACACTTCTATACATCTTGCACAGTTTGTACACTCTCCAGAGAGAACTGGTAAAGACTCTTTACCTATCATATAGAGTACATGATTCTCTGGACAAACAACTTTACACTTCATACATAATGTACAGTTCTCTTCGTTATGTTTCACACGAATAAGACTAAATTTTCCTAAGATAGAGTAGAAACCACCCAGAGGGCAGATATGTCCACACCATCCGTTTTTCAAAACAAATAGATCAAAAAGAAATATAATGAGTATAGCAGCCCAACCAAAACCTATACCAAAAACGATACCACGATGCATCATTGATATAGGGCTAATAAACTCAAATGCAGCTAATCCCATGATTGCAGAGACAACTAAACTAAGTGCTAAAACCCAGTAACGTAGTTTTCTTGAAGCTGGTTGTTTGACACCTGTAAGTCTGTTCATACCTATAAGCTCACGAACAAAAGATGCAAAATCTGTTACCATATTTATAGGACACACCCAAGAACAAAATGCTCTTCCTCCAATGAGGAAATAAAAGAGTGCCACCACTAATACACCAAGAAGTAAATCACTTGCCAAAACAGCACCAGCAGCTAACATCTGAAGTGCAGCATAAGGATCACTCATAGGAATTACACCTAAGATTGTAGAACTGCTTAAGTTTCCTTGCAACATTTTCCAGCCCCAAGCATTAGCACCAAAGTAAAGTACAAGTAGACTTATCTGAGTAAATCTTCTAAAAAAGAGATATCTATAGTTATTCCATACATTTTTCATTAGTAGAGACCCTCCAGTAAGTCACCATTAAGAGAATCAGCAGCTTTTTGTTTGCTAATCTCTGTAACAGTTTTTATCTCTTTTGCATTCTCTAAACGCTTTTCATCTTTTTTATCCCAACCTTTAATGTAGTGACTTCCAGCTTTTCCCTGTACTAAAGCACGAGGTAGAACCTTAATCGCTGCATCTTCTGTTATACAAGCATGTTCACACATACCACACCCAGTACAGGCATCTTCATGTACAACTGGTTTTAAGAACGCATGCTTACCAGTTCTCTCATTTTTTGAGTACTCTATGGTAATCGCTACATCTAAAATAGGACAAGCTCTATAACAAGCATCACACTGAATACCCCAAAATGCAACACAACTCTTCTCATCAACGATGGCAAGACCCATATCTGCACTGTTTATATCAAGTTTATCATCAGTTGTTACACTTGACGCATCTAGTGCTCCAGTAGGACATACTGGAACACATGGTATATCTGTACACATATAACAAGGGATATCCCGTGGAATAAAGAACGGTGTTCCAATTGCTTTGTTATCACCTGGGGCAGCAAGTGAAAGTGTATCGTATGGACATGCTTCAACACATAATCCACACTTAATACATGTCTTTAGAAAATCTTCCTCTTTTAAAGCACCAGGTGGGCGAAGAGTTAACTTCGCTGCTGTTGCTTCATCTATAAAGGCACTCCAAATAAAACCACCCATTGTAGCAAGACCGACACCTCGTGCCATATTTAAGATAAATTTTCTTCTATCACTTAATGCTCTACTCATTTTCTTCTCTTTCTTTTAAATTATGCTTTGTAAATTTTTACAGCACATTTTTTATAGTCTGTCTGTTTAGACTGTGGACAAGTTGCATCAAGACATACTTGATTGATAAATACTTTTTCATCAAACCATGGAACAAACACAAGTCCACGAGGAGGTCTATTTCTACCACGAGTCTCTACGTGAGCTTTTACTCTACCACGACGTGATTCAACCCAACAAAGATCACCTTGTTTAAGTCCTTTCTCTTCAGCAGTTTTAGGATTCATATAACATAATGCTTCAGGTACTGCACGGAAAAGTTCAGGTACACGCATAGTCATAGTTCCAGAGTGCCAGTGTTCAAGTACACGACCCGTACATAACCAAGTGTCATACTCTTTGTTTGGCATTTCTGGTGGATCCATATATGGACGTGCAAAGATTTTTGCTTTATCTGTTAATGGTTTTTTATTACCATCTTTAACACCCATTAAATCACCTGAAGGAAGTGCTTTTGCAAGTTTACCGTAGAATGCAAAATCAGAACCATTTCCAGATTTTTTAACCGCTGCTGCAGCATATGGATCATACTTAACATTAAAACGCCATGGAGTCTCTTTACCATCAACAACTGGCCATTTCAGTCCACGAACTTTATGGTATGTAGTAAATGGAGCCAAGTCATGTCCATGACCACGACCAAATGATGCATACTCTTCCCAAAGGTATTGATGAACCATAAATCCACAACCTTTAACAACTTTACCGTCACCACCAATAACATTTCTGCTATCACCAGAACAATCAGAGTTATCATACCCTTTTTGAGGGAAAGTGTTCATGTCGATTTTGTAAGATTTAGCCTCTTTATTTGCATAAAGAATTTCATACATAGTAGTATCATCAGTGTAACCTAGATCATGTGCTGCTTTTCTAACATCTGCAAGTTTCTTACCATTTCTAAGAGTATATGGACCCCACACATCTTTCACTGTAAAACGCTTAGAAAGCTCCATCCATTGCCAAGTATCACTCATTGCATTACCTACAGGAAGAACTTGTTGTCTCCAGTGTTGTGAACGACGCTCAGCATTACCATAAGCACCCCATTTCTCATAAATCATTGCAGATGGAAGAACAAGGTCAGAAACCATCGCTGAAATACCTGGGTAACCATCAGAAGTTACAATGAAGTTATCCATAGTACGAGCAGCTTTAATCCAGTGTTTTGCAGAAGCAGAATCTTGGTAAGCATTACATACATTTACCCATGCAAATTTTACAACACCATCTTCGATATCACGGTGGATTTTCATAATATGTTGGTTACCTACAGGGTTTAGTGTTCCCTCAGGAATTTTCCATCTATTTTCAACTTTCTTTCTGTGATGAGGATTTTTAACCATCATATCCGCTGGAAGACGGTGACAGAATGTACCAACTTCACGAGCAGTACCACAAGCTGATGGTTGACCAGTTAGTGAGAATGCACCAGAACCTGGAAGTGCTTGTTTATTTAACATAAAGTGAACATTGTAAGAGAGCGTATTTACCCAAGTACCACGTGTATGTTGATTCATACCCATAGTCCAGAAAGATACTACTTTTCTACCTTTTTCAATGTAAAGATCAGCTAATGTTTGAAGCTTTTTCTTAAATTCATTAATATCTTCATCTGGATCACCTTTAGCAATTTTTGCTACATAATCAAGAGTGTATGGCTCAAGGAATTTTTTGTACTCTTCAAAAGAGATCTCCCAGTGCTTGAGTCCAGCTGGTTTGTTTACCATATCATCACCCTCTTTGTAACCATAAGGCTCTAAGGCAGGTGCTTCTTTTGCAGAAACTTTGTGAACCATCTCATGGTTAATAGTTTCCATCTCTTTTGCTGTATATTTACCAGCAGAACCATCAGGATTTACAGGTAAGAGTGATTTCTCACCAGCTCTTCTCATTCCATAACCCATATTTACAGGTGATGCTGCAAAGATGATGTTTTTCTTTAAGAAATCCCAATCAATCGCATCTGGATTGTTATAAACGATCTCACGAGCGATGTAGTTCCACATAGCAAGGTCAGTTGATGGAGAGAAAATAATCTCAATATCAGCTAAATCTGAAGTTCTATGTCTATATGTTGACATATTGATAACTTTTACTCTATCTGGATCAGATAACTTTCTATCAGTTACACGAGACCATAAAATCGGGTGCATCTCTGCCATGTTTGATCCCCAAGATACAACAGTATCTGTAAGCTCAATATCATCATAACAACCAGAAGGCTCATCAATACCGAAAGTTTGGTAGAAACCAACAACAGCAGAAGCCATACAGTGACGAGCATTTGGATCAATAGCGTTTGAACGGAATCCACCTTTCATCATCTTTTGAGCTGCATACCCTTCCATAATAGTGTATTGACCAGAAGCAAATACTGCTACACCTTCAGGACCACTTGCTTTAAGTGCTTTACGGATGTTAAGTTCCATCTCATCAAAAGCTCTCTCCCAAGATACTTCTTGAAATTTACCTTTTTTATCAAAGTTCCCTTTTTCATCCATACGAAGTAATGGCTGTGTTAATCTATCAGCACCATACATAATCTTCGCATTAAAGTAACCTTTAATACAGTTAAGACCACGATTAACCGGTGCTGCTGGATCCCCTTTTACTGCAACGATCTTCCCATTTTTAGTAGCCATCATGATACCACAACCAGTACCACAGAAGCGACAAGCCGCCTTATCCCAACGCCAACCACTTTCAGCTGTTGCTGCACTAGCCTCTAGCTCTGTTGGTACATTCATACCAATAGCTGCTGCTGCTGATGCTGCTGCTGAACTTTTCAGAAATTCTCTTCTTGAAAGTGACATATTATCTCCTTGATAAAAACTTTGTTAAAGTGTACATTAACGAGTTAAATCATAGCACTTTTTAAAAGCTAAAAAGTTGACTTATATCAAGTAAGTAGAAAATTCTCTTTAGATATTTTAAAGAAAAGCAAAAACAAGGTCAGGAAATAGAACTACTAAACTTAAGCCAATAAGCTGTAAAAATATAAAAGGAATAATCCCTTTATATATCTGTAAAGTAGTTACACTATCCCCTGCTGCACCTTTTAAAAAAAAGAGAGATAATCCAAAAGGAGGTGTCAAAAATGAGGCTTGAAGGTTCATCGCTATGAGTACCGCAAACCATATAGGATCGATTCCAAATGCATCCATTACTGGAACTAAAATAGGCACGATAATAAAGCTGATTTCTATGAAATCTATAAAGAAACCAAGTATAAAGATACTTAACATAGAGATCCCTATAAACACCCATACATCGCCTATCTTTTCACTAAAAAACTCCAATATTAAATCACTACCACCGAGTTCATTAAAGACTAAACTAAACGCTGTAGCTCCAATGAGAATCATAAAAATCATTCCAGTTAATTTCATTGTACTACTAAGAGCATAGTGCATCATTTCATAACTAAGTGTTCTATTAAATGCCGCAAGAATGATACCCCCTAGCACACCAAACGCTGCAGACTCAGTAGGAGAAGCAACCCCTGCAAAGATACTTCCCAAAACAGAAATCATCAGTAAAAGAGGAGGAATTATAGCTTCTAAAAGTTCTAAAAAAGAGACCTTTTCGTTATCAATTATTGCAGGAGCATCTGCAACTCTAAAATATGCACGAATTAATATATATGTTACATAAAGAGACACAAGAGTTACACCAGGAAGAAGTGCCGCTATAAATAGATCTCCAACACTAATACTCATGACATCTCCAAGGACTATTAAGATGATAGATGGAGGGATAATTTGTCCTAAAGTGCCACTTGCTGCGATTGTGCCACTCGCTAAAGATTTATCATAACCCGCTTTAATCATTAAAGGAAGTGCTATAAGACTCATCATAACCACAGAAGCAGAGACTATTCCAGTTGAAGCTGCTAAGATGGCACCAACTAACACAGTACTCACTCCAAGCCCTCCACGAACACCCTTAAAGAGTCTACTCATTGAGATAAGTAGTTTCTCTGCCATTCCAGACTTCTCTAAAATTAAGCCCATCATGATAAAAAGAGGCACTGCCATAAGTGTTGTATTGCTCATGATGCCATATATTCTAAATGGTAAAATATTAAAAACTTCAAAACCAACATCGGGAACGACAAAAGCAAACATCATCGCTACACCACCAAATGCAAACGCCACAGGAATCCCTAAAAGAAGTAGAAAAAGAGCTACTACAAACATAACTAAAGCTATCATAGTGCTCTCCATCTCTCTAGTGTTTTACTTAGATTTGAAATTGACACAGCAACTACAAGTAAAAAAGAGAGCGGCATAAATGCTTTGATAATCCAGCGACTACCTAAACCACCAGGGTCAGAAGATGCTTCCCCCTGCAAAAAACTTAATGCTGTAAAATGCACTCCTATATATACTATAAGCCCAGCGAGTGGCAAAATAAAAAAAAGTGTAGCAATCGTATCAATTATGAGTTTTACTTTTGGAGAGAAGTTCGCATAAAAGATATCTACACGAACATGTGCATCCTCTTTTAATGTGTATGCTATACTCAATAAAATAACAACATCAAAAAAGTGCCACTCTAACTCTTGAAGTGCCGTAGAACCTGCAGAAAAAAGATACCTAGCTGTTGCATCATAAAGAATAAGCCCAACCAGTAAAGAGAGAGTAAGTGCAGTTAGGTATCTGCTATATTTTATTATTTTATCTATGTTTTTTATCATCACTACTCCCTAAAAAAAGTACTTAAATGAAGCTATATAACTCTCTTCACTTCTTTTTATGTTATCTAAGTATCTATCCTTATAATCATACTTTAACACTATCTGTGTATTTTGAGAGGTTCTAAATCCTTGTGCAACACTTATTAGAAGTTGCTCATTTCCATCACTGTAGAAACGCTCAGTTAGCTCTAACTTTGTACTCATAAAATCATACTTATCAAAATTAGCACCCAGTGTTGCACCAACACCTGCTACAAATTTGTCACTTACATAAAAAAGAGGATCAACTAAACCATAAATATAGCCATTTTTATTTCCCCAACTATACCCAGCACCTACAGTTAAATTAAAACGTGCCTTTTCATCTGTAAAATCTCTATCCCAACCAAGATGCATCCGCCATGAGAAGCTTTTAAAAAAGGTGCTTCGCTGTGCTAAAGAGACTATAGAGAGAATTGTCGCTTCTTCTAATATCGTTTTTTTATCTATCAAACCAAGTGTAATATCTAAAAACTCTATCTCTGTTCCTCTTAAAAAACCATAACTCGAATCTTCTAAATCATGATATGCCGGACGGAAACCTAGTAGTGTTATAAACTCCCCTTCTCTACTTCCAAGAGAGAGTTTAGCACGTAATGCTCTATGACTTTTTAGTGGATCATTTGGTTTTTCTATCTGAATTGGTTTGGTAATTCCTAAAGTTGCTCGTGCTGTAGTAAAGGTGTGAAAAAGTTCTAAGTAGCGTTTCTTTTTCACTTTTCCTTTCGAATAAACATACTCTAAATACTCTATTGCCGCTTCTAATATATAGCGTTTTTGGGTAGCATTAATCTCCATATTGTGCATAATTTTTGTTGTATCTAATTCGCCATTGACTAAAGCAATCGGCAACTCTTCATACATATCTTCAAGCAGTTCCTCATACTTTAACAGAAGTGTTCTCTTTGATGCTCTATAACTTATTGACTCTATTAAACCCTCTTTTTTTGCTACATGAACTGTCTCCAGAGGAATAACCTGATAGTGAAAATATTTTCTAAGATTTACACTTGGTCTGGCAGCTTCTATAAGCCAGAGCATATTATAAGAGCAATTTTCTGTGAAAAAATAGTAGTATGAGTGTGTCCCATTGAGCTCCCAAATATGGCGAAACATTCTATATGTTTCTGCTTCGCTAAGATTTAAATCATACTCCCAGATATCCCTTTGTTCTGAATCTCTATACTCTTTGAGTTTTTCATAGTAGGGAAGAAAAGAGTACTTTCCAAAGTATCCTCCCGTCA
>Ga0256827_10002071_pt1 | contig 12932 bp, 14 predicted proteins | sample CV84metaG_FD_185977 | JGI IMG/M metagenome (GOLD analysis project Ga0256827, IMG submission 185977) | Hydrothermal vent microbial communities from East Pacific Rise, Pacific Ocean - CV84 | ecosystem: Environmental > Aquatic > Marine > Hydrothermal vents | place: Pacific Ocean: East Pacific Rise... | reverse complement strand
AGGAGTAAAGCCACATTGACTAGCAACATTTACAATCAATACCACCTTACCTTTATACTCTGACATACTATGCTCTTTACCCCTAATATCTATGGCTGTAAAATCATAAAAGTATTGCATCATTTTTTATATAACTTTAAAGCTTTGCTTTTAATCGCTCAACACGTTTATTAGAAGCATCAATATCTGATAACTTGATTTCGCCACGTTTCAATAGCCCTTTTACACTATTAACCAAAGTTCTGGTCTTAACCATACTCTTTACAGAGAGTTGATTTCCAAAAAGTAAAATATCATCTCCTGCATTGATAGCCAGTTTCAATGTATTTCTTAGACCATACTTCTTATTAATAGCCCCCATCTGTAAATCATCTGTAATCACAACACCATCAAATCCAAATTTTTGACGCAAAAGACCTTTTACTGTCTTTCTTGAAAGTGTTGCAGGGTATCGACTATCTAGCTTTTTATTAAAAACATGAGCCACCATAACACTATCTATAGTTTGCGTTTTTGCCAACATTCGATAAGGATCTAACTCTTTTTTCTGCCACAATTTAGTTACATCAACAAACCCTTTATGCGTATCTCCCAAAGAAGAACCATGACCTGGAAAATGTTTTAGTGAGGTTAATACACCATTATCATGCATCGCGTTCATAAAAATAGAAGCGTAGTGAACCACCTGTCTTGGGTCTGCCCCATAAGAGCGACCCAGTCCATAAATAACATGATTTTTTCTATTAATCGCTAAGTCAACATCAGGTGCCAAGTTATAATTAATTCCCGCAGCCGCTAACTCTGCTCCCATATTTTCATAATGTTGTTTGACAGCTCTATCACTTAATCTAATAACATCTTTCGCTTTAGGAAATTTACCATAAAAGCCATATTTACTCTTTAATCGCTGTACTTTTCCACCCTCTTGATCGACAGCAATAAGCAATTTTCCATCTTTACTACACGCCTGTAACTCTTTTGTTAGTTGGGAAAGTTGCCATCTTGTTGATATATTTTTAGGCTTTTTATGATTCACAGGATTCACATCAAAAAGAATAACTCCTGCTAGATTATAAGTTCGAATGTCTTTACAAATTTGACTATTCCAAGGTGCTGATGTCCCCATAAAACCAACCATTAACATAGAACCAATCTTCTCTTCCACTGTTTTTTGAGGAGCAGAACCTTCAGGAGCTATATTGCTATTTTCGTTAGCACATGCACTTAGTACAAGTATTAACGATAAGAATATACTTTTTGTTACCATTTTTGTTACCTTTTATTATAAAATTTGGTCATTATACCCAATAGGGCTATCTTTATCTTAAATATTCTGATATAATTCGCAAAATTTCTGCAAGAGTATATCAAATTCTCTTATTTTTAGGGTCTTAAAATCAACCCTAACCACTAAGCATAACAAGAAACTACCTATGAATTGTGTAGTTATTTGGTATCAGCTGCAAAAATTGGGTCAAATTGACACCATAATATAAATAAACTACATCACAAGAATAGAATTATTTTAACTATGCATACCATTGTACCCCTATAAAAAATTTACTATAAAGAAGTGACTATATGACATTTAACGAATTTAATTTCAAAGATACCCTAAACCAAGCTATTAATGATGCTGGATTTAAAGAACCTAGCCCCGTACAAGAGAGTGCTATTCCTATTATTTTAGATGGGCATGATATTATTGCACAAGCACAAACAGGTACAGGAAAAACAGCAGCATTTGGACTTCCTGTTATCCAACAAATGAGTGGAGAAAAAGGTGTTGAAACATTGGTTATTGTTCCTACCCGTGAACTAGCAATGCAAGTCTCTGATGAACTCTTCCGTTTTGGTAAAACATCAGGATTAAAAACAGCAACCGTCTATGGTGGAACACCTTACAATCGACAGATTGATAGAATCAACCAAGCACACATGATTGTAGCCACTCCAGGAAGATTACAAGATTTACTCAAATCAGGAAGAATTAAACTTAATCCACAATTTGTTATCTTAGATGAAGCGGATGAGATGCTTGACATGGGATTCCTAGATGAGATTAAAAATATTTTTACTTTTTTACCTGAGACGCGTCAAACACTTATGTTCTCAGCAACTATGCCTAAACAGATTAAACTCCTTGCAGAACAGATTCTAAACAGTCCTCAATCAGTAACTATTACAAAAAGTGAAAGAACCAATACAGATATTACTCAAAAATTTTATGTTGTAGCAGAATATGAACGTGATGATGCACTCTTACGACTTATTGATTATAAAAACCCTACAAAATGTATTATCTTCTGTAGAATGAAAAAAGAGGTTGATAGACTTTCATCTTATATGACAGCTCAAGGATTTAAAGTAGCAGCACTTCATGGAGATATGGAGCAAAAACAGCGTGAGCATACTATCCGTTCATTTAAACAAGGTCTCGTAGAGATTTTTATTGCTACAGATGTAGCGGCACGTGGTCTTGATGTTAATGATGTCTCTCATGTATTTAACTACCATATTCCTTTTGATTCAGAGTCTTATGTTCATAGAATTGGACGTACAGGACGTGCAGGAAACAAAGGAGAAGCGATTACTCTAGTCTCTCCTAATGAACTAAGAACCATTAAAAGAATTGAAAAAGATGTGGGAACAGTAATGATTTCAGAAGTTATTCCTACACGTCAAGAGGTTCAAAGTCGTAAAGATAACGACCTTTTAGCCAAAATTGCTAATACAGAAGTCTCTTCTTCTGCCAAAGAGATGGTAAAAACCCTTCAACATGATATTGATATTGTAACCATTGCACATCTACTCGCTACTATTGTTCAAGAAGAGATAGATGTTAAAGGAAAAGATATTATCGGTTTAGGTAGTGAAGAGGTTAAAGCACTTATTGAAAGAGCCAAAAACTGGAAAGGTGGCGATAAAAATGGTGGTCGTGGTAGAGGACGAAATAGAAGCCGTGGCGGTAACCGTGGTCGAGGTGGAGAGCGTAGAGGCGATAGACGTTCAGGTGGAAATCGTGACAGTAGAAATGGTGGAAACAACCGTGGAAGCAGAAATAGAGGCCAAGATTAATATTTAAGCTTAATTTTAATCATTTCTCTTTGAATTCCATAATTATACACAATAAATACATGATTTATTGGGTATAATTAATCTTTAAAACATCTCAACATACCTTTTAACACTTAATGTTTTAAAATAAATAATAATTCAAAGGAATATAAATGAGAAAATTGCTATTAACACTTGTATTAACTTTCATATCAACAACAACATATATAAATGCTGATGAGAAGCCTCTTAGCTTTACATTAACAACAACTGATGCTAAAACTATAACTGTTGATGATACGAAAAAAGGTCTCGATTTTAAAGAGTTCAAAGGCAAGGCTGTTATATTAACACTATTTGGACATCGATGTCCACCATGTTTAAGAGAGATTCCAACATTTATAGAACTAACTAAAAAACATCCTGATGACTTAGCTATTGTTGCATTAGAGGCTCAAAATTATCCTACAGATGAAGTAAAAGCTTTTCAGAAAGAGCACAATATGAATTATAATGTCATCGCAGGGATTGACCATAATAACTTTATCTCATATATTTCACAAAGAGCTGGGTACACAACAGGTATCCCTCTACCCCTACTTATTGCCATTGATAAAAATGGCGAAGTTCAAAATGTTCATGCGGGAGAGCTAACACTTGATGAACTTGAATTTTTAGTTAAAGATTTAAACGAGTAATTTGATAGAAACGGTATAGAGACAACAGGAAGATTCAACACTAAGGGAAAAAATGAGAAAAATAACAATTGTTCAAACAACTATTTTAACAGCAATACTATTTTTAAATAGTGGCTGTTTTGTAGGCTTTAATGACACTCCAACATTAGCTATAAAACAACCCACACCACAAAGAGAGGTTATAAGACAAACAGTTCCTCAACCACCAATAGTTGCTCCTGTAACCCAACAAGTACAAGCAACCATCCCTCCTCCTTTATCTACACTTCCTGTAGAATGTACCGATGATATAAGCTCTCCAAATAGTTGTCAAAAAGAACCTATTAGCCCTCAAGAACTAAAACCTAGACAGATTACCAATCAGGGTGGAGAAGTACATAAATTGAAAAGCATACAAGGTAAATCCGTTATAATTGTAGAGAGAAGAAATGGATTTAAATTTCCACAACACCCTAATAAAGTTGTTATTCTACAGATGTTTGGAAAAAACTGTCCACACTGTATGAAAGAGATGCCTGTTATGGGGAAAATCTATAAAAAATACAGAAAAAATTTAGAGATAGTTGCAATACAAGTAGAAGATAGAATGAGTGCAAGAGAAGCTAAAAATTTAATTAGAAGACATCGCATAAAATACGCTATTATCCCTGGAGAAGATGCAACAAACCTACAATATAATATTCAAAGTACTTATGGATGGACAGGAATCCTCCCTTATACCTTAGTTATCCAAAATGGAGTTACAGAGTTTACTTATCCTGGAGAAGTTTCATACAGAGAGCTAAATCATGATATTCGGTCTCTCCTTCAATAGCTAAAAGAAGGAAGGGGAATTACCTCTTCTTCTCAATTAATTTAATCCTAAAAATCTTCTTTTACTCTTTCATCTGATATAATTCTAACTCTTTAAATTTATTATAAACGAAGGAATAGGACTATGCTTCCAGATATTTTAACCAATACAAAAAGAACCAAAAAAGGTAAAACCGAAAAGACACTGCGATGGTGGGTAACACTACTCATGTCTATAGGATTAGCACTGGGTACATGGAACCCAACAGGACACCACTTTATTCACTATATCTCTCAACAAGATATTCTATCAGGATTTACACCTTTTGCTATTATTATTATGGTTGGTGTATGGATTTTAGCTATTAAATCGATTTTTCAAAGTATCGGTTGGAGTGGTACTTTTTTTGTACTTATTATTATTGGAGCCTTTCTTTGGGGACTTAACTCTTATGAAATCATTCAATTTAGTAACCTCAGACAGATGGGATGGGCAGGAACACTCTCTGTTGCTTTTATTATTTGGATTGGACTCAACGCTTCAATTATTTGGAAGTCTCTTACAGGTGTCTACGCAACAGATGTTGTTGAAGACAACTAATCTAATTCGATGAAACGACGATACAAAGCACTACTTGCCATTATTATTCCCACAGCAATAATGGCAATCCTTTCACAAGTCCATGAAGTCTCATATAACTATATCATGGGATATATGGTTGCCGTTGTATTAATTTTTAAATCATCCCTCTTATCATTATGGTTTTTAAGTAAACTAAAGCTACTTCATTTTATAAAAACACTCACGCTCTTCCAAGGGCTTCTTTTGGGAATAAAACGATGGTTTATTGACAATATGCTCTCAAAATGGATTGAAAGACATATTTTAAGCCACTTAAAAAAACCTTTTAGAGAACTATTTCAATACTATAATGCTATTAATTTTAGAACAAAATTAAAAAACTTTCTACTCATAGTATTACCTCTAGGACTAGGTGTATGGGTTATGTATCTTACTGATGTACTAACTCATGTTGCTGTTTTTATGGAGCTAAAGGTACTTGTTATTGGATTTTTCAAAGCATTATGGGTTATTATTGCCAAGATTTTTATGTGGATGACAAGCTCATGGTTTGCACCTATTCTAGAAGTCTTTGCTCTTAGTTATCTATTGACTCTTCTTGAACGATTTTTAGGTAAAAATAACTTTATTAGTAGAAGTTTTAACTACATAGGCGATAAACTCAATGATGTATTAGCCTATATAGGTCTCTTAAATGATAAACATATTGAACCTATTCTAAACAAAAATATATCAGAACGAAGCAAAAGCTTTGGAGAAAAAATCTCAACCCTTATTCGAGAAAAAAAGATTCGAGATGAACGACTCTATTTTGATAACTTCCAGAACCTTATTTTAAAAGGTCATATTAATGCCTACCATTATTTTAAAGGAATGGAAGAAGTTGAAAATAAAAAAGAGCTCTACACCATGATTAATCAAGAGACAGCAGACAATATTGATATTATTGCGTATGTCTCACGAAATGGTAAAGGAGAGATACTCGAAGAGCATTGTAGAAATGATTACTATCATGATATTTTTTTACTAAAAGGAATTGCCAGTAACCGTTCTCACGGTGTACGCATTCAAAATAGTGAAGATATAGATTATACAGATTTTTGGGTATTAAATACCAGCCGACACCCTGTATGGATGAAGAGCCATAGCGACAATATAGAAGATTATCTTCTAGAAGGGCATGAGATGAAATTTATAAAAACAAAACACCATGTCAATCTTAATCAAAAAGACCTTTTCTTTGAATATAATGGAGCTATTGTACACCCTACTCCCATTATAGAAGAGGAAAAAGATGATGATTTAGACGAGGTGGATTAATCCATTCTCTATACGAATAAGCCCCTCTAACTCTGCCTCATAAACCCTTGAATCAAATTTTTCAATAGCCAAATCAAGGGTAGGGAGAGTTTGGCAGAAGTAAAAAAAATCATCTTTTTCAATAGCATCATTAGTGGGAGCCAAGCCATATTGATTGGCAAATGTTTCAATATCATAGATAGGTTTGGCTAATCCCTCCTCTAATAGCCGATTAGTGCCTCTACTCTCATCTATACGTTGAGGCAGAACATAAATCTCTTTTCCCATTTTCAGAGCAAATTCAACAGAACGCATAGAACCACTATTATCATCTGCTTCGGTTACAACTAAAATATCTCCCAAGGCAACCACCAGTTCATTTCTAACAACAAAACTCCATGGTGTGGCTCTAAATGATGCAGGAAATTGACTCAAGAGTAAACCCTCTCTCTCTATATCCATAATAAGATTTCGATTAATAGCAGGATAACGAATATCTAAACTATTCGCTACAACAGCTATCGTATTTTGAGGTGTTGCCCCACTATGTGCTACAGTATCTACACCCATTGCTACACCCGAAACAACCACAACCCCTCGTTTAGCCAAAGCTTGTGCCAAAATAAAAGTAAAATGTTTGGTATAGTTCGAAGCTCGTCGTGTTCCAACAATAGAAACTTTTGGTCGCTTTAATAGACTCTGATTACCAATCGCATAGAGCTCTTTAGGATATTTTTTCATCGACTCTAAAGCATCAATTTTCTCTGATAGAGAGACAATCATCTAGCCCCCTTTTAATTAATATCACTTGAAGAGTAGACTTCGCCACTCTCCACACAATAAGCAGAAAGAAGCCCATACCCCTTTCTCTCTTTCAGATAACACCCTGTATCAATATTGACATAGTGTTTTTTCATATCGGCAGTATAGGCTTGTGGAGTATGTCCAAAAACATTAAAAATTTTAGCTTGATCCATAGGTGGTGTTCTCTTCCATAATACGGTCTCTTTAAAAACATTCATATACTCTATTTTATCTCGCATATTCCATACAGAATCAATAGCAGAGTGAGAGATAATAACCTTTCGCCCTGTTATAGGATGCATGGCATCAAGCTCTATATAAAGAGGCAATGTTTTTAACCACTCAATATCCTCTTTAAATTGAAATAAAAACTCTTTTATAAATACATGAGTAACCAACTCTTTACCTTTGAGTGTTACAAGTCCATAAGATAGAAGCGTCTCTTTTCCCCCATTTTGTAACCACTTATTCTCTTGTTCTATGGGCTGATCATTCTCCACAGCATAGATAAAAGCAGAACCATACTCAATCATCATCTCTTCGTGATTTCCTCGTACGGAAGCTAACTTATGCTTACGAATGAACTGTATCACTTGAGCACTTTGACTTCCTCTATCAACCAAATCTCCAACAAAAACTAATTGAGATTCCCTTGGAGTCTTTGCCACTAAATTTAAAAGTGCTCGGTACTCTCCATGGACATCCCCTACAATGCAATGTTTCATATTTTTAAGCTTCACTTTCATACAATATTTAGTATATTATAACATAAAAAAATAAATATTGTTATTTATCTAATATTATTCTTTATCTATACTTAACATAAAAGTTAAACCTGATATAATCATTCCGTACAAAAATGATGTACAATTAAATTACTATTAATCTAAGGAGCTTTTTCATGGGTAAAAGAGACGACATAATTGAATCAATGGTTGCAGAAGCAAAAAAATTAAATTTAACTATCTCAGATGATTTAATTACAAAAGTAACTAAAGGACTGGGACCTGTTATCTATAATAAAGATACAGCAACTGTAGCATGTGGTCAACCCGCAGAACTAGAAACTGTTAAAAATAACTTTCTCAAGAAAAAATTAGGGCTAACCAATGATGATGCGGAACTAGACAAAGCAATCAAAGAGGTTTGTGAACAACTAGGAACTTCAAACAGAAGTAAATATAGAGTTCACTTTTACGCTCTTTTAGCAATGAAGTTTAATAAAACAAGCATCTACGACGCATAAGTTATAATGTTAGGTCGGTTTTAACCGACCTTATAACATCACACCCCATAAAAAATAAGCCACACAAGCCAAAACAAAAATTCCAATTAAATTAGCCTTAAACCCAACTTTTGCCATCTGAGAAATGGGAATAACCCGCGAGCTCATAACAATAGCATTGGGTGGTGTTGCAATAGGCAACATAAAAGCGTAACTAGCAGATACTGTTGCAACCATAAGTAGAATGGTACCCTGCTCTGCTGGCATATCTTTGGCAAACTCATAAAAGATAGGAATCGCGATAGAAGTTAATGCCGTATTGCTTGTCACTTCTGTAGAAAATGCCACAAATGTTGCTACAAAAATAAACATCCAAAAAAGAGGCATATCCGCAATAAATGTCAACTTATGTGCAATATCAGAGGCTAGACCCGTGGTACTAAAAGCTGTAGCGATAGAAAATCCTGCTCCAAAGAGCATAATAATTTCATAAGGCATTTTTCTAGTATCTTCCCAATCTAAAAAACCTATTTCAGGAAAAAACATCAACAGTCCAAAGCCCAGCAAGACCATCTTTTCATCTAAAGAGAACCCAAAAAGCTGTTTGGCAAAGGTATTGCCTACTAATACTACAGCCAAAGCTACAATAATACCATAGAGACGTTTCTGATGACGGTCTAATGTAGGTATCTCTTCATCTCCAATACCCTCAACAGACTCATCTTTAACCCCAAATGATAGCAACCAGGGAATAATAGTCAACATAATAACAACCACGGGTAACATCATATAAACCCACTCTCCAAATGCCATGACAGGGAGATTCTTATCTTCTAAAAACCCTAATAGAATAAGATTTGGTGCTGTTCCAATAGGTGTTAAAATCCCCCCCACACTTGCACCATAAGCCGTTGCCAACAAAAAGCGAATTTTTAACTTAATATTATCACTCAAGTAGAGTGCTATCGGCATTAACATCAATGTAATAGTAGTATTAGAGAGAATAGAACTTAAAAGAGCTGAGGTTATCGCTAATGCATAGATAATACCCAAAACCGTCTTTGGAAAATAACTCAAAAGTTTAGCAGAAAAGTAGAGATGAAGCTTTATCTTCTCTATAGCTATTGCCAACATAAACCCACCAAGAAAAAGGAAAATAATCGATTTAGAGTAGTTAGGAGTCACTTGATTCAACTCCAAAACACCAAAAGTAGGAAAAAGAATAATAGGAAGTAGCGAAACCACTCCCAAAGGTAAGGATTCATTAGTCCAAAGAGTAACCAAAAGAGCTACAAGCCCAATCAAAAGAGATTGCGTAAGTGTAAAAAATATAAAAGCAAAAAGAGCAAAAAAAACGCCCACTCCCCATCCAATCAATAGACCTTCAAGCTTAGTTAATTGAGGATAAATCATCTCTTTCCTTTTTTTGCTTCAATCTCTTCATCTTTCAATCTTTTACCCTCTTCATCAAACTTTCGTTGAAAATTACCACGAATAATCGCAAAAGTCATAAAAGAAAAGAGTAAAATCGCCACTACATAAAAAATATCTCCTATACTCATCTCTACTCCTCTAAACTATTAGCAATGGTTATTTTTTCAAATCCATCATAATTTTGACGTAATGCCTCATAAGTAACAATACCTACTGCCACACCAAGATTTAAACTACGTCCCTTTCCACCCATAGGGATAGTAATACACTGCTCTTTATTCTTTAAAAGCACATCTTCACGTATCCCTTTAGTCTCAGAACCAAACAGAATATAATCATCTTTTTCAAAGGTTGCATTAAAATAAAGTTTGTCTGTTTTAGTGGTTGCCAAATGACTATGAGTATCGATAGGATGGGCTTCGAGAAAGGATTCAAAATTTTTCCATACTACCAAATCTAAATCTTTCCAATAATCTAATCCTGCTCGGGTTACAGCCTTATCATCAATATCAAAACCTAAGGGTTCGATAAGATGAAGCGTTGCACCTAAATTAACACAAAGCCTTCCTATTGTTCCCGTATTAGGTGGAATTTGTGGTTCAACCAACACAATGTTAAACATATTTTCTCCTATTATATTTTTATTCTTTTAACTATCTTTGCTATAATAAAGTCTATCTACAATACAAAGGATTTTTATGAAGAGAGCTTCGAGACAGTTAATTTCAGGTGCTATTTTAGCACTTTTATTCATAGGATGTTCTAAAGCACCTATTACAGGACGGAATCAACTAATTATGGTTAGTCCTCAACAAGAGATTGCCTTAGGTTATCAGAGTGCCAAACAGGTTCTCCAAAAAGAGAAGGTTAGCCAAGACCCACAAAAAAATGCTATGGTCAAACGTATTGGAACACGTATTGCACAAGTAGCTAGCAAAGAGTACCCTTCCGCTAAAAACTTTAAGTGGGAGTTTTTTGTTATAGAAAACGATAAAGAGGCCAATGCATTTTGTCTTCCTGGGGGAAAAGTTTTTGTCTATACAGGAATTTTTAAATATGCCTCTACAGATGATGAGTTGGCTGCTGTTATGGGTCACGAAATTGGTCATGCTCTGGCCAGACATGGAGCAGAACGTATGAGTTCAGGACAGCTCCAACAGATGGGTGGTCAGATGCTCGGTGCAGTAATGCAAGGTCGAGGCAACCCACAAAATACAGCTATGGTTATGCAGGCATTTGGTATTGGAACACAACTAGGTATTATGTTACCACACTCAAGAACACAAGAGTATGAGGCTGACCATATCGGATTAGTACTCTCTTCGAAAGCAGGATACAATCCACAAGCTGCTCTAAATTTCTGGCAAAAATTTGCAAAAGGTGGAAGAACACCACCAGAGTACCTCTCAACCCACCCTGCTCCAACAAATCGTATTGCTAAAATTAAAGCTCTACTTCCTAAAGTTACACCTATTTACCAAGCAAATAGACGATAATTTTACTTACAATAAGAGGAGTTTTCCTCCTCTTCTCTTCTTTTTTATATAAAACTTCACAAACAAAACAAAACAATTTAAAATAGGACATTTTTTGGTAATATTAGATGCTAAAATATCTTTTTTACTATAAAAAGGAAACAAAAATGAAAACTATCTATTTAACAACGATTCTTATAGGAGCAACAACTTTGATTGGGTGTGGAGGAAGCTCTTCATCTAATCCCGAAAACAACACCCCAACCCAAGAGAGGTTAGCTCAGATTCATAAATATAAAATTGTAGCAACAGCAACCTCTGGGAGTAACTGTAAGAACGCAACAGGAGAGATGATTATCAATAACAGTACTATATCAGGAACAATAAAAACAGGTTGGGGAGATATTTTGACCATCTCAGGGACATACAATAAAACCAAAGGAGATGTTGATGGTGGATTTGCCAAAAATAACAATCGACTAGCACAATACAGTGGTAACATAAAAAACAATATAGGAACAGGAACATGGTCAGATAGTCTTGGATGTAGTGGTACATGGAAGGGAGATGGATACAAAACAAACTATATCTCTTCTTCTCAACCAACAGCAAACAGTAACTCAAATAGTGACAAAAAATTAGATGCTTATAATATTCAAGGTTATGAATTAGGGTTTAACTATGAACGAGGAACTTCTGCCTCTATCTCTTTTGGATGTGATGGAAGCTTTGCCATGAAACTCTCTCTATCAGGTGTAACAAGAACCAGTATTAGTGGCGATGATATTACGATAGAGAATCATAAATTAAAACTGGTCTCTTCTCAAACCTCTGAAAAAATTCTTATCTCATTAGACAACGATGACAATATTATAAAAGGTACATCAAAAGTTACAGAGCTAGGTAGCTATACCGTTAATCAAATTAAAAAAATATCTTCGTGTAACTAAAAAATTATCAAAGAGGAGCAAGAGATGAGTGAAAAAAAAGTCAATAAAATTTTTGAGTTAATGAAACTTTTTGTCCAAAAGAAAACAATCTGTAAAAATGGAAATATTTTCAATCAACAAGGTATCCTTATTCAGGAAATAGAGGATGAAAATGAGATAAGAAATCTCAAACGTTACCTAATCGAAATTGAAAAAAATTATCCGCATATTATTAAAATCAAAAAGAATGGCTCTCACTGCTATAAACTAGAGAGCATCTCAGAAATATTTCACAAATTTTTAATTCATAGCGAAGAGATTTCAGATCTCCTTCGACTCATCTATGAATCAGATAAAAATCTAATCAATGAATTGGCAGAAGAGACTCAGGAAAATTTAAAGAAGATTTCAAAGAAAGAGAGAGATATTTTTCTCTTTCAAGGACTCCCCTTTGATGAACTTAAAGAGCCTAGAAGAAAAGATATCTTTAATATGCTCAAATTGGCTATTAAAAACAGTGAATATCGCGATATTCACTACCACTATAACACCCCTAAAATTCTGAAAAATACTCAGTGCCTCAAGCTTCTTTTTATGGATGACAATTGGTATATTGCTATTAGCTCGAAAGAGGTA
>Ga0256827_10002070_pt1 | contig 12934 bp, 10 predicted proteins | sample CV84metaG_FD_185977 | JGI IMG/M metagenome (GOLD analysis project Ga0256827, IMG submission 185977) | Hydrothermal vent microbial communities from East Pacific Rise, Pacific Ocean - CV84 | ecosystem: Environmental > Aquatic > Marine > Hydrothermal vents | place: Pacific Ocean: East Pacific Rise... | reverse complement strand
CTATGGAATGAAATGAAAATAGCAGAACAAAACAAGTATTTAAATGATAAAAATAGTACGATTCATATAAAGCTATATGATGCATTGAATGCTTTAAAAGAGATAGAAAAAAATCATAAAAATGACAGTGACTTTGAAAAGAAGTATGCGAGTAAGCTTTCAATTTTAAGAGGACATTATGGATATTCAGTTATTGATTCTGACATCACAATTGATAATGGATTAAAAAATCAAATTTTAAAATATTTTGATGAAGAACCAACTGCTGAGAAAATAATGAAAACATTTGAAGAGGTTATGGGATTGTCTTCCCCCTCCGAAGCTCCCTTAGACGTTGGCTTTGAGAAGTAGAGTAAAATAAGCAGTAAAATAACGGCGATTGATTTCTCTGTAGATACAACAAAAATTATTATAAGCTCAAAAGAGGGTATTACTATTTGGGATATTGAGCGTCAAAAACCTCTCTATCATCTCTTTAATGATGAGAGGTTTTGGTGTCGATTGGATGGAGAGGGTAGATTGCTTGAAAAGGGTGTTTTTACTTAGGGATTATTGCACAATGTCAACGACTTATCAAATTAGGAAATTTATAAATAAAGGGCATTTGCTTATTGTGCCAAAAATAGAAGTTGACCATATTTTTGATTTAGAAGATGAAATTTATTTGAAGTTGTGGAGTGTAGCAAAGATGTTAGCAAAACCTTTGAAAAAATTGACCAATGCAAAATGAATTGGCATAGCAGTCGAGGGTTTTTCTGTCCCTCATGTGCATATTCATTTGACACCTCTTTATAATCCTTCGGAGTTAGACCCTCAGCATAATGTAGAGTGGAGTCAAGAGGAGCGTCAAGAATTTGCAGTATTGATGAAAAGAGAGTTAAATGAGTAAGATTTTACTTGGTATGGAAGGGCGAAAATGAGAAAAATCATAAGCGAAACCAAACGCCTAAAGATGGTAACTAGCCTAGAGGAAGATATATCATTTTTATATCCAAAAATCTTTGCAGATAAAATTGTGTCAGAGTTTACTTTTGGAGAGACAATGAGTTTAGAAGAGGGGGAAAGCTTTATGAAAAAGAAGTTTAACCATGATGGGATGTTGGGATTCTCTCCCATTATAGAGAAGTCAATCCAAGAGCTTATTGGTTATGGTGGCATACTAAAATTTAAGCATCATAACAAACCCAATCAGTATGAGTTTGGTTATGCTTTTGCACAAGATTCATGGGGATTTGGTTATGCTACCGAGATAGCTTTGGGGCAGATAGCCACGATAAAAAAGCAGTTTCCCTATGCTGATATATTGGCAACAGTACATCCTAATAATGGGGCTTCTAAAAGAGTACTTGAAAAGGTGGGTATGGAGTTGATGGAGGCTTCGGTTGTTTTGGGAAAAAGAGGATTGAGGGATGTTTATAGATTGATGTAGGGTGTTTTCCCACGAAAACACCGTCCAAACCAAACAGGCATAAAATAAAAACTTTAAATATACGACAAACAACCATTTAACGGTGTTTTCAGGGAAAACACCCTACCGTAAAAAGGAAACAAAATGAAAATAAAAACCAAAAAATACCCACAAATCGATACCTATTTCGGCACAGAAATAGCCGACCCATACCGTTGGCTCGAAGATGATAGCTCTGATGAGACAAGTGCGTGGATAGATGAGCAGAATCAAATGACTTTTGATTATCTGAACCAAATTCCTTATCGTCAAGAGATCAAAGATAGACTCACAGAGATTTGGGATTATGAGACGATAGGGATTCCATTTGTTGAAGGGGAGTATGAGTACTGTTTTAAAAACTCTGGGCTTCAAAATCAATCGGTTCTCTATAGGATTAATGAAGAGGGAGAGGATGAGGTATTTTTAGACCCTAATGAGCTTTCAGAGGATAATTCGCTTCTATTGACCAATATCTCTTTTTCCAAAGATAATACTATGATGGCGTATTCTCTCTCTGAAAAAGGGAGTGATTGGCGGACTATTGTGGTAATGGATACGCAGACCAAAGAGCTACTTTCTGATGAGATTGTGGATGTTCGGTTCTCTTTTCATATCGCATGGAAAGAGAGTGAAGGGTTTTTCTACACCTCATATAATAGAGAGGAGAAGAGTGAGCTTGAAGCTAAACTCTATTATCACAAAATAGGAGAGAGACAAGAGAGTGACACTCTAATTTTTGGTCAAGATAAACGACATCGTTATCTTTGGGTAAAAATTAGTGAAGATGGTAAATACCTCTTTATCCATGCGATGAGAGATACACAAACCAATGAGCTTTATTTGCAAAATTTAGAGACCCAAAATAGTCCTATTGTAGCAATGGTTAAAGGGTTTGATATTGAGGCTACTGTGATAGGAAGTAGAGGAGATAAAATCTTTGTTTTGACCGATTTTGATGCCCCTTTTCAACGACTTATAACTGTAGATGCTTCTGCTCCACAGAGGGAGAATTGGCAAGATTTTATCTCTGAGAAAGAGCATCTTTTACAGGGTGTTACAATGGGTTCAGGTTACTTTTTTGCTAGATATATGGTAGATGTTATCTCGAAAGTAGAACAGTATGACAATGAAGGGTGTTTGGTTCGAGAGGTAGAGACTCCTCTATTGGGAACACTTTCTGGATTTAGTGGAAAAGAGCATCAGAATGTGTTGTATTACTCTTTTTCTAATTATAAAACCGTCAATAGTATCTATAAATTTGACCCTAAAAATGGTACCTCTGAACTCTATCAAGAGCCAAAGATAGATTTTGATGGGAGTGAGTATGAGTCAAAACAGATTTTTTATCCCTCTAAAGATGGTACAAAAATACCGATGATAATTACCCATAAAAAAGGGATAAAACTGGATGGAAATAACCCTACCTTGCTCTATGCTTATGGTGGTCATGGAATAGGTCTCTATCCTTCGTTTAGTATTATTAATGCTGTGTGGTTAGAGCGAGGAGGTATCTATGCTGTGCCGAATATTCGGGGTGGAGGAGAGTATGGGAAAGCGTGGCAGAATCAAGGTAGAAGACTCAACAAACAGAACACCTTCGATGATGTTATAGCAGGAATAGAGTATCTGATAGAGCAGGGTTATACATCATCTAAAAAGTTAGCGATTCAAGGAGCTTCAAGTGGTGGATTGACCATTGGAGCAGTGATGACCCAACGCCCTGACCTTATGGCTGTTGCTCTTCCTGATATTGGACTGTTGGATATGTTGCGTTATCATACATTTCCCGCAGGAAAAGGTTGGGATTATGATTATGGAACAGCCGAAGAGAGTCAAGAGTCGTTTGAGTATCTCAAAAGCTACTCTCCTTTGCATAACATCAAAGCCGATACCCAATATCCTGCCACGCTAATAACCACAGCCGACCATGATGATAGGGTTGTGCCATCTCACTCTTTTAAGTTTACAGCTGAACTTCAATCTAAACAAGTAGGAGATAACCCAATACTGTTACGAGTGGCAAAAGGTGCAGGGCATGGTATGGGGTCTACAGATAAGAGAATTGCACTTTATACGGATATATTTTCGTTTGTGTTTTGGAGTATGGAATTGTCATAGTATCTGTCCAAAAAGTCTAAATCATATAGATTATAATATACAAAATAGAAAAAGGAGCTCTAATGGATAATAAAATAGATAAGTTTGGAAAGGTATTAGGTGTAGTGGAGAATGAAAAGCAAGGGTTTTTGATGAATTGGTTGGCTCTGTTTGCCTCCATATTTATCTTTGTCTCATATGATGAAAAGAGTACAGCTATGATTGTGTGTCTCTTTATATTGGGCTTTACAATTTTGGCAAGTCTATGGAGTTTTAAGTATACAGTAACAACAAGAGGATTGGTTGTTACTACAATCTTCAATCCTTTTATTCTTCCTATAGATAATCGGTTTATAGAGTATTCCAAGATAGAATCTGTAGAGTGGAATCCAAAAGAGGGAGAAGGTCCAATAGAGATTAAAATTGATGGGGAGGAGATGATAAATGTCCCATTTGAGGTCTCTGATTTATTTGATAAAAATATAGACAAACTTCCGAGTGGATTTAAGTCGATTGTTGAGGAGTAGAAAACTACAAAAAAAGGCTTCTCTTTAAAGCAAAAAGATAGAGTAAAGTTAAATTTTTTATTTGGCATAGATTGAAAAGTCAACTTAACAGTTCGTTGGGTATGGTGGCATAGTAAAGTTTAAGTATCACAACTGTGTTTTAAAATATAGAGAAAGATTAAAAGAGAGTAAACTTCTACCGCTACCTGTTTGGTACGTGGCGAGAAAAAATATAAGATAGAAGTTGTTTATCTATGAAAATAGGATAATAAAAATAGGAAAATAAAAAACTATCCTTTTCATGTTGCTAGTATAGAGTAGTTTTGTGGGCTTATTGTGGAAAAGTGACAAAAAAGATAACAAAATCTATAAAATTGCAAAAGAGGCTTATTCAGCCTCTAATATTTTACTTGTAATCTCATAAAGGTTTTTAGAGATACCTTGGGTTGTTACTATTTTTTCAAGTTCAACTTTTATCAGTTCTTGGTTAATAGGATTCATCTTTTTGTAGAGTTTAAATGTCCCTGCTAGTCTGGCAGAGAGTTGTGCATTTAGTTTATCTATTTCAAGAAGGTTTTCTGTTAAAAACTGGTAGCCAGAACCATCTTTGGCATGAAAAAATCTACTATTAGTCGTAAAAGTTCCAACGACTGCTCGTACAAGATTAGGAACTTTTGGGTCATAGACTTTATCTTTTTGACTCTCAATAACACGTTGAAGTACGCCTTCTCTCTGGGATGATGCAACAATAGTAAAATATTTAACCATAACCAAGCTGTTGTTTTGATATTTGTTATAAAACTCCTCTAGCTCACTTGAAGAGTGATGTTTTGTTGAATTCTCTATAATCTCCAACGCTACCATCCTGTCACTCATTGAGAGAGAGTTTTTATACTGCTCTTGTGCTAGTTGAATAATTTCTGTTGTTTCAAGAGAGGCAAGAAGCTTTAGGCATCTGTTTTTTAACGCTCTTTCTGCTATGTTTTGGCTATCTATACCACTTTTAGGGTGGTGGTTTTCATGATAGAGTTCTAAGAGTTTCTCTCTATATCTTTTGGCTAAATGTTGAGAGAGCATCTCTTTTGCATCTAAAATAGTCTCAAAATCAATCTTGTTTTGTTGTTGCATCAGGATGGTAATAGAGGGAAGCTCTAATAAAAAAGCTTTGTAGGATAAATCAAGATTTAACTCTAATAGATAGCCATAGGATTGAATAAACTGCTCATCAATTTGATTATTTTGCATTATCTTCTCTATGGTTTTGATAGCAAAGCTTTGTGTTGCATCGTATCGTGCAAAACTATTGTTATCGTGTTTCATTAAGAAGTTGTGTTGTGCCTTACTATATTGAATTGAAATAGGAGCAGAAAAGTTACGATTTACAGAGAGATAGGGTTTTTCAGATAGCTCTTTAAACGAGAAGCTCTCTTGTTTTTTTGAGAGAATTAATTTTTGTTCTAAAATCTCTCTGCCTTGGGCATCAATAAGTCCAATAATCAGAGGAAAATAGTAGGGAAGTTGCTCTTCTCCTTCGACTGTGTTAGGAATATGCTGGGTAAACTCTATGGTATAACAACCATTTTCAAAACTATCTTTTATCTCTAGCTTTGGGGTTCCTGATTGGTGGTACCATCGTTTAAACTCTGTTAGGTTATGCCCACTTGCTTGCTCCATGCTCCATAAAAAATCTTCGGTAGTTACTGCTTTCCCATCAAAAGTTTCAAAGTATAAATCGGTAGCTTTTCGGTATGCCTCTGCTCCAATAAGGGTATGTACCATACGAATAATTTCGGCACCTTTATCGTAAACTGTTGCTGTATAGAAGTTGTTCATAGAGATATAGGATTGTGGTTGAATGGGGTGTGATGTAGGAGATGCATCTTCGACAAATTGAACCTCTCGTAGGAGTTGAACATCGTTAATACGTTGAACCTCTGCTGAGTTTAAATCAGCAGAGAAGCATTGGTCCCTGAAAACAGTTAATCCTTCTTTTAATGTAAGCTGAAACCAATTTTTACACCCCACACGATTTCCTGTCCAGTTGTGAAAATATTCGTGTGCAACAATGCTTTGAATTCTCATGAAGTTGCTATCAGTAGCGGTATCTCTGTCGGCTAAAAGGGCTTGGGCATTAAAAATATTTAAACCTTTGTTCTCCATTGCTCCAAAGTTAAAGCTATTGATTGCAACGATATTAAAGATATCCAAATCATACTCTCGTCCATAGTTTTGCTCATCCCATACCATTGCCTCTTTGAGTGATTTCATGGCGTGATAACATTTTGATTCATTCCCTTTGTCACAATAGATGTTTAACGCTACCTCTCTGCCTGACATAGTGGTAAAGCTATCGTTAATTGAGCCTAAATCTCCTGCTACCAAGGCAAAAAGGTGTGCAGGTTTTGGATAGGGGTCATGCCAGATGGCAGTGTGACGATTGTTGTCAACCATTTTAAACTGCTCTTTTTGAGGGTCTCCATTGCTTAATAAAATAGGATATTTATCTTTGTCGGCAACAATAATAGTGGTAAAGATAGTCATGTTGTCAGGACGGTCAAGGTATGGGGTAATTCGTCTAAAACCTTCGGGTTCATTTTGAGTCGAAAAGATAGCTCCTGAGTAATAGAGTCCTTCAAGTTCGGTATTTTCTTGTGGGTATAGTTTGTTTTTTATCTCTAGGGTAAAGCTCTTTGGAAGGTCTCTTATCGTTAGTAGTTCGTTGTGATAATGGTAGGACTCTTTGGTTAATAGTCTACCATCTAGAGTAATTGATTCTAGCTCTAAATCTATACTGTTGAGTTGTAACTCTTCTGCATGGGGGTCTACTTTTATCATCTTCATGGTATTGGTTACAATGGTATGACTATCAAAAAGGTCAAAATGTAGTTGAATATGCTCTATTTTAAAATCTGCCTCTTTATAATCTTTTAAATATATGGTCTGCGGTTGGCTCATGCTATGCCTTTTTTCTTTTTGGGTATGGTAGCGAAAAAATCTTATTTACCATAACAGCTTTAACTTTTCGTTAGATACATTAGATATAATAAGCAAAAATTAAAAAATGATAGTTATGTTAAAAAAAGGATATTTAAAATGAGATTTTCTAGAATGCTGATACCAACCATGAAAGAGGCCCCTAGTGATGCTGTTTTGACATCACATATTCTACTGCTTCGTGCTGGATTTATTCAGGCATCGGGAGGTTCTGGACTCTATAACTTTTTACCATTAGGAAAGATTACCCTTGAAAAAGTGAGAGCCATTGTTAAAGATGAATTAGATAAAGCAGGCTGTAATGAGGTTCATTTGCCAATGGTTACACCGTTGAGCCTTTGGGAAGAGACAGGGCGTGCTGATAAGTTTGGCAAAGAGTTACTACGGTTTAAAGATAGACACGAAAATAACTTTACCCTAAGCCCAACCAATGAAGAGGCGATGGTAAATTTGGTGCGTCAGACCGTAAAAAGTTACAAACAACTTCCACTGAATGTGTATCAAATTAACTGGAAATTTCGAGATGAGGTTCGACCACGGTTTGGACTGATGCGAGGTCGTGAATTCTTAATGAAAGATGCCTATAGTTTTCATGCTACTACCGAAGATATGGAACGTGAGTTTGCTTTAATGGAGGAGACCTATAAAAAGATATTTACCCGTTTAGGACTTAAGTTTAAAGTAGTCGAAGCCGATAGTGGTGCGATTGGTGGAGCAGGCTCAAAAGAGTTTATGGTTTTAGCAGATAGTGGCGAAGATACCATTATGGTTTGTGATAGCTGTGATTTTGGAGCTAATGTAGAAGTGATTGCCGAAGATGAGAAGAGTTGTCCAAAGTGTGGTGGAGCATTGAGCCAAACCAAAGGAATTGAAGCGGGGCATATTTTCCAACTGGGAACAACCTACTCAGAGGCGATGAAAGCAGAGTTTTTAAACGAAAATCAGAAGCTAGAGCCTTTTATTATGGGAACTTATGGAATTGGTGTCAGCCGACTGTTAGCGGGAATTATTGAGCAAAACCATGATGATAAAGGGTGTATTTGGACAAAAGAGTCTGCACCATTCAAAGTTGATATCATTGTGGCAAAAGCAAAAAAAGCAGAGCAGATGGAAGTGGCAGAAAAGCTTTATTCTGAACTTCAAGCTCGGGGTATTGATGTGCTTCTTGATGATAGAGCAGATAAAAAGACAGGATTTGGTGTAAAAGTAAAAGATTTTGAGCTTATTGGAATCCCTTATGCTGTGGTTATTGGAAACGATATTGCAGAGGGCAATGTTGAGCTTATTGTACGAGATGGTTTAGCCAAAGAGTCTATAGCCTTAGATAGTGTTCTAGAGATAATTACAGAGAAGTTGGCATAATGGTCTATATTATTCCTTTTCTTATACTGGAACTTTTTTTATCTTTGAAAACAGGAGAAAATATCGGTTTTGCATGGTCTGTTATTTGGATTGTCTCCTCTTTTTTGATAGGTATGGGACTGATTCAAAATGGAGCATTAACCATGCAAAAGAGTATGCAAGGATTGGCAAAAGGAAAGTTGAATTTAAAGAGCTTTCATGATTCTGCAACCTCCTATTTCTTAGGAGCGATACTTTTAATAATCCCAGGAGTTTTTTCTGATATTTTGGGATTAATTGCCTTATTGTATGCGTTTTATTTACAATTAGGTGGTACAATACCAAATTCAAAAAATAAAACTAATATAAATAGTAACAATAAACAAGGAGATGAAAATGTCATTGATGTCGAAATTATTGAGTCTAGCAGTCATAACAACCTTAACCGTTAGTGCAGGAACAGATAGAGATGATGTAAAAGATTACATCAAAAATCACATGGTTAAAAATGAGCAGGTAAAGGTAGATAGTGTTGATATAATTGATTCAAAACTTCTCGATGAGCCAAAAGGATGGGAGGCTTTTTTTGTTAATATTCATGCAAATGTTAAAAAGTCACCAACCATTACCGATAAAGTAACGGTGCCTGAGACACTTTTTGTAAAAGATGGTTATTTTGTTCCTACTCTTATTAATATGGAGACAGGGGAAGATATGAAAATGATTCTAAAGCCAGAGTTAAAAAAAGATGTTTACGATGCGAAACATTTAATGGCAGGAAATAAAAATGCTAAACATACTTTGGTTGTTTTCTCTGATCCTCAATGTCCTTTTTGTCAAACTATAGTGCCTCAGCTCTATACAGCAGCAAATGAAAATCCTGATACTTTTGCTCTTTACTATTATCATTTCCCTCTTCTAAGAATTCATCCTGTATCAGATATTATCTCTAGGGCAATGATTACAGAACAGGTAAAAGGGAACTTTAAAAAAGTAATAGATATGTATACCTTCAAAATTAATCCTAGAGAGGTTAATGCTACCAAAGTTTTAGGTATGTTAAACAAACAGTATAATTTAGCCCTTACAGAAGAGATGATAAATTCAGACTCTGTGGCAGAAGAGTTGAAATTTGATAAAGAGATTTCTAATAAATCAATGGTAGCAGGTACACCAACTATCTATCTTGATGGCGTTTGGGATCCAAGTAGAAAGAAATATAAAGCACTATATGATGCTCCAAAAGATGAAGCCGAGGCTCCAGAACATCACTGAATAGATCGCATCATTGACTCGATTAAAGAGATTTTTTGATGCATCAATTAAATAAATTAAGATAAAGAGTTTTTTTGAACAAGTTAATCATAGCAACCAGAGCAAGCGATCTTGCTCTGTGGCAAGCGTATCACGTAAAAGATAGAATCGAGTCAGCTTTTCCTGAGATTACTGTAGAGTTAAATAAAATTACCTCTAAAGGGGATAAAATTTTAGATAAGCCTTTGGCTCTCATTGGAGGGAAAGGACACTTTACAAAAGAGTTAGAAGATGAGATGTTGGCAGGTAATGCTGATATTGCAGTTCACTCTTTAAAAGATGTTCCTACCTATATGCCTGAGGGGTTAGAGTTAGCAGCTATTACAAAGCGTCAAGATCAATCAGATGTTTTTCTTTCTCATAAATATAAATCCTTTCATAGCTTACCAAAAGGGGCGGTGGTTGGAACGACCAGTCTTCGTAGAAGAATGCAGTTACTTTCAGTTCGACCAGACCTAAAAGTAAAAGATTTAAGAGGTAATGTAAATACACGTCTTAGAAAACTTTCTGAAGGGGAGTATGATGCTATTATCTTGGCTTATATTGGACTAGATAGATTAGATTTGTTAAAAGATATTCCTTTTACTGAAAAACTACCTCTTTCTATAATGATTCCCCCTATGGGACAAGCCTCTTTAGGAATTCAAATTGTTTCATCCAACGATAAAGTACGTGAAATTGTAAAGATTCTTAATGATGAAGATACTTTTTTGGCTGTTAAATTAGAGCGTGACTTTATTGCTGAGATTGGAGCAGGATGTTCTGCACCTGTGGCAGTGAATGTAACTATTGAAGGAGAGATGGTTGTCGCAAAGTCGATGATTGGCTATCCTGATGGAAGTAAAATTCTAGAAGAGAAAGTTGCTGGTTCACGTATCTCATGCGAAAGTCTAGGCATGCTTTTGGCTAAACTGATGATAGACAAAGGTGCCATGAAGATTCTAAAGAATGCTGAAAAAATGGCATTTAAAGATGAAATGCCTGATAGAATGTAGTCTTTTATAAAATAAGATGCACTCTTTGCATCTTATTTTATGGTTTTTATCCTATAGCCAATTCCTGAGACATTATCAATATAGTTTCCCTCTAATTTTTTTCGTAAAGCTCGAACCAAAGAGCGTAACGCATCCATACTCATTCCCTCATTTGACCAAATATAGCTCTCTATCTCTTGATAGGTAATAGCTCGTTGGTGGTGTTTTGCAAAGAGTTCAAGCAGATATTGCTCATTTTTTGTTAATTTTACAATCTCTTCATCTATAATTAGCGTTTTGTTTAGTTTGTCATAGAGCCTATTTTTATCTATGGATAAAATATTGTTTTGTGACTCTTCTAAACAGTGATATGCCATATTAAGTGCCTCTGTAAGTTTCAAAGAGGTAATTGGTTTGACTATATATTTTATCAGTTGAAGCTCTACAGCTTTTAACAGATAGTGGGTTTCGGTATGAGCTGTGGCGATAATAATAGGTGTATTTTTATCGGTTCTTCTAATCACTTCTGCCATCTCAAGACCATTCACTTTTGGCATTTTTATATCAGAAATAATAATATCAGGCTGTCTCTCTCTATAAATATCTAATGCTTCTATTCCATTTTTTGCTTCGAGTACATTATTACAAATTCTAGAGAGATACTCCACCGCATTTTGACGAATAAGTGGCTCATCTTCGACATAGAGTAGGGTTAGGTTTTTAAATTTTTTTTGCATAAAATAATTTTAGTATATGGAGCTTAAGGTAAACACGTCAACAGTTAAGCCTTAATCGGGATATCATAAACTTGTAAGGAATTTAATGTTGGAAAACTGTAGTCGGACTGCCCTCTGTCCGACAATAACAAGCATAAAATAAGAGTTATATACAACAAAAATTATTGCTTCTATTTATAGAACAATCAAACATATATATTTGTAAATTGGTGTCGGGCAGAGGGCAGTCCGACCTACGAAACTTTTGCTATAATAACCCAAAAACCCTTATCCCAATTAATAAAAGCACAGATTATTTACGTCTATTTCTATACTTTTTAGTAATAATTTTAAAGGTTTTAATTTTAGCATTAATATGTTTAATAGGAATAACCCTTTCTCCTCATACTCTCCACATTTTTTTCAGATAAAGTTGCACTATGAAAAAAATTATTTTAATACTACACTTACTATTATCGGTTCTCTATTCTGAAAACAACACAACGGTAGAAGAGGTGTTGTTGTTTGAAACTGAACAGAATTTGACACTTGATGAGGTTAAAGCAAAATCCAATTTTTTTAGAGCAATTGATAAGGGTAAAAAAATAGAAAATAGACACCTGAATTATTGGATAAGGGTTACGCTCAATTCTAAGATGCAGACAGGGATGTATTTGGTTCGCTATGGCAGGGTTGATTTTGATATCTCCTCTTTTTCAGAGACTCAAAGCATGTATAAGTTAGAAGAGTTTGGAGTTAAGAAATTCTCTTTTTATTACAATAAAGAGAGCGATTCAAACTACTACTATTTTCATTTAAAGCCTTTGGATTTAGACTTTTATTTTACTGATAAAAGTATTAAAATAACACCAATGAAAGAGTTTATGGTTGAGACCAGTGAATATTTCATCTATTTGGTTTTTTGTGGCTTGGTCTTGGGGATTATTTTGATGGCGGGACTTTATAATCTGTTTATCTACTATTATAATCGTGAAAAATCATTTTTGTATTATGCCTTGATGCAGTTTTTTATGGTCTCTATATTGGTTTTCCTTACGGGGTTTGTTTCGGATACCAAGGAGAGTTTTCAAATTTATAACTTTTTAAGTCTCTTAACAGCTTTTTTTGCCACACTGTTTACTCGTGAATTTTTTAATACCCCAGTTTATTTGCCAAAATTAGATAAATTTTTACGCCTATATATGTGGTTTATTGTAATGGATTTATCCTTTAATAGCATGATGGCAAACTCATTACTTGAAAAGTTTTCGTTATACTCTATTTTTGGATTTGCATATTTAATTGTTGCTTTTTTACGGTTAAAGCAAGGCTTTAAACCAGCGAAATTCTTTTTAATTGGTTGGGGGGCTTTGGTTTTAAGCCTCTTTCTTTTGGAATATTTTGAAGAGTTTCTTATTTTTAACCTGCTCTTAGTTGGCTCTCCTGTAGAAGCAATTTTGCTAGCGGTTGCGTTAGCCTATAAGATAAAGTTGATACAAAATGAGAAAGAGCAACAGAAAGAGATGCTTATTCATCAAAGTA
>Ga0256827_10002069_pt1 | contig 12943 bp, 13 predicted proteins | sample CV84metaG_FD_185977 | JGI IMG/M metagenome (GOLD analysis project Ga0256827, IMG submission 185977) | Hydrothermal vent microbial communities from East Pacific Rise, Pacific Ocean - CV84 | ecosystem: Environmental > Aquatic > Marine > Hydrothermal vents | place: Pacific Ocean: East Pacific Rise... | reverse complement strand
TACCGATCTCCTCTCCTGCAAGCCATGCACGGCTCACTATTTGTGCCAGAAGGATATACGCTTTGGATGTCAGGGGATCCGCATCTATCCCGATCAGAGAGAGCAGTGACATAACGGTACTTTTCAGATAGGCAGTGAAACTGTCACTCTCTTTCATCATCTGAAGAGGTGGTCTCTCCAGTGAGGAGAGAATATTGATGGCTACACCGGCAGAAGAACCCGGGGTATAAATCGTTTTGGGTACATCATGAAAGCGTTTGACACGAGAGGCATCCTGATCGAAACTGGCAATCCCCTCTTTCCATTGGGCGGCAATCTTCCCGGCATACTCGAATGTATCAATCCCCTGCGTATTGGCTTCATCCCGAACCCATGGTTCAAAGCCTTCAGAAGAGAAAGCGGGATCACTGAGACAGAGGTCTCCCATATCCCCTTTGGGATCAATCACGATAGAAGGAATATTGTCAATTGCCGCCTCTTCGATAATACCGATTCCAAGCCCTGTTTTCCCCGATCCGGTCATGCCGATAATCGCTGCGTGCGTGGTAAAATTTTTGTTTTTCAGTAGTGTCAATGCCTCTACGGGTGCGAGTGTCTCTCTGTCGACATCTTTTCCCAAATAGAACAGACCCAGTTTTTCATAGACCGCTTTCATACCTTTCTCCCTCCTCATGTCACTGCCCATTACAAACCCTGTTCTCTTCTATACTTTTATTTTTAACGTTTCTTCTTTCGCTTCTTCTTTCGCTTTTTGGGTTGCGTCACCCCTTGCACAAGAAAAGAGATAGGCTTTTTTTTAGCCTGCTGGAGCAGTACCAGAACCTTGTCTTTACTGTGGTAGACATCGAAAACGTCAAGGCCTTTCATAAGCGTGTCCACTGCCACTCTATCGTCCGCTCTCAAAGGCAGCGTATATCCGTTTCCCTCTACCCGCAACAGTACATTTCCCCTTTTCAATACCACCCAGCAAACCTTGGCACTGGGAAGCCCATAGAGTGAATTGTGTGTCTCTTCAATACAAAGACGTGTAAAATCATCTTTTTTAATTGTCAAATTACCATCTGAACTTAAAATATCAAGATAGAGTGTTTCCGTTGCTTTACCGATTTTTTTAGATTTTTCTACATATTCGAAAAGATGGGCATTGGACTCTCTGAGTATATCGACACTCTGATAGAGCGCCGGCAGGATAACTCCCATAAGGGCGATGGAGATCAATACCTCCAGAAGGGTAAAACCTTTTCGGTCAGCCATCCATGAGTCCGACACGAATCGCCTCTTCATAACTTGTTTCACCCAGGAGCAGCATCTCTCTCAATTTATCAGCAATGGTACGCATACCATGTTTCTTCATCACTTCACGTACCTGATGATCATTAAACCCGTCTTTCATCATCTCTTTGACTTTATCGTCGATAATAAAGAGTTCTCCAATAGCCTGTCTTCCTTTGTATCCCGTAAAATCACATGCTTTGCAGCCCACTGCCTTAAAATAGGTTCTGTCCGAGGGAACATCAATCTCTTTCGTAACGGCCAGAGGCAACATTGCTTCCTCTTTGCAGTGTGTACAGAGTTTACGGCTCAACCGCTGTGCCAGAACCCCCAAAAGTGTTGCCGAGATAAGAAAATTCTCGATACCCATATCCATCAGACGACTCAGTGAAGAGGTGGAGTCATTGGTATGGAGTGTCGAGAGTAACAGGTGGCCTGTCAATGCAGACCGAAGTGCAATATCGGCTGTCTCCGAATCACGAATCTCTCCCACCATAATGATATCTGGATCCTGTCTCAGTATAGAACGCAGTCCGGCGGCAAAGGTCAAGCCTACTTTGCTGTTGACTTGTATCTGACTGATATTGTTGGCATTGTACTCGACGGGATCTTCAACCGTAATAATATTTTTGTCAGGTGTGGCGATATGCTGCAGGCAGGCATGCAAAGTCGTCGATTTTCCTGAACCTGTCGGTCCGGTAACCAGAATCATTCCATGCGCATGGTTAAGAAGTTTGTAGAGGTTTTCAGTAATATCTTCATGAAACCCAAGTGATTCAAGGGTAGGAATATGTTCACTCTGTGCCAATATTCTCATTACTACCCGTTCACCATAGTATGTAGGCAGTACGGAGACCCGAACATCCAGTGTTTTCCCTGAAATACTGATTTGTGTACGACCATCCTGCGGTACACGTTTTTCAGAAATATCCAGACTGGAAATTACTTTGATACGGTTAATGACCAATCCGATGATACTCTTTTCGAGATCGAGATGCTTTTTCAGTGCGCCATCAATACGCAAGCGTACTTCACCTTTACGCTCTCCACTCTCAATATGGATATCACTGGCACCTTTTTTAATGGCTTGAAAAAAGAGAGAATTCACCAATTTGATAATAGGTGCAGACTCTTCATTTGAAAGTAAGTCTTGCGAATTGCGTATAAAATCGAGAAGATCCGATTCTGCTTCGATAAGCTCTTCGGAAGTGGTAGACATCTCTTCGAAATCGGAACCTGTCTGTATCTCCAAAAATTTATTTTTAAGTCGTACAAAGCTCTCGGTATCAACCATGATCACCGGATAATCAATGGAGAGCTTTGCCAAATAGTTTAATGCATCTGCCAGTGTCTCCTCCTGGACGACACAACAGGATTCTCCCTCAACGGTACTAAAAAGCAATGCATGCTTCAGGGCTATCTTGTGATTGATCGTCTCTTCCCAGAGGGGTTCGAGATTGACATCCTGCAACTGCAAAAAATGCATTAGAACTCCTCTTCGGCATTCAAAATATCAAGATTGCTTACATGCCCCGTACCCGAATGGTGTTTCACTTCTGATGAAGAATCGGATTCGCCGGAATGCCTTCTTCCATGACCTGATTTATTGACATTTTTTTCAAGTGCGTGTTCAACCAGAGAATTATACCGTATCTGCACCTCCTCCAACTCATCAAGCATATTTTTCAGCTTCTGTAAGTCACCGCTTTTTCTTACAATATACGGTGTAAGATAGATGACAACATTCTGTTCTCTCTCCACATCACTGGTATGGGTAAAGAGTGCTTCTCCCAACACAGGAATATCTCCGAGAAAAGGTATTTTACTGACACCTTTCCCCCCTGCCCTTTTAATCAGTCCTCCTAAGATAATCATCTCTCCGTTACGTACAATCGCATTGGTCTTCACCGATCTTTTCGTGGTGGTAGGTCTGTCTGCAATCTGCTCGCTCGAAGGATCCAAATCTTCAATGGTGGTTTCTACTTCCAGTGTGACCTGGTTGTTGCTGGAGAGTCTCGGTTTTACCTTTAGTGTCAATCCGATATCTTCTCTTGAATAGTTATTGACCAGATTGGAAGTTCCCTGTGTAGACTGCTGTGCCTGTGTCAAGATCGACATAGTCTGTCCTACATAAATTTCAGCCTGCTTGTTATTGGTACAGAGTACCGAAGGTTCACTCAAAAGACGTGCCGCACCATTTTTCTGCAGTAGATCAAGTGCCGCACCCAGTGCAAACGCTTTATCGGTCGAATTGAACTTAAAAGCGGGATTGTTTTCCTGAATGACGTTTCCATTCCCGTCGGTATAGGTTTTTGTATTGTTGGTATTCAAGAATGCCAAGAGCCCCGGAGACATTTGGAAAGCACTTTCCCCTAAATTTGCCGCCATGGTAAAGAGCCCTGAAGAGGTAATGGTCCCTCCATTCATACCATATTTCATACCCACCTGTTCTGCAAGATTTTTATCTATCTCTACAATTTTCGCCTTTACGTAAACCTGTACTTTCGGAATATCGATTTTACGTACCGTTTCACGAATATTTCGCATCTGTTCACCCGTTGCCAGAACAATCAGTGCATTTCTTTCGATATCGGAAACCACCATTGCTTTGCTGGAGGGTTTCCCCCCCTTTTTTCGCCTTCTCGCCTGCATATTGTTCATTTGGGAAATCAGCTTACTCATAATTTTCTCCATATCTTCCACATTGGAGTTCTTGAGACGGAGCACATACATTTTTTGTGTCTGGTCATCTCCCTTGCGATCAAGCTGCTTGATATATTTGATCATGCGTCTATTGTTGTCAGGTTTACCGACAAGAATAAGAGAGTTGGTCGCTTCATCTTTAAAAATATTGACCTTTTGACTTTCGATCGTTTGCGGAAAAAGTTTTTTGGCCATATTTTGCACATTGGAGAAAATATCTTTGGCACTGGCATATCTCAATTTGACTATGACAGAACGTTTCATTCCTCTCTTTTCAACCGCTTTAATAATTTTGGAGATAGATTGAAGTACGCGTGGCGTAGCGGTAATCGCCAATACATTGTTCTCTTTGAAGGAGATTACTTTTGCATTTCGGCTCAAGAGTGGTTTGATTTTTGCCCGAATCACCGCCGCATTGGAATTTGTAAGCGGGAACATCACCGTTTTCATTGTCTCACCCTCGATAGAGCTGCTTACATCGAGCCCCTGTCCTGCCGCCATAGAGCCTTTGACGACTTTATAAAACTCTCCCTGATCTACCAGTGTCAGTCCTTTACTCGAAAGAATCGAGTTCGCCAGAGGAATAAGCGCGCTTTTTTTGATGGGTCGGGTTGAGACAAAATTGATTTTTCCTTTTAAATTGCTATCTATAAGAATATTTTTATGGGTTATTTTCGATACCATTTCAATAAAATCTTTGACACTGAGATTACGAAAATTGACATCGACTGTCTCTTCATTCTCTGCATGTAGTGCAATGGTAAAAACCATAAGCAGACCCAATACTATTTTAGTTAATTTCATATTCCAACTCCATTTCTTTTTTCCCTCTCATAATGGTTAAAGTAAGACTTTCTATCTCTTTCATATTTCTATAGACACCAAAAGCGGCACTATAACTGTTCATCTCCTGTCCATTCACAGACTTTATGACATCACCCCGTCGTAGACCCAACTTTGCAAAGGGGCTTCCTCTCTTGACAAAACTTACCCGAAAACCTGTCACCCGACCATCTTTTTTAATATCGGTAATACCAATATTTTTATAGATATCATCCAGATTTTTTGTATAGTGGTCTATGAGAGATCTATCGACTATCTTGTGATCTCCCACATCTGTCACTTCGCCTTTAGGTCTGGATGTGACGACCCGCTCTTCTCTATGTGATCGTACTTTGGCGGGACGAATACTGCTTTTGCTGTTGTGTTTCCCCTTGACAAGATCTACCCTATACATTTTTTCATTCTTGGAAAAAGTAGCATACGTCGCCCCTCCCCCTTCAAGCATAAAACCATTTATCTCTTCCCCGCCGGCAAGAACTTTGGTTTTGCCTTTATACCTGACCGTAACAACGGTCATATCCGGAGCATTGTAGACAGCCAGCAGTGTAATCTGTTTAATATTGCCTACAGGTGCTTTTTTTACGACTTTCTTTTTGGGAGCCGGTTTGTTCGATGAAAGTTTCACTTTATAATAAAGTGCTTTCCCCTGTACCTCTTCACTTTGGTTGATCCCCGCCACAGGGAGATAGTTCAATTCGACTATCACCCAAAATAATTTGATACCTGCCAGAACAGCCAGCAGTATCAAAATCCACTGGATTGTCTGTGGTTTAAAAAGATTTTTCATAATAGAATCCTTTCTCACCTTTTTTCAATTGGCGCTTTAACATGCCCAATTTATCCGTCTCTGGAAAATCAAGATGTATCCTGTGGGAAACAAGATCTACAGTTCCGTGGAATATCCCGAATTCACCCTCTCCGGAAACAGTGATTTGTTTCGGAGAGAAGAGTGTATGGGAGAGTGTGACATTGCGTAACGATGTAGGGACTATAGAGGCTAACGATTTATCCATTTGTACATTCTTAACTGTAACATGCGTATAGAAAAGGAGGGAAGTCACTTGCGCAGACTCGACATGAATCAAATCTATCCCCTCTACATAAATAACCGCATCATCGATGCTAAAGGTAAAAAAGCCTTCACGAATCATTTTTTCATTGATTTTAATACCTTCCGAAGCGAGCATTCGCTCTGCCTGATAGTATAAATTCCGCTTAGGCATAAAGACTGTAAAAGCGAACCAAACAACAAAAAGTACTAAAAATATTTTTTTTACCATTTGCATTTAAACTCCACATTATAATTATCACCCGATTTCTTAATATCGATTTCTCTGATCTGAACTGCCAAACTCAATGTTTTAGTCATAAACCTGTTGAGCTCTTTTGGGGTGATCTCTGTCAGTTTTATTGTAAGTTTTTTACCTCTTTTACTCCATCTTATTTTGGAGGCGGGAAGTACCGTATGTAACTTGTCAACTTTGCGGGAGAGCCCCTTGTCCGCCCATATTCTTTTGTGTGCAATAATCTCTTTAAATGCTTTTACAGATTGTTTTATTTCAAAAAGACGCTCCGCCTGTGAAGAGATCTGTCCGTTCTTATAGCTAAAAGCCATAACCATCAGGAGGAAAGAGCATACGACAGTCAACTCTTTTTTATACAATCCAAAACTCATAGTTTTCCCTCAATTACTACAATATTACTTCCGTTCTCACTGGTTATAGTAAAGCGGGAATGTTTTGCCATCGATTTCAACTTACGTGTAACCCGTGTATTTGCACAGGAAAATGTCGTTTTAAATCCCTTTTCATTCATATGAAATGCCGTCAAGGTGACCCCTTTGTAGATTAAAGATGCCAATTTTTTGATTGTCTCCCTTTTTTGACGCTCCCGGGTATCGATTTTTCTGTATTTCAATGCGATACTGTCACGTTGCATTTTACTTTGCAGTGCGGGGTATGCCTCAAGCAGTGTCTGCATCTCCTGCTCTTGTGTCTGAATATTTTGACTGTAGTGTCTTCCCTCCAGAAAAAAGACAATGGAAAATATCAAAAAGATAGCGGTCAGGACAATCGTCTCTTTCTGTGAGAGCAGTGAATTGGTTTTCGAAGAGAGTGTTACTCCCGATTTTGGGGTAAATCTATTATCGAACACCTCCCGGACGGCATCTGTTTGAAGCATCTTTGGCGGAATCAATACCACATTGCCGTCAATCGTCAGGAGTGCCTCTTTGTCGCTTAAAACAATGGGTTTCGTAAAAGCCTCTGGTACCTGCTGTGCAAAGTAAATTTTGGAAAGATACTCCATAGCCATTCCCTTTGTCTCGAGAAAGGCCCTGATCTCCTGCGGATTGTATGCAATAAATACCCATTGCGCATCTTCTTTAAAGACGAAATAGTCATATACTCCCTCCCCGGTCAGAAGTCCTTCAAAAAGTGAAGGTGCGATTCTCTTTGCCTGATACTGGTATTTAACGGGTAAATTCTCCCGTTTCACTGTATAGAACTGTGGCGTAAGCATAATATTGATACGCTCTTTAGCCGATATCGCTTCGATATCTTTATGCACCAGCAGCAGCGGTCTATTGCTTCCCATTAAATTCAAAATTTTTCACCTCTCCATCACTGTCTATAAATGTAAACGCAAACTGTTCACCCATATAGGTATAGTTCACTTTACATACGGCCTCTTCATTAAACTTGTCTCTAAAAATTTTTTTATTGTATACGGCACCATACTCCTGAACAAACGCTTTTAATTTTGTAACACCCTCGATCCACTCCTCTTTGACAATCTCCAAGTCAATATCAAACAGTATTGAAATTAACGCCGCAGAGAGATAGTTCCCGTCGATCTTTTGTGTCATCGGACGAAAAATAAAAAATTGTTTCCATGGCACTGTACCTATTTTAGGATCATCTACCTCGAATTGATATGCGGTTATGACAGATTCAAATTGTTGAAATGAAATAATACCATTTTTTTGTAGAAGTCTGCTATCTTCTTTTTCGATAAAGCGATGCCCGCCTCCTCTGACCTCTTGTAGCAACAACTCTTTCAACCGCATCGCATCTTGGATTTCATACTGCTCTACAAGTCTATCAAATACCTTCTCCGCCAGGGCATACTGTTCTGCCATTGCGTCACTCTCTTCATAGGCAAGCCAATTGATATTGACACCATTGGAGAGGGGTTGGCAATTGAGCGTAATAGCAAATCTTCCATCTTCCGAAGCAAGAGGCAGCGATGTTTCGTATAGCGTGGTGAAGAGCATTTTTTTGTCTTTAAACCCTGTAATGGTTTTTTTGATATCTGTATAGTAGAGATCGGCCTGTATGAGTGCTTTTGTGGCAACTGCATCTTTTCGTACAGAATCAAAGTAACCAAGAAGTACACCGGTGAGCGCCATAAGTACTGCAAGAACAGAGAGTGTTATAAGAAGGGCAAACCCCTCTCTTTTTACACAATAATAACTACTACAATTTTGGGGTTTATCCATCTAAAAGCTCTATTCAAGTAAAATTCATTAACTTACATGTATTATTATACCTAAAATAGCTAAGGAAAGATATGAAACACACCAAAACCACTGCTCTGCGCAAAGGCTTTTCACTGATAGAACTGTTAATCGTTATTGTAATTCTGGGAGGCCTTGTCGCTGTTGTCGCACCCGGATTAATGGATTCTGCCGATCAGGCGAAGCGTGATACCGTCTGTCTTAAAATGAACGATATTGGGAAAAGACTCGATATGTTCAAACTTGACAATGGTGTCTACCCCGATACAGAAGAGGGGCTCGAAGCACTTTTAGGCAATCCGGATACAGACAAATATCCCAACTACAGAGCCAAGCCCTATTTGAAAAAATTACCAAAAGATTCATGGAAAACACCTTTTGTCTATCTTAAAAAAGGAGACGCATTCGAACTCGTCAGTTTTGCGGCGGATAGAAGAGAGGGAGGAGAAGAGAACAATAAAGACATACTCTTCTCAACCTGTAACCAATAACTATCGATGTACTCTCTCCACACGAAAAGAGGCGCCTTCTCTCTGTTGGAGCTTCTGATTGTCATTATGCTTATCTCCATTGTCTACTTTCTCGGATTCAATGGTGTAGAGATAGACAAAAATCGCCCTAAAGCACTTACTGCACTCAACCTGAAAAGTACCATTGAACAGGCAGCACAGTTCTCCGGAGAGGGGACATTTATCTGTATCAACCATTGTAAAAATTGTTATATTAGAGACAATCCGTCTTCTCCCTTCAAAGCCTATGAAAACAAAATAGATCTTACCGGGAGTACTGTCTATACCCTGGATGCACAGGAGACACTGCAGCCCATTCAGGAGAAACGCTACCAAGATGAGAAAATTTGCCTTGAGATGCATTTTTATCGCAACGGGAGCAGTTCACAACTTATTATAGAAAATGCACATGGTGTCTATTTTCTACCAGCTTTTTTTGGTGAGGCCCAAAAGGTGGAGAGCCTTTCCGAAGCCAAAGAACTCTGGCTTAAAAACAGCCGGCTTGTCGCCAGCAGTGGAGATTTTTATTGAAAATACTTAACCCTGAAAAAGAACTTCGACCCGCATTCACGATTATTGAGATTCTCATCTCGGTCATTATCATCTCTTTCTCCATTGTCTATGTCCTCATGATTCATAAACAAAACCATGAACATATCGTTTATATATCGGAGAGAAACAAACTTTCACTGCAAGACTCTCTCTTTTTGACGAACAATGCACTCAAATACCATAAAAAGAGAAAAGATGCCTATGAAACGCTGCGAAACTATTTTAAAATAGAGGACTTTAAAAGTCGGGAGATATTAAAAAAAAGTGAGAGAGATTTTTTTATTCCGGAACCAATCAAAATTTCCATAGAGGAGGAGGGTGGACCCACGGCTACCGTTGAAGAGATAAAACTGAAAGACAACTTCTCCTCTTCCTATTTTCAGTTCAAAATAAACAATCTGTAAAGATATTGTAAAACAGGGCTTTGAAGAAAGCCCCATCCCTCTCTACGATCGCGCTAAATTCTTTTTATCTCTCGCCATTCTTTTTCTGATAACCGGATCAAGGAATTTTTTACGGATTCGAATACTCTCAGGGGTGATTTCGATCAGTTCATCATCTTCGATCCACTCCATTGCATTCTCCAGTGTAATTTGTCTTGGCGGTACCAGTTTAATTGCATCATCAGCACCGGAAGTTCTCATGTTGGTAAGCTGTTTCCCTTTCAGCGGATTGACATCGAGATCTCCGGGTCTGGCACTTTCACCGATGACCATCCCCGTATAGACTTTATCCTGTGGCTTGATAAACAGCACCCCTCGTGCCTGAAGGTTGAAAATGGAGAATGCCACGGCTTCACCATTATCCATGGAGACAAGGGCACCCGGTGTACGACTGACCACCGTACCGGAGTAGGGTCTGTATTCAATGAACGAGTGGTTCATAATTCCCTCTCCTTTTGTATCGGTTAAAAATTCGGAACGGAATCCGATCAATCCACGGGCAGGAATTTCAAACTCGATACGGACTGTACCATCCGGCATAGGAGCAAGTGAAGTCATCTCTGCCTTACGCTTACCCAGTTTCTCGATGGCAACGCCCTGAAACTCTTCCGGTACATCGACCACCAAATGTTCAAATGGCTCCATCTTGACACCATTCTCCTCTTTGACAACCACTTCCGGTCTGGCAAGAAGAAATTCAAATCCTTCACGTCTCATATTTTCCGCCAAAATACCAATTTGGAGTTCTCCACGCCCGGATACTTTAAAGGAGGCATCTCCCATAGGTTCCATACGCATTGCAATATTGGTCTCCATCTCTTTTTCAAGTCTTTCCGAAATTTTATTGGAAGTGACATGTTTCCCCTCTGTACCCGCCAAAGGACCATCGTTGACAGACATAATGACTGAAAGTGTCGGCTCCTCTACATGCATCGGATCCAATGGTACGGGATTGGCAGGGTCACAGATGGAATCACCCACATCGATGTCGTTAAATCCGGCAATGGCTACAATATCACCCGCTTCGGCTTCAGCTATCTCCATTCTCTCGAGCCCTTTAAATCCGATGAGCTTGGAGATACGTGATTTTGTCTTTTCACCATCGGCTTTCACCAAAAGATACTCGTCACCTTTCTTTACTTTACCGTTAAAGATACGGGTAATACCGATACGTCCCACAAAGTTGTCATTGTCAAGCGTGAAGACCTGTGCCTGTGTATCTTCATCGGGAGAACCTGTCGGATAGGGAACTTTATCGATAATCGCTTCGAAAAGCGGTGTCATATCTTTATTTTCATCCTCCATCTCCCACTTGGCATAGCCATCTCTCGCCGCCGCATACAGTACAGGAAATTCAAGTTGCTCCTCATTCGCATCCAACGCTACCAGAAGGTCGAACATTTCGTCAAGAACCCTGTCCGGCTCTGCCCCGTCTTTATCGATCTTGTTGATGACAACTACGGGTATCAACCCCAGTTCAATCGCTTTCTTAAGTACAAACTTGGTTTGGGGCATCACCCCCTCCTGTGCATCTACGAGCATCAATACACCATCTACCATTTTCAGTACACGCTCAACCTCTCCTCCAAAGTCGGCGTGACCCGGAGTGTCGATTATGTTGATTTTATGATCTCCGTAGGTAATAGCCGTATTTTTTGAAAGAATGGTAATCCCTCTCTCTTTTTCAATGTCGTTGGAGTCCATCGCTCTCTCTTCGACCTGCTGGTGTGCTTCAAATGTACCAGACTGCTGCAGCAGTTCATCTACCAGTGTTGTTTTACCATGGTCAACGTGTGCGATAACCGCAATATTCTTGATTTTTTGCATAAAAGTATCCTAAAAGCAGGAGTGATCCTGTACTATATTTTCGCGCATTATACCCAAATATTCTTCTATAACGAAAACCCATATCTTCAATATTCTCTTTCACTTATGAAACAGGTTGTTAAAAACAGCCTAAACTTGTTATACTAAAAGATATTTTTGTGTTCAAGGTAGCGTAAATGATCAAAATGCTCAATAAAAAAGAGGATGTGTTTGGAGATGGTATTGCCTTTATCGAGCAATGGGACTTCTCTCTTGCCAATACAAGTGAAGAGAATAGAATAAAGGCGATTACCCAGGTGGCATCCATCTGTTACCACTCTCCCAAAGCACTGGGGAGTAAAACCCTCTACAACAGACTTATGGCAGAATCGATGGGTCTGCCCTCCAGTTCGTTCGAGTTTGTACCTGTTTTGCTTGACACAGACAATATCCGCCATGCGGCACTGTTGAAAGCTGCCTATTCCAATGTCAAGAAGTTTGGGGAACGTGTTGAAAATGGCCGCTATCTATTGACGAACTATCGTGCTGTTGTCTATGATTATGAAAAAAATGCAGACCAGTACGATTTTGATATCAGACACATTTACAATACAGAAGAAGAGGCTGCCATTATACAAAAATACTTTAAAGTATTTTTATACAAAGTCGATTTACCGACCCGATCACAAATGGTCAGGCACAGGGTAAACTGGCAAGAGCTTTCAAGAAGGTATGTGAGCGGCAAGCGTGTACCCTTTGAGTTTTACCTCAGTGAAAAGATGAAAGATATCACTTCAAACGGACATACGACACAGGAGGTGATCGATATGTGTATTGCACATTATCTTGCTGCACTGGAAAACGGGGTAAAACCTCAAGAGGCCAGAAGAATCATCCCTCAAGCGGCCTACTCTCAACTCTGGGCCGGTTTTATGCCCTCACAGTTAGATAACTTCTTTAAACTCAGACTCGATTCACATGCCCAATGGGAAATTAGAAAAATAGCGGAAGGGATGCAAAGTCTGCTGGGTTGATCTATTTTTAGCTTAACCTCCAAAGAGAGAAAACAGAAGCATGGGGAATCAATTATCATTAGACTTTCAAAGTCGAACTTCCAATTTCAATATCAAGGGGAAGAGGCTGTCTGGAGTCGGGAGATTTGCAAGTGGGTCAAGAGTATAATAACAAAATTTTTTTAAGAGGCAACGTATGGACAGATATCGAGAGCGTGTTACCAATATGAGCATAGATGCATGCTGCAACCGGTTGGGTATACTATTTCAGAGCGTTGAAAAATA
>Ga0256827_10002068_pt1 | contig 12944 bp, 11 predicted proteins | sample CV84metaG_FD_185977 | JGI IMG/M metagenome (GOLD analysis project Ga0256827, IMG submission 185977) | Hydrothermal vent microbial communities from East Pacific Rise, Pacific Ocean - CV84 | ecosystem: Environmental > Aquatic > Marine > Hydrothermal vents | place: Pacific Ocean: East Pacific Rise... | reverse complement strand
CGACAACAAAAGATATTCTTTGCAAGTAAATATAAATAAAGACAAGTTAAGTTTGAGTTATATTTCAAAAGTTAGAAGTTTGGGGAGAATAATAAACCAACAGAAGCCAAGTTTTGTGAATGCGCATTATATCAGCAGTAATGGATTTTTAGTTGCATTGGTAAAATTCTATAGTCGTCATAAATTCATTTTTATTGCCTCTGCATGGGGCACAGATGTTTTGGTTTTCCCGTGGAAGAATAAAGTATTTTTTGGCCTGATGAAATTTGTTCTCACTCAGGCTGATTGGGTGACTTCCGATTCGGAATATATGAGTAGTATCATTAAAAAGATTAGAAATATAGAGGTTCTCACTTTTACCTTTGGATTAAATAGTTTACCCGATTACGATCCATCAAAATGCGATGAAAACCTCTTTTTCTCTAATAGGGCTTTAAGTCCAAACTATAATATCGACAGGGTGTTAAATGTTTTCTCAAAGATTTACAAAAAGAATTCAAAATCGCGCTTAGTAATATCTAACCAAGGGGAAGAGAAAGAGAGTTTAGTAAACCAATGTAAAGAATTAGGCTTGGAAGAGGTCGTGGAATTCATTGGATTTGCCAAGGAAAAACAGCAGGCTGATATTTATTCTCGGGCTTGCGGATATTTTTCATTACCTGATTCTGATTCGACAAGCGTAAGCCTTCTGGAAGCTTTATCCTATGGTTGTATTCCCATATTATCAGATATTCCGGCCAATAGAGAATGGGTTGTTGATGGTGAGAATGGATTGATCATTAAGGATGATATTTCATTAAATAAATTAGAAAAGCTTAAAGCCAATAGGGAAGAAATAGCACAGAAGAACAGAGCAATTATAGCGGAGAGAGGTATTTTCCCGGATTTGATAGCCTCATTTATTAAAACTATCTCAAATCAAAATCAAGACCAATGAATATATTTTTAATCAATCATTATGCAGGATCACCAACGATGGGGATGGAATTCCGACCCTATTATCTGGCGAAGGAGTGGCTGAAAATGGGACATAGTGTGAGTATATTGCTGGCAAACCACTCACATATTCGACAGTCTAACCCCTCCATGAAAACCGATATCAAGGAAGAGTTGATTGATGGTATTCAATATATTTGGGTAAATACTCCGGATTATAAAGGCAATGGATTGGGAAGAATAAAAAATATGTTCGCTTTCATTAATAAATCTTGGCTGAAAGCAGGCTATTTTGCAAAAAAATATCGTCCTGATGTGGTCATAGCATCTTCTACCTATCCAAGCGATAATTATGTAGCCAAAAAAATCGCCAAGTTGTCGGGAGCAAAATATATTTATGAAGTTCATGATCTTTGGCCTTTATCGCCCATGGAATTGGGTAATATGTCGAAATACCATCCCTTTATAGTTGCCATGCAACATGGCGAAGACATTGCCTATAGAAAGGCTGATGCCATTATTTCTATGCTACCTAAAACTCAGGAACATATGAAGTCGCGAGGATTGGATTTAAAGAAATGGCATTATATACCTAATGGTGTTCATCTTGAGGAATGGAAACAACCAAAGCCCCTTAATTCATCTACGAAATCCCAAATTGAAGAAATACAAAGCAATTTTAAACATACTGTTGCTTATGCAGGAACATTGGGTCTTGCCAATGCGTTAGAATCTTTGATTTTAGCGGCAAAGAGTTTGTTACAAACTGCCATTATCATCATTGGAAAAGGACCTGAAAAAGAGAATTTAATAAAACAGATTGATAAAAATAGCTTAAAAAATGTTTTCCTTTTAGATAGTATCGATAAAACGGAAATCCCTTCATTGCTCCGAATGTTCGATTTTTTATATATCGGTCTACAGCGGCAATCACTCTTTCGTTTTGGTATCTCGCCCAATAAGCTGATAGATTACATGATGGCCAGGAAACCAATAATTCAAGCTATAGAAGCCGGAAACAATGTAGTGAAAGAAGTGGGATGTGGATTAGATATTGAACCAGAAAACCCGGAAGCTATTGTAAAAGCTATTAATCAACTTATTCAAACACCTAAAAATGAGTTACTTGAAATGGGTAAAAGGGGGCATGACTTTGTTTTGAAAAACCACGATTATCAGATATTGGCAAAAAAATTCATTGAAATCATTAAATAACCACTAATTTTGTTTAGTAATAATATGATCCAAAGAAACTATATGATACCCTTTTCACCTCCACATATCAGACAAGAAGCTATCGATGAAGTTGTTGACACATTAAAATCCGGATGGATTACCACTGGCCCTAAAACCAAGCTCTTTGAGCAAAGGCTAACAGAATACTGTGGGGCCAAGAAAACTTTATGCGTCAGCTCGGCAACTTTTGGTTTGGAAATTATTCTACGTTGGTTTGGTATTGGTGAAGGTGATGAAGTCATTATTCCGGCTTATACCTATACAGCAACTGCAAATACAGTTGTTCATACAGGAGCAAAGCCTATAATGGTTGATGTAAATCCAGATGATTTTAATATCAGTATTAGGGCCATTGAAAAAGCCATTACAAGTAAAACAAAAGCTATTATTCCGGTAGATATAGCTGGTCTTCCAGTGGACACTAATAGTATATTATCTCTTATCAATACCGACAAGATTTTGAATCTTTTTCAGGCAAAAGGAGAAATACAGGAAAAACTGGCCAGAATTTTAGTCCTCAGCGACTCGGCACATTCTTTAGGTGCTAGATTACATCAAGCCAAAGTGGGAGCTTTTGCCGATATCACTGTATTTTCGTTTCATGCCGTAAAAAACCTGACTACTGCCGAAGGTGGGGCCATCGCATTTAATATGCCAAGACCCTTTGATAATGAGGCTATTTATAGAAACATCAATACCATTTCGCTACACGGGCAGAGCAAAGATGCTCTTTCGAAAACACAAAAAGGGGCATGGAAATACGATGTTATCCATTCCGGATACAAAGGTAATATGACAGATATTCAGGCTTCTTTAGGATTAATAGCTCTTAAATATTACGAAATTGACAATCTGCCACGGCGAAAACAAATTATTGAGAGGTATCAAAAAGCCTTTGCAAAATATGAGTGGGCAGAATTGCCCATACTTAAAGATGAGATTAGAGAAACTTCTTACCACATCTATACATTGCGAATTAAAAATATTTCTGAGGGGCAAAGGGATGAAATTATCAAAGAGATTTTTGATAAAGATGTTTCGGTAAATGTACATTTCCAACCGCTTCCTTTATTTTCCACCTATAAAGATAGAGGGTATAATATTGCTGACTATCCTATTTCTTATGATAATTATTCCAGAGAGATTACGCTGCCTGTTTATGAAGATTTAAGCGATGAGCAAGTCGAAAGAGTTATTGCTGCCACTATTGATTCAGTGAATAAGATATGCTATGCTTAAGCGCCTCTTCGATATAGTCTTTTCGCTTGTAGGATTGCTTTTGCTTATTCCGGTTTTCATGGCTATAGGTATTGCCATTGTTATTGATAGTAAGGGAGGGATTTTTTATTTACAATCCAGAGTGGGGAAGAATAATAAGGATTTTAAACTGATTAAATTCCGTTCGATGCGAAAAAATTCTGATCGAGAGGGCTTGCTTACTGTGGGAAATAATGATGCAAGAATTACAAAGGTAGGGGCTTTCTTACGAAGGTATAAGTTGGATGAATTGCCACAGCTTTTTAATGTACTCATAGGCAATATGAGTTTGGTAGGCCCCAGGCCGGAAGTGCGAAAATATGTAGATTTATACTCCAAAGAACAAATGAAGATTCTGCAAGTAAAACCGGGTATTACTGATGAAGCATCGCTGACCTATTTTGAGGAAAATGAAATCCTGACAAAATCGGATGATTATGAGAAGACATATATTGAAACACTGATGCCTCATAAATTAGAATTGAATAAAAAATATATCAATAATCCTTCAGTAGTAAAGGATATGCAGTTGATAGTGAAAACAATATTGAGAATATTTAAATGAATAAGCTGAGAAAATATTTGCCTAAAGTCAACCTTTCTATTTTGATGGTCTTGGCCTTTGTTATGCCCATTCATTTGCGCTTTATTCCTGTGCTTATTGTTTTATTTGTTCTTCTCACAATAGTAGATGGCTTTATCAATAAAACATTTTTATTTAGTCAAAAAAAGATGGTGATAACAGGCCTGCTGTTTTTCTTAATACATATTGCATCTGTTTTTTATAGCGATAATAAAACTTTAGCTTGGTTCGATATCGAAGTCAAGCTTTCCCTTTTCATTTTTCCAATTGTTTTTCTTTTTAAAAATCCTCTGCTATTAAAAAGAAAGAATTGGGTATTGAATAGTTTTGTATTGGGGAGTATCGTTTCATCCATCGCTATGCTTATTATTGCCTTTTTTCGTTTCGATGGCACCAATAGTCAGGTATTTTATTATACCAGCTTTAGTTTGTTTCATCCTTCCTATATGGCGATGTATTTTGTTTTTTCTATATTGATTATTATACAAATAATGGATAAAGATTTGAAGAAATTGAATCATAGGATTATCGGCTATTTAAGCATATTGTTTTTGCTTATTCTTATTTCTTTCTTACAATCGAAGGCCGGAATATTGAGTTCCATAGCTATTTCGCTCTATTATCTAGTCTATTCTTTTCTTCGTTTCAGGACTTTGGTCATGCGTATTTCCTTCTTTATTCTTGCTGTTTCAGTGAGCTTGGTGTTTGCACAAAAGACCAATCGTTTGCAAGCCATGGCTCAGTCTGTCGAAAAAATATCGGAGCAAGGACAAACTACTGGTTCAACAGGTATAAGATATAGTATGTGGAAAGTTGCTGTAGAAGCCATTGGCGAACATTGGCTTTTTGGGGTGGGTTCAGGAGATATCAAACCGATACTCTTTCAGAAATATAAAGTCCAGAAACTCGAAGATGCCATTAAGAACAATTATAATATTCACAACCAATACTTAGAAACCTTTTTAGGGCAAGGACTGATTGGAATTTTCTTACTGTTATACTTGCTTTATTTGGGTATTAGAGAGGCTTTTAGAAAGAAGAAACTTCTTTGGAGCGGTTTTATTATTCTAATAGCACTAAATATGGGGCCTGAATCGATGCTAAACACACAAATGGGAGTTGTTTTTATTGCCTTTTTCTATTATTTCCTTTTCACTATCAATCCCCCCGAATCAGTCCCAATAAAAAAGCTTGACAAGCTAAGTTCGACTATAGATTAGTTTATAGTTTCAGATAATCACCCATCAAGCTTTCAAACGAATATTTTAATATATTTATTTCTTAACCAATTTCCCTCTGTCTGTTTTTCCATTGGTAGATATCATATAGAAATACACCCCTGAACGGAGGTTCTCAATATGGATATTTTCATTGTTTCTAACCCCTTTTTGCGTCATCAAACGGCCTTGCATATCGTAAATTTTTAATTGTGCTTGCTGATAAGCATCGGAGAAATGGATGTTAAAATAATTGTCAACAGGATTTGGAATCAGCTGAACATCTTCAAGAATACTTTCATCAATATAATCGTATTCAAACGCTGAATAGTATATAGTAGAGGTCAGTTCCTCTTGCCAAACATCATCACCCAAGGATTGCTGAACAGAGAAGGTGAGGGGCATAGATATTATCTGATACAGGGCGTTCTCTTCCTTAATAGGCCATAGAACTTCTTCGAAAGGGATATCGGTATTATATGTAAGAATCTGTTTCTCACCGGCCATCCAAAGCATGTCGCCATCGTTCCACTCATAAAAAGTCAGTTGCGAAGTATTTCCTAGATCGTCATATAAAAACTCTTCCTTTTCAACCTCTAGCCATTTATCGGCTTCAATATCCCTATTATAAAATACAGCCTTGCTGCAGTTTCCTTGAGCATTATATGCATATTCAGCTTTCCTGTTTTTTGTAGAAACACCTTCAATCCAGATATCTTGAAGGCGCAATATCAGCTTATTATTGCTGTTGTATGTATAAAGAGCATCAGCGCTGATTATCCACTCATTGCTTTCGGTATTCCAATTGTATTTATCCAGCTCTGTTAATAAGTGGCTATCATTATAGGAATAGGTATATTTTTGAATGGGGCTCCAGCCTTGGGTATTATCTTGCCAAGAATCACTAAGGATCAGTATTCTGTTTCCCCAACTATCATAGTTTATAATATCTCTCCATCTGGGCTTCCAGTTTCCTAAGCCTTGATCCCAAGAATAAAAACGAACTGTTTTTCCCGTTTGCTGGCCATTATATACGGTGATGCGTTTATAAGTTTCCTGCCATTGGTTTGCTATTTCGTCCCAATAATACTCTATTTCAAGAACGACCTGACCAAATATATCATAGGTGGTTTCTGTTTTTCCCCTGCTCTGCCATTCATTATTACTGTTTTCTCTCGAGTATTCAGTACTCAAAACGCAATTTCCTTGCGAATCATAAGAATATATATACTTTCCATCACCATCGTGTTCAGAAAGGAGAATAAGGCTATCAAACCTATGCTTAGTAGTATTTAGCATATTTTTATGTATTCTGTTGGAGGATAGTTTGTGATGGATATCAAAGAGATCTTCTTGAGTATGAAGAAATCCTTTGTCAAAGAAAAAATGCGGTGCTTGCTTGTTTTGAGCAAAGCCGAAAATACTTGCCATCATGAAGAGAGCTAAAAACGTAAATCTTTGTTTCATAATAAAGGGTTTAATTATTAAATTTTTATCTTATTGAAAGCTAATTTATTAAACAAAAATAAACACTTGTTATTATTTAAACAATCTTAACAGCCCTTAGTATTTGTTATGATAATATATCTTAAAATCATTCTGTATATTGAAAAAGGCTTCATTTTCTATATGCTATTGTATGTCAAGATTATATCACTTACAAATTGATTTATATCAATTATGTAGAGATCTAATTAAGTAAAAAATAAGATTATTTATGTTATGGTCGGTTTATATCCATCCCATGATCCAATAATATGTTATGGCAAAATACTCGCGTATAATACTAATTTCAAGGTGTAAACGTGTCCATATTTTATAGCGAAGTGATAATTGGTTTCCAACATTAGGAATATTTCTTGACCCACCAAGATCTTTGGCATTGTATTCGAGCAAGAGCACTTCATTGGCTTTCCCAAAAGAAGCCATCCCGCCAACATTGCTAAAGCCAACTTTTTCGAAAGTCTTAGCAGCCCGATACATATGTGCAGGAGAAGTAATCAACAAGATATCTGGTGAGCTGTTCGGATAAAATCGTTTTCGAATATTTAGGGCTTCCCAACGGGTATTTGTACCCTCGTTTTCGTAAAGTATTCTAGACGAATCTATTCCCCTTAATACCAATTCATCACCCATTCGTTTTACGGAGCTTTCAGTATTTAATGTGTCGCCGGGAAGGGCAATAATGATACGGGCATTGGGAAATTCATGCGCAGCTTTGGCTCCATAATAGCAATGCATGATGGAATTACTGCTAGGCATACCGCTGCCACCTAAAATGACAATAACTTGGGGTTTGCTTTCTAGAGTATTAGCTGATATACCTAAATAATAATGAGCCCAAAAGGGTAGGCTGGTAAAGCTTAAAACAACCATCACAAAAAGCAGGCCTCCTAGAAAGAGTAGGATATGTTTTGTTATCTTTCGAAACCAAAAAGATATAGAAGCGGTAAATATGAACATAGCTTATTGTGTATGGAGCAAAGCTACAAAAAAAGATGGAATAGCTTTTTTTACCATCCATCTTTTATATTAGTCGTCTGTTTTTTCGAAGAGCTCATTTTTACTCGATTTTTCCACTTTATCTCGATTTTTTAATGTTTTAGAAACAGCTGAATAAGGACCAATAATGACTTCATCACCTTCTGCTAAACCTTCTAATATTTCAATGTATTTATTATCTTGGATGCCGGTTTTTACTTCTCTCATTACAGCTTGATTATGTTCAAATAAAAATACATATTCCTTTCTTTCTTCTTCTATTTTTTCCGTAGGGTTTTCTTTGGCCTTTTTTCTTTTTTCGTAAGAATTCTGCCTTCTTCCGGTGGTGTCGTTACGTGTTGTAACAGCAGAGATTGCGATACAAGGAATATCTCTTTTTACTTCGGTTTGTATATCAACTGATGCCGACATGCCCGGGCGGAATGGACTATATCCTTCAGGCTTTCCCTCTACTAAATTGCTATATGAGCTGCTTAGCATTAATATTTTTACATCGAAATTGGTTACTTGATCAGCACTGGTACCTTGAGTATTGGCCGATGTGGCTATTTCTGTTATTATGCCTTTAAATTTCTCTTTTAAATAGGCGTCTACTTCTATAATACATGTATCGTTAATAGAAACTCTAACAATATCGTTTTCGTTAACCTCAACGTGCACTTCCATATTATTTAGGTTGGCAATACGCATTAATTCAGTACCGGCAGAGAATTGTGAAGCTCCTTGTACCCTTTCGCCTTTTTCAACTTTCAATAAAGATACTGTTCCATCTTGAGGAGCAAAGACAGCAGTTCTTGTCAGGTTCTCTTTTGCTTCGCGAAGACTTGCCTGACTGCTTTTTACTTGGTATTCTGCGGATTTTAAACTCTGTTTGGAAGCCGTAAGTCGACTTTCGCTTACGGTATAATTGGCTTTTATTTTTTCGAAATCGGCATCGCTAATAACTTGATTTTTCCATAATTTTTCATTTCTATCATAGTCCAGCTGACTTTGAATAAATTCTGCATTGGCTTGAGCTACTCCGGCTTTGGCATTGGCTACAGAGGCTTTCTGCGAATTTAATGAGGCTTCGGATCTGTCGTATGCAGATTGATATTGCTCAGGATCTATTTTTGCCAGGAGTTGCCCTTGCTTCACCTGATCGCCTTCTTTTACAGTGAGCTCAACAATTTCGCCACTAATAAATGGGCTTACTTTAATATCTTTTTCAGGTTGAATTTTTCCGTTTGCCGTAACGGTTTCAATAATGGTACGCAACTGCACTTCTTCAACACTGACTTTTGTCGTTTTTTCTTCTCCTATCGCTCCTTGTTTTTTTAGGACAACTAAAACAATAAGTGCTACAACAACGGTAACAATAAGAATAATAAGCCATTTTTTCTTCATAATGAGCTATTTTTTTCTATTTATAATGTTAATGGGATACCCATATAAAAATCTAATATTTTGGTTTTGAAAATATAATCGTATTTGGCTCTTAGCAATTCCGATTGTGCTTGTGTCAATTTCATTTTTGCCAAACTATAGTCGATGGAGTTTACCATGCCAATATTGAACTTTTCTTCGGTATATTTAAATGATTCGGTGAGCGATTGTACTGATATTTTGCTGGCATTATATGTTTTATATGCTGCAATAGCATCATGGTATTTTTGTTCAATATTCTTGCGTAATTCGTTTTTGCGTAATTGCAAATCAAATTGGCTGCTGATACTTTGTACTTTAGCTCTGTTTACACTCGAACGTGCTGAATAAGCATTGAAAATAGGAATGCTTAATGATAAGGTTAAATATTCGCCTGTATTGATATCTATTTGATCCCAAAACGGTATTAAATCACCTGAAACAATCTGCCCATTTTCGAATCTGGAATCTCTTTTCCCATCAATATAATTTGTTCCTATTCCACCATTTACCGATAAAGAAGGATAAAGCGCACCACGCGCTATGCTTACCGATCTTTGTGCGCTTAACACATTCATTTCCCCTCGTTTAATTTCAGGCATAATATCAATGGCATTGGCGTATACCTGTTCTGATGGGATGATTTCAAAATCTTCGGAAAGCTCAATGTTTGGTCTATCAATTTCAAAATCTGTTTCAGCTGTTAAGTCTAATATTTGTTTTAGATCTAAATATGATAGGGCTAAATTATTTTCTGCTTTAACCAAATTACTTTCTTCTGTGGCCCCTTGAGCCTGTATTTCCAGCAAATCTCCTTTGGGTAATGTTCCCGCATCTACAAGTTTCGAGGTTCTGTCTATTTGTTGTTTTGTCACTTCCATTTGCTGCATTGCCACACTAAGCATTTCGTGGTTAAACAGTATTTTTAAATATGCTCCTGTTAAAGTCAAAGCAATATTATTCTCCATTTCTTCGGATTGATATTGGCTGGCTTTATAGTCTATTTCGTTTTTCTTAAGGGAGTTCCAATTCTGAAATCCTTTGAATAAATTTAATCTACCACTTAAATTATAGTTATTATTCATGGATTGATTTGAACTATAAAGATTGGTATTTGGATCAATATTTCTTCCCCAGCTATAATTTAAATTAGAAGAAGCATTTGCTGAGGGTGCAAAATTTAATTTGCTTTGAAGTAAATTAATGTCTGCTACCTCTGTTTGTAGTCGGCTTTGCTTTATTTGCAGATTATTCTCTAAGGCATAATTTACGCATTCTTCGAGAGTCCATACTTTTTGCGCTAATACGCTTCCTGCTCCCAGTATAAAAAATGACAAGATTAAAGTTAATACCTGAGGATGTAATATTTTTAAACGCATAATTTTGTTTTTAATTCTGATAAAAGTACGAAACAAATAAAACCCTATTGTTTTTTTAAGCTTTTTTACATCTAAAAGCGTGCCATTTGTTATAAAGCTTCGTTTACGTGCTTTTTCGTTCCTTTCTATGACGAGATATGTCACATCTGGTTACACTTATTGTTCAGTATTGAACAGAATAATGAATAAATAGTGTATAGTTCCTGTTTCATTATAGATAATGGACTTGTTATTTAAGCTGTAGCTGCCTTGGAAAATAATACTAAATTTGCTCCTTATTACAAGCCTATTACAAATCTATTTTTAATATCATACAGCATGCAAAAATCAATAGTATTATTAGCCGGTGGAGGCCCTGCTCCCGGTATTAACACAGTGATTGCCACTGTGGCGAAAGTTTTCCTAAAATCTGGATATAAAATTCTTGGACTTAATGGGGGGTATAAGGCTTTATTTGCCGAAGCACCTGACATTACAATGATTGATTTTGAATTGGCTGATAGAATTCATAAAGAAGGAGGCTCGGCTATTCAAATGAGTCGCTATAAACCTAAGGACAGTGAATTTAGAGCTGATATTTTCATTAAGCATAATGTAAAACTATTGGTTACTATTGGAGGTGACGATACGGCATCAACAGCAAACCGAATAGCTAAATATTTGTCAGAGAAGAATATTAAAATTCAAAATATCCACGTTCCGAAAACGATTGACAATGATTTACCATTACCGGAGGGAACGCCCACATTTGGTTATCATTCGGCAAAAAGCGAAGGCGTTAGAATTGCCACAACAATATATGAGGATGCACGTACCAGTGGGAATTGGTTTATTGTTAGTGCTATGGGTCGTGAAGCCGGTCATTTGGCCTTTGGCATAGGAGCGGCTTGCCATTATCCTATGATTATTATTCCCGAGATGTTTAATAAAACAGAGATCACTCTTGATAAGATTATCCGATTGATTATTTCGTCAATACTGAAAAGAAAACTATTAGGTATTAATTATGGCGTTGTTATAGTGAGCGAAGGTGTTTTCCATAGTATGGGTACCGAAGAAATAGAAAAATCAGGTATTAATTTTACTTATGATGAGCATGGTCATCCGGAATTAGGAAACCTTAGTAAAGCACATATATTCAATATCTTGGTTCAAAAGCGTTTAAAGGAATTAGATATTAAAGTAAAAAGCAGACCGGTAGAAATTGGCTACGAGATTCGTTGTGTTCAACCTGTGGCTTTCGATTTGGTATATTGTGCTAATCTAGGTATGGGCGTGAGAAAGCTTTTCGATTTAGGAATTACCGGAGCTATGGTTACAGCTGACCATAAGGGAGATATATACCCACTATATTTAAAAGATGTTGAAGACGAAGAAGGGAAAATCCGACCTCGTTTGGTGAATATTCATTCCGAGAAATTTAAAATGGTATATCAGGATAATCAGCAATATATTGTTGATGAAGACTATGATACTTCGAGGTATTATATCGAAAACCCTGAAGACTATGATTTCTTTAAAATATTGAATTGGGAAAAAGAGGGGATTTAAAATCTGTTAATTAAACATCATATCGTATAAACGTTCTACCCCTTGCTCAAGTTCAGGAATAGAAACGTATTTACTCTTTCTTAAATACTCTTTCTTATCGAAGAATACCAATAAGGTGGGATTTGAAAAGATGCCGTGTTGAGCTGTCATTTCAGGATATTTTTCTGAATTGATGAAATAAAGTTCCATTTTTGGATAAGCCCGAGCAATCATTTCTTTTACCTTAGGGCGAAGACTAATACAAGGGGCACAATTATCGCTATAAAAATAAGCAATTAGAGCTTCATCATTGGCAATTGCTTCTTCAAGTTGACTTAAATTATTTAATTCGTTATCCATATCCATTTTATTTTGAGCGGCAAAACTAATAAAATTCTTAGTTTTGCATAAACAATTTAAAAAATGGTGGAACAAGAGCAAGAAACTATTAACGAAAACGCTGTAAGACCCGAGGGTTTAACAGTGTTATGTGTACTTAGTTATATTGGATCAGGATTATCGTTGTTTTCTAATTTTCTGATCTTTATTATTTACTCAAGTTTCGTGGAATTTTTTAGCGAAGCCGATTTATCAGAATTTTCCTCATCTTTTGATTCGGATATGCTTTTGACTTTTATCGAATCTTCCGGGAGAATGTATTTTCTCATTAGTGCCGGATTGTATTTATTATCGCTTTCAGGTGTATATTTGATGTGGCATTTGCGTAAAAATGGTATTCACTTTTATGCTATTGCTCAAATTGCCTTGCTATTGTTGCCCCTAATATTTATTAGTAGTAATCTCTCTATTTTACCGGGTCTTATACTTACGGGGGCTTTCATATTAATGTATTCGCGGTATTTAAAACTGATGAAATAATGGCACGAAGCAAACCAATAC
>Ga0256827_10002067_pt1 | contig 12944 bp, 12 predicted proteins | sample CV84metaG_FD_185977 | JGI IMG/M metagenome (GOLD analysis project Ga0256827, IMG submission 185977) | Hydrothermal vent microbial communities from East Pacific Rise, Pacific Ocean - CV84 | ecosystem: Environmental > Aquatic > Marine > Hydrothermal vents | place: Pacific Ocean: East Pacific Rise... | reverse complement strand
AAATCGTGCCGAAGTTCTCATCTTTCCCACCTAATGTTTTTTTCAATTATAGTATTTAAAACTTATGGTGTGGATTGTTAAAATAAAATTTATTTTACATTAATTTTTCCCTTGAACCTTTGATATAAAAATTATAAGATAAATAAATTGGATTTTTTGGATTTTGTAGGTTTGACCATGTCAAACAAAAAATAATTAAAATTTGGAGTTAGATATGGTCACAGCTACTTAATCACATCAAAATCAAACAGAGGGTATAATACGCCAAAAAATTTCATAAAAATTATCAATAAATAATTAAAAAAAGGTCTACCCAATGTTTGAAACCGTTATTGGATTAGAGGTTCACGTTCAACTCAATACTAAAACTAAACTTTTCTGTTCTTGTCCTACAAGTTTTGCAGAGCATCAAAATAGTAATACCTGTCCAACTTGTTTAGCACTTCCTGGTGCATTACCAGTAGTTAATAAAGAAGCAGCAGTAAAAGCGATGAGGTTGGGGTATGCTATTAATGCAAATGTGAACCATAGCTCTAACTTTGATAGAAAGTCTTATTTTTATCCTGATAGCCCATCAGCTTATCAGATTACACAACTACATAAAGCTATTGTGCAAAAAGGAGAAGTTTTTATTGACCTTAAAGATGGGACTCAAAAACGTATTGGGATGACACAAGCACATTTAGAAGCAGATGCAGGTAAGAATATACATGAGGGGAATCACTCTAAAGTTGACCTTAACCGTGCAGGAACACCACTTTTAGAGATTGTTTCTGATCCTGATATGCGAAACTCTTATGAAGCTGTTGCATATTTAAAAAAACTTCACTCTACAGTTAGATATTTAGATATTTCTGATGCCAATATGCAAGAGGGGTCTTTTAGATGTGATGTGAATGTGTCTGTGCGTCCAAAGGGTCAAAAAGAGTTTGGAACACGGGTTGAGATTAAAAATATTAACTCATTTCGTTTTGTAGAGTCAGCTATTGCCTATGAGGTTCAACGCCAAACTGAAGCTTATGAAGATGGTGTTTATGAGCAAGAGGTATTTCAAGAGACAAGACTTTGGAATGTAGATGAGGGTGTAACTAAATCTATGAGAGGTAAAGAGGAGGCTGCCGATTATCGTTATTTCCCAGACCCTGATTTGCGTCCTTTGGTGGTAACTCAAGAGATGATTGATGAGGCTTTGAAAATGCCAGAGCTTCCAGATGCTAAGATTAAGCGTTATGTAGAAGAGTTAAAAGTAAAAAAAGTTGATGCTATGGTGTTGTGTTCTCAAAAAGAGTTAGCATACTTTTTTGAAGCGATACTAGAGACAGGTGCAAGTGCTAAAACTTCGGTTAACTGGCTTACTACAGAGCTTTTGGGTCGATTGAAAAAGACAGAATTTGATATTATAACATCTCCTGTAACCGCATCTAAACTAGGAGAGTTAGTATCTAAAATTGATGATGGAACAATTAGTGGTAAGGGTGCAAAAGATATTTTAGATGTTTTAATGGAAAAAGATGAAGATATTACAGCTCTTATTGACTCTATGGGATTAGCACAGGTGAGTGATGATGGAGCAATATTAGAGATTATTGATTCTATTTTAAATGCAAACCCTGATAAAGTAGAGCAGTTTAAAGGTGGAAAAGATAAGCTATTTGGTTTCTTTGTTGGGCAGACTATGAAAGCTAGTAAGGGTTCGGCAAATCCTCAAAAAGTAAATCAGTTATTAAGAGAGAGATTATCATAATAGTGATTTTACATGGGCAAGAAAGCCCATGTTTTAGTTAAGATCTATTCTATTTAAGTCTATAACGAACACCTGTAAAGAATTTAGTATCCCAATCAGGAGTCTCTACACTATTTCCATTTGTTCCATCTGTTTTAGTTAAAGATAGAGTTGTATCAAATGTTAATCTATTTGCTAAGTAGTATCTAAATCCTGTAGATAGGGAGTTACTTACAACATCATCTCCATGATTGTATTTATCAAATCCAATTGTCCATGAGTTTTCCCAGTCAATTCTGTCTGCTACTTCATATGTATATGTAGCTGTATTTCTAAATTGGAAATCAATTGCTTCATCACTATCAAGTATTTTTGAGAGTGTAGCAGTTTCTCTAAATTGTGATTGGTATCCTACTGGTAGACCATAATCAAACTCTGCATCCGCTGTTGTAGAACCACTTTTCCCGTCATAGTTTGAGAGAATTTGACCAAGACCACCTCGTACTTTCCATCCATGGAATCTTCCTGAAATTTTTTCTAAGTCTATAATTTCATTAATTCTTACAATTCCAAATGTACCTACACTGTCGCTCTCTATAGCACCAGAACTTTTTAATGCTTTTTCCATATTAGTATACCAATATTTTTTATAGTCATTTAGTCCATATTTGCTAATATACTCCTCTTTAAGGTCAATTACTTTTGCTAATGCAATCATCCCTTTATCAGATACAGGTTTCTTTATAATTTTATAGCTTTTTAAATCTTCTACTATTCTAATAGCTACAGCCAATGGTGTTGCATCATACATACGACCATATCCCGCACCTATACCAACTTTTGAAAATAGATCATCAGCTTTATCTGCTGTAAGCTGTTTTCTATATCCTAAATCTCCTGCACCATATAGAAAGATAGTATCATCATTATTTATATATTTATCAAAGCGTCCACTCATAAATGTATCGTAGCTATCTTCTGATTCATCTCCATCTGTTGAACCTTTTGTAAAATCACTATTTGCATTAGCATTAAGTTCCCATGAATATGGTGCTGATGTATGAATAGTTTTATAACTTGCATCAGCATGAGCATTATAACTAGTTTGGTCTTGGTTGCCATCTTCTACAGTTAAAGCACCATTTATATAAGCCTCTTCATAAGTTCCTTCAATTACTTTATAGTCTGTCATCTCTATTGCAGAAGCAGAGTGTGTTAAAAATAATATACTGATTGTTACCATTGATAATTTAAAATTGTTCATTTTTATTACTCCATTGTTTGAATTTTGATAAGTATAGCACTTTAAAATTAAAATATCTGCTAATTTTTTATAAAATTTTATGCTTATAGTTGTAAAATGTGTTAATATTTCTTACACAAAGAGAAAGATTAAAATATATTTGTAAAGATTAATTAAACATAGAGGAATAATAGAATGAAACATATATTTAAACGCGTGGTAGTTGTATTGAATGAGATAGAGAATATAGATAATTTATTAGAGAAAGCTGTAGCTTTTTCTGCAAAACATAAAACTACTTTAGAGGTACTTTTTGTACATGAAGAGCCACTTTTTCAACTTCCAGATTATTTTTTATCTGATGAAAAAATATCTAAAGATAAAGTAGATACAAAGAGAATAAAAAAGAGTATTCAAGAGAAATTAAATCAGTTAAATGTTGATAGAACAGTTTCAATTTTAGTACTACTTGATGATACTCTTAATCATGTGATAGAGTATGGAAAAGATAATAGAGATATTCTTTTTATTACAGCTTATCATGAAGATCTTAATAGTGAGTTGCTTCATAAAACTCCTTATAGTTTCTGGATAGTAAAGAATAGACATAGTAGTTATAAAAATATACTGCTTCCTCTTGATTTAAATAAAAAATCAGCAGAGATTATTAAAGCTACACAACATATTTTCCCTACAGTTCAATTAGGAATGGTTCATGATTATCGTTTTACTTTAGATACATCATTAATGGAAGATGGGCATCTTAAAATTTCTCCTATTGTTAGTAGTATTGATATAGAGGTAAATCAAGAGAAAAAAGAGATACAAAAGGCACTCTTTGAGAGTTATAAAAATGAGTTTAATTTAACAGGAGATTTTATTGAAGAGAAGAGAGGTCTTGAAGAGGATTTAGCATTGTATATAGAGAAGAGTTATGCAGAGTTGATTGTTATGTATCCAGAAGAGGTTGAACTTTTTTTATCTTCTAATCTAATTACCAAACTTCTACATAGAGTTCCAAAAGATTTTTTAGTACTAAACATTTAAAATATTTTAAAGCACAACTCCTTTATAATGAACTATAAAGGAGTTTTTATGTTTAAGGATATTATAGTAAAGTTTGCTTTTCTTATTAATGGCTCATACTCTTATCGAAAAGTAAAAGAGACTGCTTCTAATTTTTTACAAAATCAAGATTATCACTATAAAAAATATTTTGATATTTTTATGATTTCATTGATTATTGTCTCTATTACCATTTTGGTTTATGAAGTAAAACACACTGTCCCTGAGTGGATGGACTTTTTTGACATTTATATAGTTACGGTTATTTTTACAATTGAGTATCTTGCACGTGTTTGGGTTTATAATGATTGGCATCTATTGGTGGTAAAAGAGTATGGTGAATCACAATTTTTAAATCGAAAATTCTCTCTATGGAAACCAACCAAAATTGCATTAAAAGGAAAGTTAGAATATCTATTTTCTCCTACAGCTATTATTGATCTTTTAGCAATTCTTCCTGCTTATCGTCCTCTACGAGTTTTACGTATCTTTGTACTTTTTCGTGTATTTAAATTGTTGCGTTATACTAAAAGTATTAATCAATTTCTTAGTGTCTTATCAAGTAAAAAGTTTGAACTTTTTACTCTTCTTTTTCTCTTATTATTTATTACAATAACAGCAGGAATCGCAATTTATGTATTTGAAGAGCAGAAAAATGGTAATATAAACTCTCTTTTTGATGCACTCTATTGGGCATTAATTACTATATCTACAGTAGGATATGGAGATATCTCACCTGTAACCACTGAGGGTAGAGTAGTTTCGATGGCGATTATTATTACAGGAATTGCGATGATCTCATTTGTAACCTCGGTTATTGTTTCTGCCTTTTCTGAAAAGTTAACAGAGCTAAAAGAAAATAGGATTGTGGAAGAGATAAATAAGAATGAGGAGTTTATGATTATCTGTGGTTATGGTCAGATGACTCGTATGTTTTTAAAACATTATGCCATAGAGTATAAGCGACGATATATAGTGATAGATAATAATAGAGAGAAGGTTGAAGAGGCAATTAAAGAGGGGTATAGTGCTATTCATGAAGATGCAAGTAGGCATGATGTTATTGCTAAATTTAATACTGACTATGCAAAAATTACACTTTTGGCATTAACAGGAAGTGATATTGCCAATATATATATTACTCTAAATGCAAAAGCTTTATCTTCTCACATTAAAGTTATTACAAGGGCTAGTACTGATAAGATTGCAAAAAAGTGTAAACTTGCAGGAGCAGATAGTGTGGTTATGCCAAGCCTTATAGCCAATAGAATGCTTTTTTCAGCTATTACACAGCCTGTTATGTACAAAGCTATCTATGCTATTTTAACAGGTCAACATTTAGCTCAATTAGATGAAATTAATGTGATTTACCATAGAAAATTGGTGGGTAAAAAATTAGATGAATTAAATTTTAAAGAGCATAAACTTCTCTGTATAGGACTTCAGGTTGGACGTTCAGGAGAGTTTATCTTTAATCCACCTATGCGACTTCATCTTCAAGAAGAGGATATTTTGTTAATAATGGGTCGTAAGGTGAGTATTGAACATTTTAAAACACTGTATGAGGAGATAAGATATGTTTAAACAGAAAGCTTTTATGTTTGGATATAGCCAAGAGCGTCTCTTTTTAGCTCATGAATTGGGCTATAAGTTGATGAGTTTTATTATAGTTGTTAATGATAAGGAGGCATATAAAAAAGCGTTAAAAGATGGTTATACTAATGTCAAGCTTTTAGATGTTACAGATGATATAGCACTAGAGAAATTGGAGGTGCAAGAGAATGATTATCTTATTTGTGTGATGGATGATCACTATCTTAATGTTTTTTTAACACTCTCACTTCACGAACTCTTTCCAAAAGCGATAGTTGTAGCACTCTCTGATTCGCCTCATACAACACAGAAGCTAAAAATGGCAGGAGCAAGTAAAATTATAGACCTTTATCAGGTAAGTGCTAATCGTATTCATAATATTTTACATAAACCTGTTGCTACAAAATTGGTTGAGAGGCTTTTGAGTTCAGATGAGGATTTTTCATTTAAAGAGATGGCAATTCCTAGTGGTTCATCACTTGATGGTGTAATGGTTGACGATTTTGATTTTAGTCGACATGGTGTTATTTTGGTAGGAATGATAGATAAACGGTTGAGTAATCAGTTTATATTTATAACTAGTGGTTTAGAGAATCGCTTTGATGTTGGTGATACTATTGTCTGTATAGGATATAATAAAGACTTAGAAAAATTTGAAGATTATATTAAATTATAAAACAGTTGGAGGTTAAATGAAACTAGCAATTATTGGGGCAGGTAAATGGGGACAGGCTCTTTACCATGCCTACAGTCAACAAAATGATGTTAAGATAAATTCACGTAAGCCTAAAGAGATAGAAAATTTTGTCTCTTTAGATGAAGCTTTAGGTTATGAGTATTTGGTATTGGCTATTCCTGCACAAGCTGTACGCTCTTGGATGGAGGATAATTTTGAAGATAGAGGACAGAAAATTTTAGTAGCATCTAAAGGGATAGAGACATCAACAGGAAGTTTTTTAAATGAGGTTTATGGCTCTTTTATTAGTGATGATAGGTTGGCTTTTATCTCTGGTCCCTCTTTTGCAACAGAGGTTCAAAAATCTCTTCCTACAGCTCTGAAAATATCTTCTACTAATCGAGTCTTAGCAGAAATTTATGCTGATGCTTTACCTAGCTTCATAAAAGGTTATATTGATGATGATGTAGTTGGTGCGGAGGTTGCAGGGGCTTATAAAAATGTAATTGCCATTGCAGGTGGGGTTTGTGACGGTTTAGGACTTGGAAATAATGCTCGTGCAGCATTGATTTCACGTGGACTTGTCGAGATGAGTCGCTTTGGTGAATATTTTGGAGCAAAAGCAGAGACTTTTTTATCATTAGGTGGAGCAGGAGATCTTTTTTTAACAGCAAGTTCTCAATTATCTAGAAATTATCGTGTTGGTCTGGGTCTTTCAGTAGGTAAAAGTTTAGATGAAATTTTGGAAGAGTTAGGAGAGGTTGCAGAGGGAATTCCCACAACAAAAGCTCTTTTTAATATTGCTAAAAAAGAGGAGATATATTTGCCTATAGCAAATGAAGTATATAAAATGTTAAATGGAAAAAATCCTTTAGAATCTGTTAATGATTTGTTGCATTCATAGGAGAATTATTGTATAAAAAAATTAGACGAAAGATTAAAAAAGTTTTTAGAGAGCTTCTTCTATATCATAATAACTCTTTGGAATATCGAGCAAAAGTTTTAACATTAGTAGTTGCTGTTAATGGAAAAATTACTAAATGTGAAGAGGAGCTTCTGTACAAAACAGCTTGTGATATTTATGATAATGATGAAGAGCGTTCAGAGATATTAGTAGAGGCAGTTAAAGAGTATTTTGATAAGATTAAAACAGATAATGGATTAGATTTTGAAGATTTAATATTTCAAGTAGAGAAAGAGACTAAAGAGGTAAAACGTTTTGTCTCAAAAATAGATATTGAGACATTATTAAAGTTTCAAAATTGTATAGAAGAAGAAGAGGATATAATATATCAAAAGAGAGTAATTGCTTATTTAGCAGATTTAAAGGAGCAGTATGAGTAGTGGATGGGGATGTCAACATTTAACAAAATTTGAAGAGCATAATGAGTGGTGTAGATTATTAAAACATAAGTGTGACCCAGGTTGTCATGGTTGTGTTTTGTATGGAAGATTTCTATTTTCTCAAGAGAATACACCCTCTAATAAAGCCTATGAACGAAGGGAGAAGAAAAAACGTTCAGATAATCCTTTAGCTTAATCACAGTAACTGTGTTTATATGAATCATATAAACTGTTGACAGAAGAATTGTTGGTGAAAAAAGTGTGAATAAAGCACACTTTTTATGAGTCTCTGTTTGGTTTTATGTTAAAGTTGATAGTACCTATTTAACATGGAGCATTTATATGAAAGAGTACTCATTCTACCTCTTGTGGCTTCCCAAATATTTTGACGAATACTACAGTAGTGATAAGCCTAGTAGTGAAAATTTATTTCTAAAAAATTTAAATATTTTTTTAGAAGATAATAGTTTAATTGAATCGTGTCGATTAGAGATACATGATAAGAGAATACCTTCAAATATAAAGAACCTTAATCCTTTAATTAATCTTTGTCCTGTTACGAATAGTATTGGCTATTGGGGAAAGATAGAGTTTAAATTTAAGAATAGTGAGAGAACTGGTGAACTTGTCTTTAATGAGTTTGGATTTTACTATTTTGAGTTAAAAAATAGTCTTAACGAGGATTGGGATAAGTGTCAAGAGATAGATAAAGAGCTTATTCGTGCATTTTTTGCAAAAGAGAACAGCTATCCTCTCTTGAGTGAAACACAAGAAGATGTTTTAAAAGAGACTTTTTTAAATGACCATCTAAATCATAAAGCATTTAATCAAAAACAGACTAAAGAGAAAGAGGTACGTTTAGAACATTTTATTCTTGAAGCATGTTATGAGGCAAATGAGATTGATGTTGACCTTGCAAGTTTGAATATTCAAAGTAAGATTTTAAAATTACAAGAGTATAAGTACAAAGTTAAGCAAGATGAATATTATGACTTTAAAACATTAAACCAAAAGAGTACAGAAGCCCATATTAGTAATATTTTTAAAAAATCTAATAGTATTGATAATTTAGATGAAAATACTCATAAAAAGATAGTATTGGATTGTTATGAAGAGCAGGCAATTTCTAAGTTTTTAAATACCGTTGTTTCTGCAAAATATTTTGATAGGATTACAAAAAGCATTAAAGAGGTACGTGAAGGATTAACGGGGAAAATTATCTTTATGACACCTCAAGATACCTCTGCTATTGATGATAAATATAAAAACAATCAAGTTTTTCAAAAATGGTCAGAAGAGAAGATAGAGAATTATGTTCAGTTACTTATCTCTAAAAAACCTCTGTTTATGAAGATAGATAATGCTTTAAGAAGTGCATACTATATAGCCATTGGCAATGTAAGTTCTTTGGGACAGATTAATGAGAAAGAGGATATTACTCAATTGCTATATTATAATGAGTGGAAATCACTTTTAGCATATTTCTTGGAGACAACAAAATCATTAAATGATATTCTAAAACTTTATCATTCTAATCGTACTTATAGTGAGCTTGAAGAGATAAAACATTATGAAAGTAATAATCATGATAAAGAGGATATAGATTCTTTAATTAAGAGTAATGAGAATAAACTTGGAATTAGTGAAGACAGTAAATTTTTTATTATGATTTTAGCTATCTTGGCAACAGTACTTTTTGCTTTACCTGATGCAATTAGTTCTATAGGGACTTTTAAAGATTTTTTTGAACAAAATCCAGATAGTGGAGAAGTGTTTAATCTTGGTTGGAGTTCTAATGAAAGTTGGTCAAAAGCTTTTTGTGCGAGTTTGTTTTTTTATGGTGGACTATTTCTCTTTTTTTTATTAATTTTTGGTAGAAAAGTTTTAATGTCATTAAGATATTTAGGAAATAAGTTCTACTATTGGATTATGAGCTTTGCTTATAAATCTAGTGCTACAGCTCCAGATGATTTTGATATTTTAGAGCATCGTAGTAATATGCCAATTAAATCATTTTTTTCTGAAAAAGGCTATTTTGAAAAGATTGTTTTAAACTATCAAGAGCATATTAGTACTCATAGATTTGTTCGTTATATTGAGGGGTTAACAATTGTTCCATCAGAATATTTGGAAGAGAGTGATTTTAATAGACATTATAGTGTTCTACCTGAAATAGTCTCTTTAGAAGGATTAAGGGATAAAAATGAGAGAATTTACAATCATCTAAAAAAACATCGTACTACTAAATTTTCAGTTAATCGTGTTGATAAAGCTAAAATAAAAGTGACTATGAGATATAGAATTAATAGAATTAAAATTAGAGATTTTCTAGAGTATTATGCTAATTTAGATAGTTATATTGAGTTTTATAAAGAGTATTGTTCTTCTAATGGTTTTGATGAGGTTTCTAATACTAATCAACGCTGTCAAAAGATTAACTCTCCTGAAGTTATTAAGAGTTTAACAAAAGATTTTAGAGGGATAGATGCAGAGTTTAGTTTTGTTGGTATTTACTCTTTTTCTTTAATATCAAAGACCTTAGATCATAAACATAATAAACAGTTTGTTTTGTATAAAGACTCTTTTAGGGTTTACTTTCATATTGATAAATATCCTATTGATTATTATAATAAAGAGTTTGATATAAGAAATAAATCAAAAGAGCAAAATATAGATTTAAAGCCTTATGATGCTCTCTCTGAGATGGTTTATTTAGTTTTTTTAGGACGTTTAAAAGGTTTTAATAGAGATATGGGAAGAGAATCATGATTCTTTGATCTTTTTACAGTCTGATATTAAAGGGAGTTCTAAGTTTAAATAGCTAATTTCATCTAAAATAGATTTCCGAAAAGTATCAAGAGGGCTACGAATACTATAGTATGCCCAACGTCCACGTCTATCTACTTTTAGAAATCCACCATCTTTCAAAATTTTTAAGTGTCTAGATGTTCGTGATTGAATCATATTAAAAGCATTTTCTACATCGCAAACACACACTTCACCATTAGTTCTAATAAAATTTAGAATTTTAAGTCGACTTTCATCATTTATAGCACTGATAGTTTGTAGAAAATATTCCATAATTATGGATTTAATACTTTAGATTTTTCTAAAGCTTTCTCTATCTCCTCTTTAGTCATATCACCAGAGAGTTTTAGTTCAACATTGCCATCTTTACCCTCTACCTGCATACCTTTAATCTTCTTTTTTGTTGAGTCACTCATACATGCACATGCACCTGTATTACAATTTTCTACCATTTTGATAATTTGTTGTTTTTTAACTACACCTGTAAAGTTGATTTTTACACCTTCTGTCGTTTTAAATACATTTTTTTGCATGGTTTTTTCCTTTAGTTTTTGGTTTATTATTGGTAATAATTTTTCTTTTATCTCTTGGTATGTTTTTTCAAAATCTTGGTACTCTTTTCCATCAGGATCTTCAAAACCAATATGAATAGTAGGAGTAGGTTTATTAAAAGTAGGGCAACTCTCTTTGGCATGATTACAAACTGTTACTACTAAATCAAAATTAATATCTTTTAGCGTCTCAAGTGTTTTAGAGTGGTAATTATCGTTCCATATGTTATTGGCTTTTAATACTTTTTTAGCATTTGAATTAACTTTGCCACTTGGTGCTACTCCTGAACTGTATGCAGTGGTATTTTGAAGTTTATTATTTACGAGAGCTTCAGCAATAATACTACGACATGAGTTCCCTGTGCAGAGGATTAAGATATTTTTATTCATGGTCATCTCTTTGGTTTTCTATTATTATAGCTTTGTATTCTTATATCAAGATATATTGATATAAGAATATGATAAGGTTTAAAGGAGAAGAGAGCTTAAAAATCCACTAGAAAAAGCCCATTGAAGGTTATATCCACCACAAGGCCCATCTAAATTTAAAACCTCACCACAAAAAAAGAGACCATAAATTTTTTTACTTTGAAGAGTATTTGGATTAATCTCTTTAAGAGAAACTCCACCACGAGTAATCATCGCCATCTTAAAACCATCATGCCCAGTAATTGTTAAAGGAGTCCAAGCCAAAAGCTCAATAAGCTTATCACGAATAACTCCAGAGAGCTTATTTAAGCCTAAAGAGGGGTCAGCTTTAGCTAATTTACAAAGCTCTAAACTAACAGAGGAGGGAAGAAGCGTTTCAAGTAAACTTAAAGTTGTATGAGTATTAAGTTTTTTTATCTCATGTTTAAAATGATTTCTAATCTGCTCTTGATTCATCCCTTTGGTTAGATTAATAAGAATAGGAACTGTATTAAACTTAGAGAGTAGAGGAGTAATATCACGAGAGAAGTCTAAAACTACAGGTCCACGAATTCCATTCTTAGTAAAAATTAAATCTCCCCTAGCAGATAGTTTTTTATACTTTTTAATATCAACTCTCATTTCAACTTTTGCAATTGTATCAGCTCGACAGTTAGTTCCCCAAGATTCTTTAGTTTTTAAAGGCATCATAGCAGGATGAAGAGCTGTAATTTTGTGTCCGACAGATTGAGCCAAACGATACCCATCTCCTTCTGCTCCTAATATAGGGTAACCCATACCACCTGTAGCTACAATAACTTTATCTGCTTTAAAAACTCTATTTTGACTCTTGACACCTATAATCTTAATTCCATTATGCTCTAAAGTATCAACTTTTTGAGAACACAAAATTTTAATTCCTAATCTATCTATTTCTGTCTGAAGAGCTTTAATAATAGTAGAAGAGTTGTGTCCTATAGGAAAAATTCTAAATCCGTCAGGAGCATGAGTCTTAACTCCAATAGAGGTAAAAAATTCTTGAAGTTTATTATGATCAAAAATTTCTAGAGCAGTAGTCATAAAACGTCCTTCACGCCCAAATCTAGCTATAAACTCTTCATTAGAGAGCGTGTTAGTAAGATTGCAACGTCCTCCACCAGTAGCTTTAAGTTTTGCACCAATTTTAGAAAGCTTCTCAAAAAGTAAAACCTTATGACCATTACGTGAAGCAATAATAGAAGCCATGATTCCAGAAGCTCCAGCTCCAATAACAATAATTTTATATGACATATTAATCTTTTTATTGAAATTATAACAGAAAAATATAAGTTACAAAACTACTCAAAAATATTTTATTAAATTTAGAAGTCTTTAATAATACTCTTTTTTATATAAAAAAGAGTATTGTTCGCGTGAAAAAAAAGGAGTCAAATGATACAGATGGCAATTAAATTATCGGTACTTATTCTTATAGTGTTATCACTGGTATTGGGTACACTTTTATCTAATAAAGAGAGAGAAGTAACAGAAATA
>Ga0256827_10002066_pt1 | contig 12944 bp, 19 predicted proteins | sample CV84metaG_FD_185977 | JGI IMG/M metagenome (GOLD analysis project Ga0256827, IMG submission 185977) | Hydrothermal vent microbial communities from East Pacific Rise, Pacific Ocean - CV84 | ecosystem: Environmental > Aquatic > Marine > Hydrothermal vents | place: Pacific Ocean: East Pacific Rise... | reverse complement strand
CGTGAAGCCCTCTTGACCCACTTTATTGCGAGAATTGAGAACAAAGAGCAAGAGATTAACGTCCAACGGCTCGCCAAAGCGATGTCGGGAGCTAGCCCACGAACCTTGCAGACCATTGTTCAAGAGTCTGCTCTTCTTGCCATTGTCAACGAAGAGTTGGTCAATGAAGAGCATCTTATGAAAGCGTTTGAGGTGATTATGATTGGGCAGTCGAACCGAAAGACGACCAAGAACAAAGAGAAAGAGCGTCACATCATCTCCATTCATGAGATTGGTCACTTTTTGGCAAACTTCAAACAGACCCTCAACGAGAACGAGATGGACATGGCAAAAACCGAAGAGCAGATGAAAGTGATTAAAATCTCCTCGGAGAGTATCTCCCGTGCCAATGCTTTGGGGTATGTCTTGAGTGAGTCAGATGACATTCTGCTTCATAGCATCTATGCCCTTGAGAAAGAGGTTCGCATACTCTATGGAGGGGTAGCATCAGAAGAGTTGATATTTGGTAAAGAGAACATCACCACAGGCTCTGCCAATGACATTCAGAAGATTACAGCCATTTTAAATCACCTTTTCATTGAGACTTCGGCATACTCTAGTGCGAAGTTACGACTAAACGACATTGATATGCTCAAAAAAGTTGCCTACAAAGAGATGGAGAGTAAAGCAACAGCGTTGTACAATGAGACCCTAGAGATATTAAAAGAAGAGCAAGAGCTTATTGAACACTTAGCCAATATCTTAATTGAGCGTTGGGTACTCTCAAAAGAGGAAATTTTTGAAGAGATAGTAAAATATAGAGAGAAGATAGAGGAGTAGTTATGTACCGAGATGATGATAAGTTATGTTTTTCATCAGAAGAAGAGAAAGAGATGCTACAACAGCAAGCCAAAATGGCTGCCATGGGGGAGATGATTGGAAACATTGCTCACCAATGGCGACAACCACTCAACGCGTTGAGTGCTTTAAATGTTGGGTTAGGCATGAAATATAAACGAGGCAGACTCAACGATGAAGAGATGCAAAAGTTTAAAGAGAAGTCCAATAAGATTATTCAAAATATGAGCAATACCATTGATGACTTTAAAAATTTTTTCAAACCTGACAAGGTCAAAAAAGCGTTTAGACTCAACAGTGCCATAAATGGCTCTCTTCGTTTCGTCTCAGACTCTTACAAACAACACAACATTACCATTGAACGCTCCCTTCAAGTTGACATCACGTTAAACTCCTACAAAAATGAACTGATGCAAGTACTACTTAATATTTTAAACAACTCAAAAGATGCTTTTATCGAGAACAACATTTCTACCCCTAAGGTATCTATTACTACTAAAGAAGATGCGTACAAACTCATGATAAGTATCCAAGACAATGCTGGTGGTGTAAAAGAGGAGATATTGAACAAAATTTATGACCCCTACTTTACGACCAAATTTAAGAGCCATGGCACAGGTATTGGGTTGTATATGTCTAAAATGATTATTGAAGAGTCTATGGGGGGGTCGATGCTCAGCAAAAATAAAAATGATGGTCTCTTAACAACGATTATTCTCAATAAAGAGACCAAGGATTGGAGCTATAATATTTAATAAAACTCTTTTAAAAATTTATCACGTATCTTTTCAAATTCGTTATAGTTCTCTTTACTGCACCCATCTGAAATGGCAAACTTATTTAAAATCTTTAAATACTGCATCATCTGAAAAAGGTTACCATTAAGCTCTTCTCGAATGTAGTGTACCTTCTCATCAATGGTTAATGTGTTGTTCTCTATCTCCTCACGAATACGCTCAAACTCCTCTTTGTCTAAATTGAAGTTTTTCTCAAAAAGGGAACAGACCTCTTCGGCGTTACTGTTTTTAATATCGACAATGCTACAGATTAATGTGGCAGAGGTGACTTTGAACTTATCTTCATCTTGAATACGCTCTTGTTGCTCAATTAGTTCTAAAATATTTTTAAGATTCTTTTCAACCATCACCCTACCCTCTACTTTCTGCTTCTGTTCGGGAGACTTCTAACTCCAGTGCCATATAGTTTAAAGAGTTAAAGAACTGCTCCTCATCCAAAGGTTTTAAAATGTAGGTTGCCACACCAATCTCGGCAGCTCTTTTGATGTAGCTCGATTGGCTAAAGGCTGTAAATAGGGCAATAGGCTGTTCTGGGTTAATCTTTTTAATCGCTTCTGACATCTCTAATCCATCCATATTGGGCATGGCGATGTCACTTAAAACAATGTCAGGCTTTTTTTCATTGTAGAGTGATAAGCCCTCTTGCCCATCACTCGCAACAAAAACCTCTTTACATTCTGTCTCCAAAATCTCCTTAATTAACTCGCGTGTTGTCTCCTCATCCTCTACATAAAGAATACTATAATTTTGTAACCTCATCTCCATTCCCTTTTAAAAAGATTTCTAGAGATTCATTCTATCTAAAAATCACTAAGATAAATATTATTAAATAATTTCACATAGTGATTCTATAACATCTTAACTCTTTTTAGGTATGGTAATGGTTAACACACCATTGCTGTAGTCACTCTTATAATGCTCTCCATCAGCATCTTTGGGCAGTGTCATTCCTCGTTGAATAACACCCACACGACGCTCTTGTTGAATGATTTTATCACCCTCTTTTTTCTCTTTACTCTCTTCTCTTTTGGCTCTCACTGAGAGGTAATTACCTTTTATATCTATCTTAATACTTTTATCATCCATACCAGCTAAATCCATCTTTAGCTCATAGTTTTTATCTTTATCTACCAAGTCGGTGTTGGGCGTAGCTCCAAAACCACTACTAAAATGGCTCTTAAAGCGTGGGCTTATCATTTTGTCGTTGAAGAAGTCTTGATTAAACTCCTCCATAATCCTGTTCATCTGCTCCTGCATTTTTTGAAAATGTTTAAATGCTGGGTCATTAAAAAAGGGGTCAATGCTCTTGGTTGCATTGCTATCAGCTCCCATCACTGCCATTGGTAATAGCGTGGTTAAAAGAGCTGTTTTTAAAATTCTATTCTTCATACTCAGCTCCTTACTTGCTATTTTATCTCAATTTTTTTACTGGTGTCTACCAACTCTTTTTTAGGAATACTCACTTCTAAAATTCCCACCTCAAAAGATGCTTCTATCTTATTGGTATCAACTCTTTTTGGTAGAGTAAAGGCTCTAGAGAATTTACCATATTGACACTCAACTTTTCGGTACTGCTCTTCAAGTTCTTCTTTAATAACTCTCTCACCTGAGACAGTTAAAACATCACCATCGACCTGAATGTCAACATTCTCTTTTAGAACCCCAGGGAGTTCCACTTCAATGTGGTAAGTCTTCTCAGTCTCTCTAATGTTAATGTTGGGGACATAGTCCACAATGGTTTGTTCTGCTGGCTCTGATGTCTGCTCTTCTACAGAGTTAATAATGGCATTGACAATGTCAAACCCTTTTCTAATATCGTTAAATGGTGCATACTGTTTTACTAACATTTTATATCCTTAAAAATTATTTTTTTAACCTATTGGCTAAAACATGAGAGAAGTATAATCTAAAGGGAAGCAAAACAAATGCCACTTAAGTAGCATTTGTAGTTTTTTACACATTAACGGGTACGTTCAATCTTATCAGCCTTATTAACATAGGCTTTCCTAATGGTAAAATAGAGATTTGAGAAGTACTCTACCAACACCACACTAATACCTGAGGCAATCACCACATTGTAGTCTAGTGTGGTCTCCAAAGCTAACACCACAGCTGTAAACGGCAGTTTCATAATCACCCCCATAAAGATAGAAGCCCCAATAGCAGCAAAGTAAAAAGGCTCTATATTAAATATATAATAGGTACTCAGTAACTCCTCAAACCCATATCCAATTAATGCCCCAATACTCATAAGAGGCAGAAAGACTCCTCCTACAGCATTGGAGTAGATGGCAACTGTTGTCCCGATGATACGCAAGAAGATAATGGTAAAGATAAGCATCAGAGGAATATGATTTCCTTGGTTCATGAGCATCACCACCATCTCTTTACCTGAGAAGGCAGCTTGTGGTTCTAAGAGTAAAATAGTCCCAATCACACCTCCTCCCAAAAGGGCAAAAATATGGTTACGATAGTTATGAAACTTCTTAAAGACATTAATGTCAATAATATGCAAAACTTTCTTCTTTAAAAAAAGATAGAAGTAGATAAACGCTGTAATAAAGGGGATAAAAAAGAGATTGGCAACAATATAGTCATTGTTAAGAGTTCGTCCTGCTGAGTGAAAAAAGGTGATAGGCTCTAAGTAATTCGCTGTAATGGCAAAAGCAATCACTGAGGCTAAAATGAGATAGGTGACATACTGTTTAATGAACTGATAAGCGATATTCTCAATGGCAAAGGCAATCCCCGTCAACGGCGAGACAAAAATGGCAGCCACCCCAGCACTCGCCCCCACGGAAATCATCATCTTAATAAGCATAGTAGGGAGTTTAAAGAGTCGGTGTATCTGGTAGGCAATCATCGCTCCAATACTGGCACTAGGTCCCTCTGTTCCTACGGTAAATCCACTAGAGAGAGAAAGGGCTGAGGCGATGACCTTTAAAAAGAGAGTTTTTACCTTTAAAATCATCTTGTTCTCAGCAATAGACTCAGCAATTTCACCCACACCATACTCTTTAATATTGGCATCTTTAGAGGCTAAATAGTTAACAAAAAAGATAGCTATGGTTGGCACAAGATAAAGATACCAAGTAGGAAGGGTAGGAATGGTCTTTAAGGGGTCACCCATAAAGATAAAATAAGTCATAAAGACAATAAGAAGTTCATAAAATGTAATGAAAAAACCTGTAATGAGTCCCGTTAATATGGTTGCAAGTATAAGTTTACCTATCATCCTCTATTTCCCAATTTTAAGATGTTGTGCTACTGACCATTCTATCAAAATGAGATTAGAAATTTGTGAGATTGAACCAATTTATACAGAAGATATTTTTTTTTAATTTAAAAGTAACTGCTCAGAATCCTCTAAAAGTTTTTTAACATCTTTAACATAGATATTTTTACGCTGATTCTCAATCACATTCTCTGCTTCTAACTCTTTCAGGTGACGCTCTACCACATTTCGTACAGTTCCTAAAAGCTTGGCTATCTCTGTTTTAGAGAGGTTTTGAAGCAGTTGATAGTAGTGGTCGTCGTTAGGGTTCATGTTTTGTAACAGTAGCTTAGAGAGACGCTCTGAGGTAGAGTAGAGTGACAAGTCCGATGCCAACTCTTCGGCATGACGCATTTGAGAGGCAATATAAGGGAAAAAATGACGATTAAACTGTTCATTGCTCTTGAGCCACTCACGAACTTTCTCTATGGGAAGTTGAAGCACATCACTTGGTTCTAGAACTTCAAAAAGCACATCATGAGGTTTACCATCTAACAGAACCAAAGTATCAAACATATCTCCTGCACGATAGACAAATAGCGTCTGCTCTTTAGCATTTTCTAAATTCATCTGAAAACTTTTAATTTTACCCTTAAGGACGATATAGAAATATTTTGACAACTCTCCATCTAAGAAAGGAGTCTCTTTCTTTTTAAATGAAACAACTTGACCGTACTCTAAAAACTGATCTTCAAAACTCTGGTCTAACTCTTTAAAAACTTCTATACCATAGTGTTTCATGCTCTTTTTTCTCCTTAAGTCTAAATTTTTATGATGACATCATACAGTAAAACAACATAAATCTCCAATACTTGACATATGACCAAAAAAGTGATATATTTGACTATTAAGGAGATAAAATGAAATTAACAGATGAACCAACCATGCATCAAATTGATGACTATGACAACAATGAAACCCCTGAAAAACGTAGACTGGTAAGGCTTATTATTGTAGGTCTCCTAGTTGTTTCAGCGATTTATGGAACTATTAAGTTTCAAAATAATACTGTTAACGACTACATCGGAACAGCTGAGTCCCCTGGCATTACCATAACACGCCACTAACCCTAACTCTATGAAGAACGCTGATGCATTAACTTCATAGAGATTTTTCTACCTCTATCAACTTTTTAACCCCATTATATAGGTCGCTTAATGCTTCTATCTCAGTAATTCCTAAACGGCGACGATTAGAGATGTCAAAAACACCCCCTTCACTTTGCGAATGCTCTCCATGAATACCTCGTATTTGCAGATGATACTGCTCCGTAATCGCTTTAAATTGTTCGTCAGTTTGTGCCAGTTTTGGCAATTTAATATGCACACTCGCTCGCATGGCTGTCCCCAAATTGGTAGGGCAAGAGCTAATGTAGCCTAAATGCTCAGAGTAAGCAAAGCTAATCTCTTTTTCTAACTGCTCTATGGCTAACACTAAACGTTGAAAGACCTCTAAAATATTGCCCCCTTGTTGCATGGAGATAATACGCAGTTGGTCCTCTTCGTTGAGCCAAACCAAAAAGGTTTTGGCATGGTTATGAAAAATTCCCCGTCCTTCTGACCAGTCACGGTTTAACCCTGCTGACTCTAAAAAACGGTCACCCTCTTTAAACAAAAAGTGATCTTTAATAAGTTGCTCTTGTACTTGGCTACTCATGTTGTAAAGAGGAAAGTACTCCCCTGCTAACTCATCTGTGAGTTTTTTAAGTGCTAGGACTACTAAGCTTTCTACCTCATCACGTTGGGCTTTAGAGATAATGGTTCCTAAAGGAAATCCCTTAAGGTTTCGTCCTACACGAATACGTGTGGAGAGAATAAACTCCTTTTTAGGGTCAAGGTTGGGGAAATTTAATGTTTCAGAGTTTAGATTACTGATATGTTTATCCGATTGAGTAAACCCATGATACGCTTCAATAATAGGATTAAAAAGAGGAGCAAAAAGGCTGTAAGACTCTTCGTCTCCAGCATAAACCCCAATGCCAGAGTCTACATTTTCAACACCAGAACGTATGGCGTGAGCTAAAGTAAAGCCATTAGAGGTTATTGTATCTTTTAGGGTTTCAAAAATTTCATTGGTTAAGTATTTGGAAAGAAGAGAGTTAGACTCTCTTGGAAAGGTAGGTTGTATCATTGTTGCACTTTTTTTAAGTATTATACACTATTGCTTAAAAAACATTCCTATGCTGCGTCAGCTTCTAAACTTTCGTGAATATCATTCACCTCAGTGTGGGCAATGCCTAAACGGTTGGCTAACATTTGTAAATACTCTCGTTCAGCATCCGTGTCAAGGTCAATGGCAAAAAGGCTCATATAGTAGACCTGTTGCTCCATGCCCACTGGAATCTCTTTTACAAACTCTTCAAAATTCATTGGCTTAGTTAACTCATTTTCCACAAATATCTTCTCAATATTTGACATATCCCCCATAAACTCTATCACTTTTTTCTGTTCAGCTCTATCAATTACCCCATCAGCTTTGGATGCATTGACCATCGCTTTAAGTAAAATATAGACCTCTTCACGAGAGTTTAGTTCATCTAAATCTTTATTGACTATTTTAGAAATCAATGCTTTTATGGTACTCTCTTTATAAAAAATTTCATTCCCCATAAACTTTGAAAAGAGGGTATCCAATCTTTCTATTAACTTCATATTCAATCCTTATACTAATATATATATTTAAATCTATTCTAACACATAAAGATTAAATTTTCATTGATTTTTAGTTTTTTATCTTAAGTTTTTCTGAATAAACCATTTAAACTCCCCAACCATTGTCACAACGTCATTTACATCCCTAATCTCCACCCTTACCAAGATGGTAGCACGACCTCTTTTCGTGAACTGTTCTACAAACTTACTTTTTACCTCTTCATCCATGCTTGCCTTGGCTGTTAAGGTGGTTACAGCAGGTGCTTTATAGCTAACATTTGAGCTACGAAGCAAGGGAATTACCTCTCCTATATCAGGAAATTCTGTTTGTAAAAAGAGTCCACTCTGCGTCTCTGCCAAAGCAAACTGTGCTGAAGCGTGAAGCGTACCAATGTGATTTTCCAACTTTTTAGAGGGGGTTAAATACAAACTACTCTTCTCTTGTTCAATACCAAGATGTTCCACAAAAGGGATGGTTGTTACCGTCATCTAATTCCCTTCTATTTTTCACTATAGGTGGTTAAAATTCGCCCATTTTTCAAAAGTGTTGCTCCATGTTCTATCGCATCAAAAACATCCTTTTGACTCCACCCCATCTCATAGAGCTTCTCAAAGTCACCTCTTACAACTTTTTTACTCTCATAAATCGCACGAACAGCGTGGTTGGCTAACGCTTGATGCTTTGCATCTAAAGGCAGAGCTATCACCTCTTTAACCACAGCATTGAGTTGCTCTTGGGTATACTCTTTTGCCAGTAGAAACTTGGTATTGTACGCTTTACAATAGGCATACTCCTCTCTAAAAGCGATATGTAAACGAAGAAATCCAAAAAAATCAGGATTGATATTGGGGTGTTTCACAATACGCATCACCATCTTTAAAAACTCTTCTAAATACGCCACTTCGATATTTCCTAAAAACTCCATTTGTGGGGGAACTTCTCCATAGAGTGCTTTGACTCTTCTTAATAGCTTATTCACCTGCTCAGCTTGTGCTTCATTTTTACTAACCATAAACATTGAGTATCCTTTTTTTAAATTAGACCAATTAGTCTAGTAACAGTGTAGAGCAATTCTGCTTAAATTAGACTAAATAGTCTAATTTTCGTAACACTTCAGTAGTTCTAAAATATAGTTACTCTGATGAAGAAAATTTTGAGAAGAGGAGAGTGAGGGAGAGAGGGAGAGCATCCCCCAAATGGCATTGAGCATAAAGTCAGAAAAGGTGTGAATATTTAAGCTATCACAATACTCACCTCTCTCTATGCCTGTTAAGAGCATCGAAGCGATGCCCTCTCTCATCTCGGTAGCTTTGGTACTTAACAGTGTATCAAACTCTCGGTCTGTCGCCGACAACTCAACCATAAGTCTATAGAGTGGGCAACCATAAGTGACCAACATTCTATTTTTACTCACCATCAAAAATGTAGCCCGAAAACTTTGGGTAACACCCTGCTCCTCTTTGAGTTCATAACTAAAAAAAATATCCATTTTGGGAAAAAGTCGCTCCTTAACCATGGCAAGCACCAACTCTTTTTTAGACTTAAAGTGATGATACATCGACCCTTTTGTCACTTTCGCTTTTTTTAAAATGGTATCGACAGAGGTTGCCGTATAGCCATGGACATAGACCTCATCAAAGGTAAAATCAAGCAGTTTTTCTCGTGTGAGTTGTTTTTTATTCATGGTGGTATTATACTTACTTTAAACTAAATTAACATTCTTGTTTTTTAACCTCAACCTTTATCTAGACTCATTTTTTCTTATTTTCCTCTACTCTCAATACATCATCTCAATCAACTCCATAGACAAAGCACCCACATCATTAGGTTCATTATCATAAAAAGAGGATTGACGAGAGAGAATAATAATACCATTTTTTACACTTAAAGTTGTTATAATCATTTTCGATTTAATACAAAGGGAAAATGATGTCAAAAACAATACAGCTCATAACACTCTCTACTCTGCTTATGTTTACAGGGTGTGGTTCTAAAAATGTCTCTCATAATGTAGCTCCTACAATTTACCAAAACAGTGCTACTTATGGTTCCCCCTCTATAGATGAGGTTGCATCAGCACCACTACCAGCTAAACGTATTGTTACCCAAAGAGCCAATATTTCGGTAGATGTTGAGAATATCAATCAAGCGAAAGATGCTCTTCTTATCTTGATTGAGAAACATGGTGGGCATATTGTTACTGCCAATCTTTATGAGAAACGCTACAACGCTTCAGCTAAAGTCCCCTCTACAAAATTGATGGAGACATTAAATGAGATTGCAACACTTGGAGAGAAAACTGCCCAATCTATCTCTCAAAATGATGTGACAACTCAGTTTGTGGACAATGAAGCACGACTTAAAAACCTTCTGCTCTTTCGGGACAAGATGAAAGCTCTTTTAAACAGAACAAGCAACATAGAGGAGATAGTCAAAATAGAGAGAGAACTTCGACGAGTACAGACAGAAATAGACTCCATAGAGGGACGACAAAAGTACCTAAAAGATGCTATTGCTCTTACTCCTATTGGTATCAACTTCAAAGAGAAGAGAGTCTATGGACCTCTAGGTTACATTGCTCATGGTATCTGGTGGGTTACTAAGAAGTTGTTTATTATTAAGTAGAGGGTTATCTCTACTTCTCAAAAAATCGACTCAGTATCTCATCATACTCGGCATAGTTAGAGATACTGTTATGCCCTGCCCCCTCTATCACTTCTACTGCTACCTCATCTTTCGGTAGAGTGTTTGCCAACGCATAACTGTGTGGGTTGGGTATCAGCTCATCATTTTCTGCCATGACAATGAGCATACTATTAACCTTTCGATGCTTTAAGTACGCTACGGAGTCATAGTTATCTTTTAAAATAAGCCCAATAGGATAGATGGGGTACATCATCTGAGCCACGTTTTTTAAAGAGTCAAAAGGGGTTACCAATACCAACTTTTCAACCTCTCTTTTTGAAGCCAGATAAGAGGCAACCCCTGAACCCAAGCTTCGTCCTATAAGGCTTATGGTTTGATGCTCTTTTGTAATATGGTCATAGCTATTTGCATTTTTATTCCTTTTTAAATCTTATTCCTATTATGACAAAATTAAATGAGAAAAAAGTGAGAAAGATTATTTTGCTATAATAAACCCAAAAAGAGAAATAAATGAAACCAACCTACCACAAAATACTCCTACTCATTTTCACCTCGTTTCTTGTAGGATGTGTCACAAACTCCCCCGTTCAATCGACTCAAACAACCAGTTTGTCACACAACAGTGGCAATATGAAATTTTACCCCTATAAATCAGGTATTTTAAAATTTAAAAAAAACAATCGTTCACTAACATGGGATGCGTGGGGAAAACGAACGTATGAGACCAATCGGAATGAAGCCATTGTTATTAACAATGGCTCAGAATATCGCATTGACCATGACCATAAACAGATAAAAAAAACCCGAAATCTCATTTTAGATTGGCTCATTGTAGCAGACCAAGATTTGCACAGCTATTATGTTAGCAAAGAGGCTAGAGGTGCCATGGTCAATATGCACAAAACAGAAATGGTTGCAGGGGTAAAATGTAATATTTGGCTAGACAATGTACCTCACCCATCAAATAGATACTGTCTCTATGACAATAGAATTCTCTTAAAGCATCAAGTCTACAATAACAAAAGATGGAGTGTAAGAAAAGAGGCTTCTTTTGCAAATTTTAACAGCTCCATAGACCAAAACCTCTTCACAAAACTACCAAGTTATCCTGTAAAAAACTTGACTAAATACAACAATGATGAAGCATTACACGCACGTATGAGAAATTCTTCTTCTGAGTATAAAAATGCTTTACAAATAGCTAATAGAATGAAAGCTCTAGGAGTTAAAAGAGAAAAAGATGTAAAAAGATACGCACGAGACCATAAAGGGATAATAGAACTTTATAATAATCATCGTATTGGAAATGGTGTATATTATCCTAAGTACTAAATGACTATTTTAGCATGGTTGCTATTATGGAGAGACCCATATATAGATAGGAAGTTTTTACGATTCTGTGAAGACTATCTTTTGGTCAAACACCCCAACTCCCAATACCGATTCCCATTAAACTCAAACTCTTGAATAATATCAAGCCCAAGTTTTCGGTGGTGGGCTTGGAAAGAGCATGGGTTTATCTGATTTACAAAGGTTATCAAGATAGGATAACGCTTTGCCATCTCTTTTAGTGCAAAGTCAAATATATTTTGTAAAACCTCTGTTCCTCGGACTGATTTATCTATGCAGATAGGTCCATATTGGTATGAATTTTTGGTCGTGAGCTTATCCCCTTTATACTCTAAGTTTGGTAAGTCATTTATCATGTGTTGAAACATCGCCCACTTCGACCAAAACTCCCAAGAAGCAGACATCACATACGCCAAGACCTCATCACCCTCTTTTGCGACAAAAAGCCCCTGCTCTTGCTCTATAAGCTCTGTTAACTCCTCTTTGGTAAAAGATGTGGTCACAAAACCATCTTTTTTATCTTCCTCTTTTATGCTGTCTATCTGATATTTAGCATGTAGTTTTAGTATTGCTTCTATGTCACTAAGTTCGGCTATTTTGTATTGCATTGTTGACTCCTTTGATTTTTCATTATTTTAACAGTTGCTCTATCCATCTTCGTTCCTCTCGCCTCTAAACTACCAATTATCATCTCAAATCGCTCCTCATTTAGATGTTGACCAAATTTAAATTTACAAGATATATCATCAGCAATTAGTTTATAAACAGCTGTTGCTTTGAGCGATTTATCATAGACTTCATCACTAAAAGGTTGGTAGCCCCCTTTGGGTTGGTGCTTCTGCATCATCACCTCAAACATTTTTCCTTTCTCTTCTCTACTCTCGACCATCTCCACAATACCATTCATACTCACCGACTTAAAAAACTGTGTCGCAGGACAAGCCAAATCGTCATTACTGCTAAAATCTGAATCAATAAGTGAATAGTTCTCAACCACCGAAAAAGAGACGTTTGGATTTTGAGTCAACATCTTCATCTTCTTGTTTTTTAACGCACCATGAAAATAGATGCCATCTTCTATACGCACAAAATTTAGAGGGACAGCATAAGGGGTATTGTCTACACTTAGGGCAAAAGTTCCATACTCTGCTTTGTCTAGAATTTCATTGATTATAGATTTATCTTCTATTTTGAAATGTGGGTTCATTGTTTCTCCTATCTATTAACGAGGCTAAAGCCGTCGATTCCCTATATGCAAGTCGTATTTTTGGAATCGGCGTGTTTACACCCGAATCATTTTAACTTTTGTGCTATTATATAACTCAAAGTGTAACTATGTAAAGATACAAAATATTTTTATTTTATGGGGACAAAAAATGAGCGAATAT
>Ga0256827_10002065_pt1 | contig 12949 bp, 10 predicted proteins | sample CV84metaG_FD_185977 | JGI IMG/M metagenome (GOLD analysis project Ga0256827, IMG submission 185977) | Hydrothermal vent microbial communities from East Pacific Rise, Pacific Ocean - CV84 | ecosystem: Environmental > Aquatic > Marine > Hydrothermal vents | place: Pacific Ocean: East Pacific Rise... | reverse complement strand
TTTTAAAGATAATTGTAACTGATGTTGTTTATGTACGTATAGTTAATGTAAATGTACAAAGACTTATTTAAGCAATATTTAGTTTCAGAAAAAAGGTTTTCTACACATACGGTAGAAGCTTATCTCAATGATATTAAACAATATCTAGATTTTTGCGAAGAAAATTCAGCAAACTCATTAACAGCAGATCACAAAATTATTAGAAATTGGATTGTATCGATGCTTAAATCGAAATACTCTACAAGAAGTGTAAACAGAAAAATTTCATCTGTTAAAACTTATTATAAATTTTTAAAAAGGTCAGAATTAATAAAAATAGACCCATCGCAAAAAATCAACTTAGTTAAAAACGATAAGAAATTACCACATTTTGTAGAAGCTGAAAATATGGATTTTTTATTAGATGAGGTTGAATTCCCTGATAATTATGAAGGATTAAGAGATAAGTTGATAATTAATTTGCTGTATTATACTGGAATGAGACGTTCTGAGTTAATAAATTTAAAAGTTTCTGATATTGATATTGCAGGAAAGAAAGTAAAAGTATTAGGAAAGAGGAATAAAGAAAGATTAATTCCATTAACAAAAGAGATGTTATATATATATAATGTATATATCGAAAAAAGAAATGAATTATTTATTGGTTCTGAAGATTACGTTTTTTTAACAAAAAAAGGAAAAAAATTATATCCAAAGTCCGTATATTACACCGTAAATAAATATTTAAATTTAGTAACCAAAATTGATAAAAGAAGTCCGCATGTATTAAGGCATAGTTTTGCAACGCATTTGTTAAATAATGGTGCCGATATTAATGCGGTTAAGGAATTATTAGGACATGCAAATTTATCTGCAACACAGATTTATACGCATAATACATTTGAGAAATTAAAACGAGTTTATAAACAAGCTCATCCCAGAGCATAAATAATTGGAGGGTTTAATATGAAAATTAACATTAATTCAATTCACTTTGATAGTGATAAAAAATTAGAAGATTTTATAGAAAAGAAGATTTCTAAGGTTGTAGAACGTCATAACGATATAACTTCAGTAGGAGTTATTCTGAAGTTAGATAATGTGTCTAATGATGAAAATAAGATAACAGAAATAAAAGTAGACCTTAAAGGAAAAGAAGTTTTTGTAAAAAAACAATCACGAACTTTTGAAGAAGCTGCAGATATTGCAGTTGAAGCATTAAGGAGGCAATTGAAGAAATATAAAGAAAAAAGGCAGTAACCCCTTGTGTTACTGCCTTTAACTTTTTTATTGATGATTGCATATTAATATGTATTTACTTGTAAAAATTAAGTAAAAAAATTAAAAATAAAAAAGTTATATTTTAGTTTTGTATTACAATAAATATTTCATACATTTGCGAACATTTTCAGAATGAGCTCTGAAGATGTTCTTTTTTTATGCCGATGTAGCTCAGTTGGTCAGAGCAGCTGATTTGTAATCAGCAGGTCGTGGGTTCGAATCCCTCCATCGGCTCGTGTTCTTATAAATTTTGATAGAAATATCAAAGAAAGTATTGGGAAGGTACCGAAGCGGTCAAACGGGGCAGACTGTAAATCTGTTGGCTCAGCCTTCGTAGGTTCGAATCCTGCCCTTCCCACTTTTATTGATAGAGTCATATACTCTCTCGGCATTAGCCGATGTAGCTCAGGGGTAGAGCGTTTCCTTGGTAAGGAAGAGGTCATGGGTTCAATTCCCATCATTGGCTCTAAATAAAAATTGTGAATAATTATAAAATAATAATTGAATTTTAAACAGCTTAGCTATGGCAAAAGAAAAATTTGACAGGTCGAAACCACACGTTAATATTGGAACAATTGGACACGTTGATCATGGTAAGACTACATTGACAACTGCTATTACAACAGTATTAGCAGAAAAGGGATTATGTGAATTAGCATCATTCGATTCTATCGATAATGCTCCTGAAGAAAAAGAAAGAGGTATAACTATTAATACAGCTCACGTTGAGTATGCTACAGAAAATCGTCATTATGCTCATGTTGACTGTCCAGGTCACGCAGATTACGTTAAAAACATGGTAACTGGTGCTGCTCAAATGGACGGTGCTATTATCGTTGTTGCTGCAACTGATGGTCCAATGCCTCAGACTCGTGAACATATCTTACTTGCAAAACAAGTAAACGTACCTCGTTTGGTAGTTTTCTTGAACAAAGTAGATATGGTTGATGACGAAGAGATGTTAGAATTAGTAGAAATGGAAGTTCGTGAACTTTTAGATTTCTATGATTTTGATGGTGATAATACTCCAGTAATTTTAGGTTCTGCATTAGGTGGATTAAACAACGATCCAAAATGGGTAGGTAAAATTATGGAATTAATGGATGCTGTTGATTCATGGATTGAACTTCCTCCTCGTGATGTTGAAAAACCATTCTTAATGCCTGTTGAGGACGTATTCTCAATTACTGGTCGTGGTACAGTTGCTACTGGTAGAATTGAAACTGGTGTTGTTAATACTGGAGACGAAATACACATGATAGGTTTAGGTGCAGAAGGTAAAAAAACTGTATGTACTGGAGTAGAAATGTTCCGTAAGATTCTTGATAGAGGTGAAGCAGGTGATAACGTAGGTTTATTACTTCGTGGTGTTGATAAGAATGAGATCAAAAGAGGAATGGTACTTGCTCAACCAGGTACAATCACACCTCATACTAAATTCAAAGCAGAGGTTTATGTATTGAAAAAAGAAGAAGGTGGTCGTCACACTCCTTTCCATAATAATTACCGTCCACAATTCTATTTACGTACATTAGACGTAACTGGTGAGATTCAACTACCAGAAGGAATTGAAATGGTAATGCCTGGTGATAACGTAACAATCACAGTAGAATTAATTACTCCGGTTGCTATTGACAAAGGACTTACATTCGCTATTCGTGAAGGTGGTCGTACAGTTGGTGCTGGTCAAGTAATTGATATTGTTGAATAAATAATTTAAAACCAAATAAATATGGCAAGATTTTTCTTGCCATATTTACGGGTGTAGTTCAGTTGGTAGAACAACGGTCTCCAAAACCGTAGGTCGGGAGTTCGAGCCTCTCCGCCCGTGCGTAAAGAATTGAAAATATGAAATTATTCTTATATTTAGAAGATGCATACAGAGAGTTGGTAGAGAAAGTAACTTGGCCAACATGGAAAGAACTACAAACAAGTTCTATCATAGTAATGGTGTCTTCGCTAATAATTGCATTAGTAATTGCATTAATGGATGGATCATTCAAAAATATAATGGAATTCATTTATGCGCAATTATAAAAAAATAAAATAAAATGGCCAGTAGTGATAAAAAATGGTATGTAGTTCGTGCAATTAGCGGAAAAGAAAAGAAAGTTAAAGACCTTATTGAAGGTGAAATAGCTTCTCTTAACCTTACTGATTATGTTTCTCAAGTTATAATACCAACAGAAAAGGTATTTCAAATAAGAAACGGAAAAAAAATTAGTAAAGAAAGAAATTTTTTCCCGGGTTATATCATTATTGAAGCTTCTCTAGAAGGAGAAGTAGAGCACGTTATTAAAGGAATAAATGGAATAATTGGATTTTTAGGAGCAGAAAAAGGAGGTCGTCCTGTACCACTTCGTCAAAGCGAAATCAATCGTATTTTAGGTCAAGTAGATGAACTAGAAGAAAGCGAAGAAGAGTTTGGAATGACATTCTATGTTGGAGAAACAATTAAGGTTATTGATGGACCTTTTAATGGTTTCAACGGCACAATAGAAGAAATAAATTTAGAGAAAAAGAAGCTTAAAGTTATAGTTAAAATATTTGGTAGAAGAACACCTGTAGAACTTAGCTTTATGCAAGTAGAAAAAGAATAATTTAATTGAGGGAATTAGTTAATCATGGCTAAACAAGTAGAAGGATTTATTAAATTGCAAATTAAAGGGGGAGCAGCTAATCCGTCTCCACCAGTAGGACCGGCACTAGGTGCAAAAGGTGTTAACATAATGGAATTTTGCAAACAATTTAACGCAAAATCTCAAGATCAAGCAGGGAAAGTTTTACCTGTGGTAATAACAGTTTATAGCGATAAATCATTTAGTTTTATTGTTAAAACACCACCTGCAGCAGTTCAGTTATTAGATGCAGCAAAATTAAAATCAGGTTCAGCAGAATCTAATCGTATAAAAGTTGGTACAGTAACATGGGATCAAGTAAAAGCGATAGCAGAAGATAAAATGCCTGATTTAAATGCATTTAGTATTGAATCGGCAATGAAAATGGTAGCTGGAACAGCAAGAAGTATGGGTATTGTAGTTAAGGGTGAATTCCCTTCAAACTAATAAAAGAGAAGAGAAATGGCAAAGTTGACTAAAAAACAAAAAACCTTTGTTGATAAGGTTGAAAATGGTCTTGAATACGATATAGTTGAGGCATCTCAACTTGTAAAAGATACAGGAACTGCAAAATTTGATGCATCTGTAGATTTTGCAATTCGTTTAGGAGTAGATCCAAAAAAAGCTAACCAAATGGTTAGAGGAATTGTTACTCTTCCTCACGGAACAGGTAAAGAAACTAAAGTATTAGTTCTTTGTACACCTGATAAAGAACAAGAAGCAAAAGATAATGGGGCCGATTATGTTGGTCTCGATGATTATATAGAAAAAATTCAGAACGGTTGGACTGACATTGATGTAATTATTACCATGCCTTCGGTTATGGCAAAAGTAGGTAAACTTGGTAGAGTTTTAGGACCAAGAGGACTTATGCCTAACCCCAAAAGTGGTACTGTTACTATGGAAGTTGGAAAAGCAGTTTCTGAAGTAAAAGCAGGTAAAATTGACTTTAAAGTTGATAAATATGGTATAATACATGCTTCCATTGGTAAAGTATCTTTCGATAAAGAAAAAATCAAAGATAACGCTGATGAATTATACAGAAATATTATTAAATTAAAGCCAACATCTGCGAAGGGAACATACGTAAAGAGTGTTTATATCTCTAGTACAATGGGCCCTGGTATCAAAGTTGATCCGAAATCATTCGAAATTTAATTTATTAAATTATTATGAGAAAAGAGGAAAAAACTCAAGTAGTCGATTCTTTAGTGGAGCAAATCAATTCTTCAACACATTTGTATTTAACTGATATTTCAGGATTAAATGCAGAAGATTCTAGTAATCTTAGAAGATTGTGCTACGCAAAGAATATAAAATTACTTGTAGTTAAAAACACGCTTCTAAAATTGGCCATGGATAAGGCTGATAACAATTATGAGGAGCTGTATGAAACTCTTGTAGGCAATTCGGCGATAATGTTTTCTGAGGTTGGAAATGCTCCAGCAAAAGTAATAGAGGAATTTCGTAAAAAGAACGAAAAGCCATTGCTTAAAGGTGCATTTGTTGAAGAGTCAATTTATATTGGCGATGATCAAGTTGAAACATTATCTACAATTAAGTCTAAAGAGGAACTTATTGGTGACGTTATCCTATTATTACAATCACCAATGAAAAATGTTATGTCTTCATTAAATTCCGGAAATAATTTATTATCTGGTATAATGAAAACTTTATCTGAACGTAATTAGAAACTATTTAAAATTTAAAAAAAATGGCAGATTTAAAGAAACTTGCTGAAGATTTAGTAAATCTATCTGTAAAAGAAGTTAACGAACTAGCTGATGTTCTTAAAGAAGAGCATGGAATTGAGCCTGCAGCAGCTGCAGTAGCAGTAGCAGGACCTGCAGCCGGTGGTGCAGAAGGAGCAGCAGCAGAGCAAACAGAATTTAATGTAGTATTAAATTCAGCTGGCGGTTCTAAATTGCAAGTTGTAAAAGCAGTTAAAGAATTAACTGGTTTAGGTCTTAAAGAAGCAAAAGCATTAGTTGATGCAGCTCCAACAAATATTAAAGAAGGAGTAGCAAAAGACGAAGCAGAAACAATGAAAGCAAAACTCGAAGAAGTAGGAGCTGACATTGAACTTAAATAAGTATTCCTAAACTATTAAAGTTTTATTGGTTTAGAGCCTAATTTGGCTCTAAACCTTTTGTTGTTATTTATTAAAAAGTCCTTTAAATTCAAAATATATGTCGACTTATAAAAGTGAAAGAGTAAATTTTGCCACTCTACAAAATCAATTAAACTATCCTGATTTTTTAGATATACAACTAAAATCATTTAACGAATTTTTTAGTCTAGGTTCTTCTAAAGAACGAAGAGGCGATGAAGGATTAAATCAAATTTTTGAAGAAAATTTCCCTGTAACTGATACCAGAAACAATTTTGTTCTGGAATTTATCGATTTTTTTATCGACCCACCCCGATACTCTATTGATGAGTGTTTAGAACGTGGTGTTACATACAGTGTACCACTTAAAGCCAAACTTAAGCTTTATTGTACAGACCCAGAGCACGAAGATTTTGAAACAGTTGTTCAAGATGTTTATCTTGGAACTATTCCATATATGACCCCTAGGGGAACATTTGTTATTAATGGTGCAGAACGTGTTATTGTATCACAATTACACCGTTCACCCGGAGTATTTTTTGGTCAAAGTTTGCATGCAAACGGAACTAAATTATATTCAGCAAGAATTATACCTTTCAAAGGTTCTTGGATTGAATTTACTACTGACATTAATAATGTTATGTATGCTTACATCGATCGTAAGAAAAAATTACCTGTAACTACTCTTCTTAGAGCTATAGGTTACGAAAGCGATAAAGAAATTCTTGAAATATTTAACTTAGCTGATGAAGTGAAAGTTACTAAAACAGGACTTAAAAAACTTGTAGGAAGAAGACTTGCTGCTCGTGTTCTTAAGTCGTGGTTAGAAGATTTCGTTGACGAAGATACCGGAGAAGTTGTATCAATCGAAAGAAACGAAGTTATTATCGATCGTGAAACAATTATAGAAAAAGAACATCTTGATTTAATATATGAATCAGGTGCAAAAACTATTCTTTTACATAAAGAAGATAAAAATCAATCTGATTTTGCAATAATTTATAATACACTTCAGAAAGATCCATGTAACTCGGAAAAAGAAGCTGTACTTTATATTTACAGACAGCTTAGAAATTCTGAACCACCTGATGAAGATACAGCAAGAGAAATTATAGATAATTTATTTTTCTCTGAAAAAAGATACGATTTAGGTGATGTTGGACGATTTAGAATGAACAGAAAACTAGGTTTAAATACAGACGTAGATATTAAAGTTCTTACAAACGAAGATATTATTGCTATCATTAAACACCTAATTGAGTTAATAAACTCTAAAACTGATGTTGATGATATCGACCACTTAAGCAATAGACGTGTTAGAACTGTTGGTGAGCAATTATTTAATCAGTTTGGTGTTGGTTTAGCTCGTATGGCTAGAACAATTAGAGAAAGAATGAATGTTAGAGATAACGAAGTTTTTACTCCAATTGATTTGATTAATGCTAAAACATTATCATCAGTAATTAACTCGTTTTTTGGAACAAATGCCCTTTCACAATTTATGGATCAAACAAATCCATTAGCGGAAATGACACACAAACGTCGTATGTCTGCTCTTGGACCAGGTGGTTTATCTAGAGAAAGAGCTGGTTTTGAGGTTCGTGATGTTCACTACACTCACTACGGAAGACTTTGTCCTATTGAAACACCAGAAGGACCAAATATTGGTTTGATTTCTTCGCTTTGTGTTTTTGCAAAAGTTAATAATCTTGGCTTTATCGAAACTCCTTATAGAAAAGTTAATTCTGGTAAAGTTAATTTAGATAATACAGACTTAGTTTATTTAAGTGCTGAAGAAGAAGATGAGAAAATTATTGCACAAGCAAATGCTGTAATTGACCAAGAAGGAAACTTTACAGGTTCTAGAATTAAATCTAGATTTGAAGGTGATTTTCCAATTTCAACTCCAGATGATGTTAATTTAATGGACGTTGCTCCAAATCAAATTGCATCAATAGCTGCATCATTAATTCCTTTCTTAGAGCATGATGATGCAAACCGTGCTTTAATGGGATCTAATATGATGCGTCAGGCAGTGCCACTACTTAAAACAGATTCTCCAATTGTTGGAACAGGAATTGAAAAACAAGTAGCTCATGACTCTAGAAATTTAGTTATGGCCGAAGGCGAAGGTGTTGTTGAATACGTTGATGCAAATAAAATCTCTATCAGATATATATTAACTGATGATGAAAGATTTGTTAGTTTTGAAACTGATGTTGTAACATATAATCTAACTAAGTTTAAGAAAACTAACCAAGGAACTTGTGTGAACTTAACACCAATGGTTAAAAAAGGTGATAAAGTTGTAAAAGGACAGGTTCTAACAGAAGGTTATGCTACACAGAATGGTGAATTAGCATTAGGTAAAAACCTAAAAGTGGCTTTTATGCCTTGGAAAGGTTATAACTTTGAAGATGCTATCGTAATAAACGAAAATGTTGTACGTAGAGATGTATTTACATCTGTACACATTTCTGAACATAATTTAGAAGTTAGAGAAACTAAACGAGGAATGGAAGAATTAACCTCTGATATTCCAAACGTAAGCGAAGAAGCTACTAAAAATCTTGATGAAAATGGTGTAATTAGAGTTGGTGCAAAAGTTCAACCAGGTGATATATTAATTGGTAAAATTACTCCAAAAGGAGAATCAGACCCATCACCAGAAGAAAAACTTTTACGTGCCATTTTCGGTGACAAAGCCGGTGATGTTAAAGATGCTTCATTAAAAGCTTCTCCATCAATGTCGGGTGTTGTTATCGATAAAAAATTATTCGCACGTTCTGTAAAAGAAAGAAAATTAAAAGCTGCTGAAAAGCCAATTATAGCAAGAATTGAGGAAAAGGAACAACAAGAGCAAGAAGAATTAAGGTCAACATTGATTGATAAATTATTTGTACTTGTTAATGGAAAAACATCTCAAGGAATTAAAGATAGTTATGGAAGTTTTGTAATACCTAAAGGAACTAAATTTACTCAAAAATTATTAGTAGAAATAGATTTTCTTAATGTAACAACTACAAAATGGACTACCGATAAAGCTAAGAATGAACTTATCAAAAAACTTATTGATAATTATAACATTAAAAATAAACAAATTGCTGCACAATCAAGACGTGAAGTATTTAATGTAACTATTGGTGACGAATTACCAACAGGAATTATCAAATTAGCGAAAGTTTATATTGCTCAGAAAAGAGTAATTAAAGTTGGTGATAAGATGGCTGGACGTCACGGTAACAAAGGTATTGTTGCTAGAATTGTGAGAGAAGAAGATATGCCATTTATGGAAGATGGAACAACAGTAGATATAGTTCTTAATCCACTTGGTGTACCATCGAGAATGAATCTTGGTCAGATATACGAAACAGTATTAGGTTGGGCAGGTTTAAAACTTGGACTTAAATTTTCTACTCCTATTTTTGATGGAGCTTCACTAGATCAAATTATTGATTATACAAGACAAGCAGGTGTTCCAGATTATGGAAAAACATACTTGTTTGATGGTGGAACAGGAGACAAATTCGATCAACCTGCAACTGTTGGTGTAATTTATATGCTAAAACTTGGTCACTTAGTTGATGACAAAATGCACGCAAGATCTATAGGACCATATTCACTTATAACACAACAACCTCTTGGTGGTAAAGCACAATTTGGTGGTCAGCGTTTTGGTGAGATGGAAGTTTGGGCTCTTGAAGCATTTGGAGCATCTAACATTTTACAAGAAATTCTAACAATAAAATCTGATGATGTTATTGGTAGAGCTAAAGCTTACGAAGCTATTGTAAAAGGTGAACCAATGCCACAAGCAGGGATACCAGAATCATTAAATGTGTTAGTTCACGAATTACGTGGTTTAGGATTAAGTTTAGAAATGGAATAATCCATTTCTAAATTTGTGAATTAATTTTGAATTTTTATAATATTAAAAATATACTAATATGGCTTACAGAGATAAAAAAGTAAAGGGAAATTTTACAAAAATCTCTATCGGTTTATCATCACCCGAAGAAATTTTAGAACATTCTAGCGGAGAAGTGCTTAAACCTGAGACAATTAATTACAGAACTTATAAACCTGAAAAAGATGGTCTTTTCTGCGAAAGAATTTTTGGACCTGTAAAGGATTATGAGTGCCATTGTGGAAAATACAAAAGAATTAGATATAAAGGTATTGTTTGCGACCGTTGTGGTGTTGAAGTAACAGAAAAGAAAGTAAGACGCGAAAGAATGGGTCATATTTCTTTAGTTGTTCCTGTAGCTCACATTTGGTATTTTAAATCATTACCTAATAAAATTGGTTATCTTTTAGGTTTACCTACAAAGAAACTTGATATGATAACATACTATGAAAAATATGTTGTTATTCAGCCAGGACCTGCTTTAAATGAAGAAGGAGAACCAGTTCAAAAATTAGATTTCCTTTCAGAAGAAGAATATCTTGATATTTTAGAAGCTCTTCCAAAAGAAAATCAATATCTTGATGATGAAGACCCTGAGAAATTTATCGCTAAAATGGGTGCAGAAGCACTTCATATGTTATTAATGAAAGTTGATTTAGATGAACTTTCTTATTCTTTACGTGATAAAGCAAATAACGAAACATCGCAGCAACGTAAAAATGAAGCATTAAAAAGACTTCAAGTTGTTGAGGCATTTAGAGCATCTAAAGGAAGAAATAAACCAGAGTGGATGATAATGAGAGTAGTTCCTGTTATTCCACCAGAATTACGACCTTTAGTTCCACTTGATGGGGGTAGATTTGCAACATCAGATTTAAATGACTTATACAGAAGAGTTATTATCAGAAATAATCGTTTAAAAAGATTACTTGATATTAAAGCTCCAGAAGTTATTTTACGTAACGAAAAACGTATGCTTCAAGAATCGGTTGATTCATTATTCGATAATTCAAGAAAAGCAAATGCAGTTAAAACTGATGCTAACAGACCATTAAAATCTTTAAGCGATAGTTTAAAAGGTAAATCAGGTCGTTTCCGTCAAAACTTACTTGGTAAACGTGTTGATTATTCAGCTCGTTCGGTAATTGTTGTTGGACCAGAATTAAAAATGCACGAATGTGGTATTCCAAAAGGAATGGCATCAGAATTATACAAACCTTTTATTATTAGAAAATTAATAGAAAGAGGAATTGTTAAAACTGTTAAATCTGCAAAAAAAATAGTTGACAAGAAAGACCCAGTAGTTTGGGAAATTTTAGAAAATATACTTAAAGGACACCCTATATTGCTTAACCGTGCTCCTACACTTCACCGTTTAGGTATTCAAGCATTTCAACCAAAAATGATTGAAGGAAAAGCAATTCAATTACACCCACTAGCGTGTACGGCTTTTAACGCCGATTTTGATGGTGACCAAATGGCTGTGCATCTTCCATTAGGAAATGCTGCTATTTTAGAAGCACAATTATTAATGCTTGGTTCTCATAATATCTTGAACCCTGCAAACGGTGCTCCTATTACTGTACCATCTCAGGATATGGTTCTTGGACTATATTATATTACAAAACAACGTGATGGTGTTAAAGGTGAAAACTTACGCTTTTATTCTCCTGAAGAGGTAATAATTGCAAACAACGAAAAAGTTGTTGATTTACATGCAAAAATATTTGTAAAAATAGTTGAAAAAATAGGAGGAGTAGAAACAACCTCTATGAAAGAAACAACTGTTGGTAGAGTATTATTTAACCAAGTTGTTCCCGAAGAAGCAGGTTACATCAACGAAGTTCTTACAAAAAAATCTTTAAGAGATATTATTGGTAAAGTTCTTAAAATTGCAGGAAATGCAAAAACTGCTGATTTCTTAGATGATATTAAAGCATTAGGATATAAAATGGCATTTGAAGGTGGACTATCGTTTAACTTAAGTGATGTTATTATTCCGCCAGAAAAAGAAACAATGATTGCTGATGGTTATGCTCAGGTTGAAGAAGTAATGAATAACTATAATATGGGTTTTATTACTAATAACGAGAGATATAATCAAATTATTGATATTTGGACACATATTAATGCTAAGTTAACAACTACATTAATGAACCAATTAAGTTCAGATAATCAAGGTTTCAACTCAGTTTATATGATGCTTGATTCTGGAGCGAGGGGTTCGAAAGAGCAAATTCGTCAGTTATCTGGAATGAGGGGTTTGATGGCAAAACCACAAAAATCTGGTGCTACAGGTGGTCAAATTATTGAAAATCCAATTCTTTCTAACTTTAAAGAAGGATTATCAGTACTTGAGTACTTTATTTCTACTCACGGTGCTCGTAAAGGTTTGGCCGATACTGCCCTTAAAACTGCTGATGCTGGTTATTTAACTAGAAGATTAGTAGATGTTTCTCAAGATGTAATTATTACATTAGAAGATTGTGGAACATTAAGAGGTTTGGTTGCAACTGCACTTAAAAATAACGAAGAAGTAGTTGAGAGTTTATTTGATAAAATATTAGGTAGAACTACTGTTCATGATATTTACCATCCTTTAACTGGAGAATTAATAATTAAATCTGGAGAAGAAGTTACAGAGCCAATAGCTCAAAAAATTGATGAATCTCCTATTGAAAATGTAGAAGTTCGTTCTCCTTTAACTTGTGAATCAAGAAAAGGTATTTGTGCTAAATGTTATGGTAGAAACCTTGCTTCTGGTAAGATGGTTCAAAAAGGTGAAGCTGTTGGAGTAATTGCTGCTCAGTCAATTGGTGAGCCAGGTACTCAGTTAACACTTCGTACTTTCCACGTGGGTGGTACAGCCGGTAACGTAAGTACAGAATCTAATATTATTTCTAAGTACGATGGTTTTGTTGAGATTGACGAACTTAGAACTATTAAAACAAAAGAAGAAGACGGAAAAGAGGTTGATGTAGTAGTAGGTCGAATGACTGAAATAAGAATTATTGATAAAAAGACTGATATAACTCTTTCTACACATCCAATACC